>Ga0265296_1001454_pt1 | contig 27243 bp, 25 predicted proteins | sample MunlanPumphouse1_FD_189073 | JGI IMG/M metagenome (GOLD analysis project Ga0265296, IMG submission 189073) | Groundwater microbial communities from a municipal landfill in Southern Ontario, Canada - Pumphouse #1 | ecosystem: Environmental > Aquatic > Deep subsurface > Groundwater | place... | reverse complement strand
TGTGCTGCATGGCCAGCCATTTGCCGGTACGTCCCATGCCGGTCTGGACCTCATCGGCGATCATGAGTGCGCCGGTATCATCGCAGATCTCGCGGATGCCTTTGATGAAACTGTCTGGCGGTATAATGACTCCCGCTTCTCCCTGGATCGGTTCGAAGATGATCCCTGCTGTATCGTTATCCACGACTTTTTTCAGCGCATCAAGATCGCCGTATTCAACAAAGGTCTTGACCATGCCGAGCGGCTCGAACGGCTCACGGATCGCCGGCTTGTGGGTGACGGCGAGCGAACCTACAGTACGGCCGTGGAACCCGTGGGTGAAGGCAACAAATTTTTTCCTGCCGGTCCGGACCCGGGCAAGCTTGAGTGCCCCGTCGGTTGCCTCTGCTCCTGAGTTGGAGAAGAAGGCCTTATGCATGCCGGTAATCTCTACGAGCTTTTTTGCCAAGTCACCCTGGTGAGGCACGTAATAGAGATTGGAGCAGTGGATAAGCTGGTGTGCCTGGTCGCAGATCGCTTTTACTACTGCCGGGTGGCAGTGCCCTGTGCTACAGACGGCTATCCCTGCGACACAGTCAAGATACTGTTTTCCTTCCGCATCCCAGACGGTTGATCCCTCACCCTTTACAATCGCCATATCGCGCGAGAACGCGGGCATAACGTATCGTTCATCGAGGGTTTTGAAATGGCTAGTTTTTTCCATGTTGATCACTGTATTTTGTTGTTGTGTTCTTTGGTTGTTTTCAGATGTTATTCGTATTCAATGGTTGCCGGTGGTTTTGCAGTAATATCGTAAACCACTCTGGCAACACGGGGAATGTCGGCAGTAATTCTTGAGCCGATTCTAGTCAGGTGCTCGAACGGGATATCGAGCGGATCGGCAGTCATACCGTCCCGGGAGTTCACTGCCCGTATAGCAACAATCCACCCGTGGATCCGGTTGTCTCCTTTGACCCCGGTGCCAAGACCAAGCAGTGCAGCGAAACACTGCCATGGCCGGTACTTCTCCACCAGTTCGTCTTCCACGATCCAGTTCGCTTCGCGGATAATGTCAACTTTCTCTTTTGTGATTTCTCCAATGATACGAACCGCAAGTCCGGGGCCGGGAAATGGCATCCGGTGCTGGATCTCCTTGGGCATTCCGAGAGCTCCGGCAACTTCCCGCACTTCATCCTTGTAGAGGTCACGGATGGGTTCAATTACTTTGGTGAACTCCATGTGGAGCGGCATGCCCCCAACGTTATGGTGGCTCTTGATCCCGCCTTCACTCTCAATTCGGTCCGGGTATATGGTACCCTGTAACAGGCATTTTGCTCCATGTTTTTTCGCTTCGCGCTCGAAGACCCGGATGAACCGTTCGCCAATTGCCTTGCGCTTATCCTCGGGATCGGTAATCCCTTTAAGCGATGCGAGGAACTCGTCACTGGCATCGACTATCTGGAGGTGAATGTTGCTAAAGAGTGTCCGGATCCGCTCGGTCTCACCTTTGCGCATCAGGCCGGTATCGATATAGATCGGGATGAGATTGTCACCAATCGCACGGGCCGCGAGTACAGCACAGACCGAACTGTCGACACCGCCCGACAGGGCCATGACCACCTTGTCGTTGCCGGCTTCCGCTTTGATCTCTGCAATGGATTTGGCAATGAATTTCTCCGTATTGACCATGGTATTTTACTCCTATGTTGTCCTCTTGTTTGCCCTGCATGCTTCAACAAACCCAAGATATGGGGGAGACGGATGAGTGGGCCGTGACCTGAACTCCGGGTGGAACTGGGTGGCAAAATAAAACGGGTGACCGGGAAGTTCGAGACACTCCATTCGGTTCTTATTGGTGGCAGAAAAAATGAGTCCCGCCTTCTCCAAATCTCCGATATATTGCGGGTTCACCTCGTACCGGTGCCGGTGTCGCTCGATAATCTGCTTTTCCCCATAGAGTTTCGACGCTAATGTACCATCGCGGATATCTGCGGTATAGTTGCCAAGCCGCATCGTCCCGCCGAGTTCATTGACTCCTTCCTGTTCCGGTAAGAGCCCGATTACGTGGGTGCCCTCTCCGAACTCCTCGCTCGTGGCATCGGCAAACCCTGCCTTGTGGCGGGCGTACTCAACGGTGGCCAGCTGGAATCCAAGGCATAGGCCGAGGAAAGGTACGTTGTTTTCCCGGGCAAATTTTATTGCTTCGATCTTGCCTTCAATCCCCCGTTTCCCGAATCCGCCGGGAATCAGGATACCATCGTAGTCCTTTAGCTGGCACCGCTCGTAGCGTTCCGCATCCAGCCAGGCAATCTTCACTTCTGTGGAGAGTGCACGTCCCGCATGCTTGAGCGATTCCTTAATGCTGATATAGACATCCTCTATACCGTACTTGCTCACGATTGCAACGGTCACCCGGTTGGTGTACTCCTTGTTCACCACCCGGTACCATGCGGTGTCGGGCTCTTTCTTATCCAACCCTAAATGAGCGGAGAGCACATCGGCAATGCCTTCTTTTTCCATCTCCATGGGAACCGCGTAGGTATCAGGAGCTGTTGCGGCAGAGATGACCGCACTCTGGGGGAGATCGCAGAATGCGGATATCTTGCGTTTTGTGCCGGTACTGATCGGGTTCTCGCTCCTACCGACAATGATGTCTGCATGGAGCCCGAGTTCCCGCAGGGCTTTTACCGAGTGCTGGGTGGGCTTGGTCTTCATATCCCCCATCGTGTCTTCCGGGATAAGTGTGACATGGATCAGCACAATATCATGCTCGGGCAGTTCGCCATGCATCTGGCGGACCGCTTCTAAAAATGGCATGCTCTCGATATCGCCAACCGTGCCGCCGACTTCAACGAGACAAATGTCCGCTTTTGTCCCGTTGGGGAATTCCTCTTCAGCTGCATTACGGATGCAGGTCTTGATCTGGTCGGTGATGTGGGGAATGATCTGTACCGTCTCGCCAAGGAAATCGCCGCGGCGCTCTTTATCGATAACCGTCCGGTATACCTTGCCGGTAGTGATGTTGTGAGCTGCGGTCAGTTCGATGTCAAGGAACCGCTCGTAGTTGCCGAGATCGAGATCAACTTCGCTCCCATCCTTGAGTACGAATACTTCACCATGCTGGGCCGGGTTCATCGTCCCAGCATCGATATTTAAGTAAGGATCAATCTTGACTGCCGTGACCCGGTAGCCACGGTTCTGTAAAATCCGTCCTACGGATGCAGCGGTGATGCCCTTGCCCAAACCGCTCATCACACCACCGGTAATTATGATGTACTTCAAAAGAATCTCCCCGATTGCATTATATTTGGCTCACAATCCCTAATAGTGTTATCTTCCTTAAAGTAACGGTATAAAAATGGGCCATTTTCCGCGGACACAGCTGTATTGGAATCCGGCAAAGGTGATGATCCAAAATATGGGGTATGACGAACCAAAGTAAAATTCATGTAGGAAAACCTCTCACTTAGTGGGTATGAAATTCAGGCAGATTATTCACATTCTGGCAATTATCGCATTAATTGCCTGCTTTGTCCCTCCGGTGCTTGCAGCCGATGAAGCCCCGACAGATGAAGCAACGACCTATTATAATACGGCTGAAAAAATTCTTGCCACTGGTGATTATGAGGGTGCGATTCCCTACTTTGACTTGGCGCTTGCCTCCAACACCTCCATGATAAAAATGTCCGATGCCCTGCTGTATACCTACCGGGACAAGGGCTTTGCGCAGATCCGACTCAAAAAATACGATGATGCCATCAAGACCCTCGATCAGGGACTCGTACTCTATCCAAAAGACAAAATGCTCTGGAATAATAAGGGTTTTGCGAACTATAACCTTGGAAAATACCAGGATGCACTTGCTGCGTATAACACCGCTATCGGGTTTGAACAGAACTATACAATTGCTCTGGTTAACAAAGGCGATACACTCTCCAAACTTGGGGACTACTCAGGTGCTGTGGCTGCCTATAAAAAAGCCCTTGAAATCGATCCCGGAAATACCCATGCAATTGACAACCTTGCAATCGCACAAAAAGCTACGGACACAAATACAACAACAACTATGATTGTGATCGTCATTCTCATAATCATAGTCGCTGGTGGCGCAGTCTGGTACTTCAAATTCAGAAATCCTGAAGTAAGGCCCGAAGAGAAGAAATCCAAGGGAACGAAAAAATAATTTTTATCTTTTTTATTTTTTTACCGTAACTGCGAATGCTGCTGACGTGCGAGAGATCATCGTTTTTTCACTATTATCCAAAAAGACTTCGGCTTCAGCAAATGCAACGCGTCGTCCTTTTTTGATCACTTTTGCCTCGGCAGTGATTACGCCCTCCCTTACACCTTTGATAAAACTGGTAGATTCGGAGATTGTCGCAATCCCTTCATTCTCCTTTAACATGGTGTAGAGGGCCAACGCAATCGCCTCGTCTGCGAGCGCGACGAGCATCCCCCCCTGAAGCCAACCAACTCCGTTGTGCATATCAGGTCTAACCTGCATTTTAAGTACTGCCTTTCCTGCTTCGTAACTGATAATATCGATTCCCATAGTGCAGAAGAATGGGTTGGCATTCCTGCCGTGCTGCTGGATATTTTCAAGATAGGTCATGTTCACTATTGAGGTTTTATCCGGATACTGATTAAGAATATGCCTTGTCATCATGACGGTTGTTTAATAATGATAATCGGACGAATTATTCACTATGCAGGATCCTGAAACAAAAGAGATGCTCGCTGATCTCATCTGGCTCAATGCTGTGATCGCGACCGAACTCATTCAAATAACCGAGAACACATCGTCAATTCTTCGCAAATCCCAACCCCCTCAAAGTTGCCTTGTCGAACACCTTGAACTTAAGAAAACCGCGCTCCATATGGCAGAGAAGTACCGTCCCGCAACGATGCTCGGCCAGCACCTGATTAAACACCAGTAATGTTATTGGGGCACTATACCCACGAATATAGTACAATAATCTCTGACAATATCGAGGCATTCGCGCAGCATCTTTTGTGCCGCGTATCACTCTTTGTCAACACATCATCGTTAAAAGGAGCAACCCTGACGTGACAATCCCCAGCGTATCTTTGAGTCTTGTCATTCCCGCGTACAATGAGGAGAACAGGATCCAGTTGCTCTTTGATGAGATAACAACATTTGATGGGGAACTAATTGTTGTCTGTGACGGAACAGATAGGACTGCGGATTGTGTCTCCCAGATTGCAGCCCGCAGGAAGGACCTCAGGATCCGCTGCCTTGAGTTTGATCATCGTCTAGGTAAAGGGGGTGGTGTGATAGAGGGGCTCAAAGCAGCCCAGGCATCGCTTGTCGGGTACTTCGATGCTGATGGTTCAACGAGCGTTAGTGAGATGCTGCGGCTCTTTTCCTACCTTTCAAATTCTGACGGTGCGATCGGTTCGCGCTGGGTGTCGGGCTCGATGCTTCGCGTGCGACAGGGAATTCTGCGTCGGATGGAGAGCCGGGCGTTTAATCTCCTTATCCGGCTGCTCTTTGGTCTCACCTACAACGATACACAGTGCGGGGCTAAAGTGTTTAAAAAAACTGCAATCGATTCCGTACTTCCGCAGATGACTTCACGGGGATTCGAGTTTGATGTCGAACTGCTCTGGCGGTTGCAGCAGGAAGGTTACATCGTAACTGAAGTCCCTATCGTCTGGCAGAACAAGGGGGATTCACGGGTGCAGAAGCGGGATATGATCCGGATGCTCAAGGGTCTTTTTGCAATCCGGTTCGGTTCAGGAATGGTATGATCCTAACATCGCGGGAGGAACAGAAGAAAGAGGCGTTCCGGCTCTTTGAAGACGGGCGATATATCGAGTCTGGGCAGCTCTGCACCATACTCTTAGAGTCCGGCAAGGACTCTGCGATCGATGTTCTTGCAGCAACCAACCTCTACTACATGGGTAAACTTGATGACGCAGAGGTCTTCTTTCGCGATCTCGAAAAGAGGATGCCGGACTCGTCCTATGTGCACAGTTACCTTGCAAAAGTGCTCGAAGCCCGGGGTGACGAAGGAGCGATTGCGGAGTACGCCACTGCAGTCTACTTGGATCCCTCCAACCATGACGCTCTGCGGAGTTATGCAGAATATCTTCTTGCTCACCGGGATTACCGGGCAGCACTACCCGTCTTCAAGCGGCTTGTGCAAATGGGAAAGAAACCCGCAGACGTTAAGCACCTAATGCAGACGCTCTTGGGGATTGGCGATGCAGATGAGGCACTCTCAACGCATGCCGTACTTGGTGGGGGGATTGCATCAGATCACGAATATGTCGATGCGCTGGTAAAGACTGGTAAATTCCCTGCTGCTGCTGAATCGGCAAACCGGATCTACAAAGAGACCCGGGACCCTGCAGTATTGAGGAAATACCTTTCTGCCCTTTCCTTCTACGATTTACCGGCTTCACTCGATGCATACGATGACCATATTCAGGCCGATACCGATTGCGAGATTCTCTTTGACTATGCGCTGCTCCTGCAGGTAAACGGGAGATCTGAAGAGGCGCTTAGTATAGGACGAGCACTGGCCGACCGTTCGCTCAAGCCGGTGTATCGCCTTCTTGTCTGTGACTTGCTTACAGCCCAAGCTAAAACTGAGGATGGGAGAAAAGAGGCACTTGCCGTATACGAGCAGCTGATACATGATGAACTCATCACAAAAAGCGATCTGGACCTGCTCCGGACGATCATCAGCAGGTACCGCCAGTTTCTCAAAACCTGTCTGCCAACCGATGAAGCCTCACGCAGGTTTCTTGGCATTGTATCCAAGGATATAAACGTAGCAAGCCTGCTCGAAACGGCCATTTTGTACCAGGAGGCAGGAGATATCGCAGAAGCGCGGTCATGGTTTTATCGGGCATACCGGGCAGATTTTCTTACCGGTGGGATTTCGTATGCGCAGTTCCTTGATGCACTTGGCGAAGGACGTGAATGCGAAAAGGTGATGCTCTACATCCTTTCGAATGTGAAAAAGAGTGTTGATCTTACCCGTGTGGCCGCGGTGATCGTGGACAAACACGGTACCATGCACCTCTTAAGACGACTGATGGAACAACTACTCACCAGGCTCGAAGCCCGGAGAGCGACGTTGAATTCGGAAGGTCTCGAACTGCTCGCGATGGCTTTTTTCATTGCGGGAACCAATGCACATGAAAAGCAGGACTATGCCGGCTGCAAGTATTACTGCCTGAGTGGGATGGATGTGATGCCGGCTTACACCCATGCCATTCACCTTGAGGATTTCCTCAACCTGATCCGGTCCTGTAAGGAGAAGTCGGTTGCCGATCGTCCGATCATGAACGTACACCCAGTAAAAAAACGGGCAGCTACCTCTCCCCCGGCACAAGTAATCACCGACCAGCTCGGACTTACCGAACATGAGGCAAAGATCCTCGAGTTCATCCGGTTGCACCGGACCGCAAACGAGATGGAACTGCGAAAAGTGCTTGGAACCCGCCGGGTTGTCGGGATTGTCAACCGTTTGATCCAGAAGGCGACTGCACAGGGATTGTTACTGATCGCAAAGAAAGGAGTTGGGGAGGAGGGAGAAATCTATGAATATACCGGAACCTGAACGGATGGACCAGCGCCGGCTTGAGAGTATCAACATCATCAATGCGCTACGCCGGGGTACGGTTCCTGCGAGCGGGCTTGAACGGATAGCTGTCGGGCTCGATGTTGAAGAAGGTGTGATCAGCAGGCAACTGGATTACGTGGCCCAGAGCGGTGGGGATCTCAAGTTTATCCGGGGTGAGTACGGAAGTGGCAAGACGTTCTTGGTTGCACGGGCACTTGAGATCGCCCGTACTAAGGGTTTTGTCACCTCGCACGTGATCATCTCGGCAGCCACCCCGCTCTACAAGATCAAGGGGATCTACCAGCAGATTTGTGCAAATCTCCGTACTGGTGGGGAAGAGCACGCGATCAAGACGATTCTCGATAACTGGCTCTTTGCAATCGAAGAGCGGCTGCTGTCCGTGAGTGGGACCGGTTTGGAGGACGCTCTACTTGAAGAGGCAACCGAGCGGGAGATTGAAACTGCGCTTTGTGGTATCAGCGAAGTGAACACCGCACTTGCGGCTGCTCTTCGCACGTATTACCGTGCGAACAATTCTGGCGATTTCCAGCTGGCACAGGCAGCACTGGGCTGGATTGCAGGCGAACCGAATATCGGGCGTGACTTCAAGCAGAAGGCGGGGATTAAAGGCGAGATCGACGACACCATTGCGTTTGTCTTCCTGCGGGGTCTTGTGTCCATTATTCACGGGGCCGGTTATAGCGGCATTGCGATTGCAGTCGATGAGATGGAGACAACGCAGGGACTCCAGCGCAACCAGCGGGAGAAGGGCTACAACACGCTCGTCCGCATTATCGATGCACTCGACCGGGGCGATATGCCACGCTGTTTCTTCCTCTTTACCGGCACTCCCGCTATGTATGACGGTTCACGCGGTATTCGTTCCGTCCCCCCGCTCTACGATCGTATAAGCGTTGTGCAAAATGATGCATACCGTAACCCCCGCCAGCCGCAAATCATGCTGGAGAAGTTTGATACTTCAAAACTCGAACTGGTAGCGCTTAAAGTCGTAGATGTCTATGCTCAGGCTTACACCGAACCAGACCGGGAGCGTGTCTCACACCGGTTCATACGGGCGATGATCAAAAAGATCACTACGCGTTTCGGGGGACGTATTGATATAATTCCCCGCATTTTCTTAAAAGAATTTGTCGATGTGCTGGACAAGTGCGAGCTTTATGAGGAGTATACTCCCGGTGATGGTTACGATTTTGATGCCGAGCACCTTAAAGGTGAACTTAAAAAAGAGGAAGAAGCAGTGATGGTTGTCAGGTTTTAAAACCTGCTACTTTTTGAAAAAGACAATGTTTTACATTCCAACAGCACACCCTTCCTGCATGCGCCGGGCAAATCTCCTGTCCATTCTTGCCGTAGTCCTGCTGTGCGTTCTCATCCCCGCCGCAGGCGCTGTGACCCTCACCCTCAATGCCTCAGAGAACCAGGCGCATGTCGGTGATACGATCACGCTCAGCGGCACCGTGACCGGGATAAAGACTATTGCTGTTTATCTTTTTGTGATCGGACCTGGCCTTGATAACCGCGGCGTGACACTCGACAACCTCAACATCCCGGCTGGGCGTGGATTGTTCACCACCGCACCAGTACACATGGAGAACGGCACATGGTCCTATACTTGGGATACCGCTGTCATCCTTGGCGATCTCAAACCCGGCGCCTATACGATATATGTTGTCAGTTCGCCAGTCGACAGGGTGCGTTTTGTCAAAGGCGAGTTCACTAAAACCGAAATTGTATTTCTTCCATCTGAAGCACCGACCAATGAAGTCCCGCTCGAACCAGTCTTTCCGGTTGTTGCACTGGTTATCTCCGGTATAGTTTTCTTGGGATATGGCGGGATGAGACAAAAAAAGATATAAAAAAGTGCTTTTGATTTTTTTGTTTTAAAAAAATCATTTCCTGCCGTGCTGCCGGCGCACCCGCACGGATTCTGCATGGGCGTGCAGACCTTCTGCATCCGCAATGGTCTCGACAATATCCCCAATCGTCTCAAGACCGTCACGGTCGATGATCTCAACCGATGCCGTCTTGCAGAAATGATTCACGTCGAGACCGGAATAGGTTTTTGCGTACCCTGCTGTTGGAAGCACATGGTTGGTTCCAACCGCATAGTCCCCACAGGCAACTGCTGAGTAACGCCCGACAAAGATTGCCCCCGCGTTTTTCACCCGGGTGACCACGGATAAGGGATCAGCAACCTGTATCGAGAGATGTTCCGGGGCGACAGCATCTGAAGCCAGAATTGCTTCTTCCATCGTGCTGACAACCGTGAAGCCGGAGTTCTTGAGCGACTGCTCGATGATCTCCCTCCGCGGGGCGACCTTTGTCATTGCTTCTACTTCGCGGCCGACTTTTGCCGGGAGCGATTTGTCGGTGGTAATCAGGATACAGGCAGCGTTGGGGTCATGCTCAGACTGGGCAAGGATATCGGCAGCAACAATGCGGGGGTCAGCGGTCTCGTCGGCAATGATCCCAATCTCGCTGGGTCCTGCCGGGAAATCGATCTCTACTTTTTCACGGAGCATCATCTTTGCGAGCGTGACATACACGTTGCCGGGTCCGACAATCTTCTGTACGGGCCTGATGGATTCAGTACCCAGTGCCATTGCGGCAACGGCCTGTGCGCCACCGGCATTGTAAATCTCGGTTACCCCGGCGATGTCCAGTGCAACAAGGGTTAACGGTTTGATCGGGGGAGGCGAGCAGGCGCAGATCTCCTTTACCCCTGCAACGCGGGCGGGTACCGCACACATGAGAGCGGACGATGGATATGCAGCCCGGCCACCGGGAATGTAGAGTCCGACACGGTTTAATGGTGTGGTCTTGACACCGAGCACGATACCGGGTTCCATTTCCTGCAGCCAGAGATCCCGTGGCTTCTGGAGTTCGTGGAAGCGCTCGATGCGGGCATGCGCCTCGATCAGACTTTCGATGATCTGCGCATCGACTTTCTCGTAGGCATCCTCGCGCTCGTCATCTGATACGGCAATATCGGTAAGCACACAGTGCTTCTTTGCCAGATCAATAAGTGCAGCATCCCCCTCCGTCTGCACACGGCCGATGATCTCTGTTACTGTGGCCCGGACGTCTTCGAGGCTCGATTGCCTCCCCGCGATCCACGCATCGATCTCTACTGCCTTCCACATAGTGCCAATATTTTCGGCAGGAGAGTTTGTTAAGGTTTCGTCAGGTTTTGAAGAAACGGATGGAATGGATGGATCAAAAAGGGATTGGCAAAAACATGGTTGCTGTATCGTGGGTGAATGAATTTGGAAAGAACAGGGCAGAGCATTTAAATTTTGTATAGGTCTGCGATGCTAAATGATCGTACAGGTACAGGAATGAAACGTAACAGAATTTCTATTAAAAAGGAAAAATGGTATTAATAGCCACCCATACCGCCCGGGGGCATCCCGCCCGGAGCTGCGGATTTTGATGACGCAATGACATCGTCAATGCGGAGGATCATGACTGCTGCCTCTGCCGCGCTTGAGATTGCCTGCGTCTTTACTCGCAGCGGCTCGACGACTCCTGCCTTGAGCATGTCAGCCGGTTTGCCGGCCACGACATCGAGCCCGAATGTCTTCTTTCCCGATTCATGGGCAGCCCGGAGGTTGACCAGCATATCAATAGGGTCAAGCCCTGAATTTTCAGCAAGAACGCGGGGGACGATCTCCATTGCACTTGCAAATGCTTCGATGGCAAGCTGGTTGCGGCCACCAACCGTTGCGGCATATTCGTAGAGCCTTAACGAGAGCTCGGTCTCGGGTGCTCCCCCGCCGGGAACAATCTTTTTCCCTGAAACTACGACGCTGACAACCATGAGGGCGTCATGGATTGCCCGATCGAGTTCGTCAACCACGTGTTCAGTTCCGCCGCGGACGATGATGGAGACCGCTTTGGGGTTTTTGCACTTCGAGACATAGATCATCTCATCGCCAGATACCGTCTTCTGCTCGACAAGGCCGGCCGTTCCGAGATCCTTTGCCGTGATTGTCTCCACACTGTTGACGATTTTTGCATCAGTTGCACGGGCGAGATTCTCGATATCGCTCTTTTTTATCCTGCGGACTGCAAGGATGCCGGCTTTTGTAAGGTAGTGCAGTGCAACATCATCGATGCCTTTCTGGCAGAAGACGACTGTTGCTTTGCTCTTGATGACCTTTTCCACCATTGCGTGGACCATGTGTTCCTCACCATCGAGGAAAGCCTGTGCCTGCCCGGGTGAAGAGATATTGATCTTTGCATTCACTTCGGTCTTTTTGAATTCGAGCGCAGCATTCAGGAGCAGGATCTTCGCATCCTTGACGATTTTGGGCATGTTCGGGTGCCCGCGTTCCTTGTCGATGACCATGCCTTCAATGAGGACCGAGTCATCCACCGAGCCGCCAACCTTCTTCTCAACGTTGATGTGGGCGAGGTCTGCGGTTCCATCAGCATCAGTGACGAAGGTGATCGCTTTCACGATGATATCGCAGAGGTGTTCTTTTGCTACTTCCGAATTCTTACCGGTAAGTGCAGTCTCTGCAATCTTCTTGAGCATCGCGGTATCAGTTGGCTTCACGGTTATGGCGTACTTATCGAGCAGTACGAGCGCTTTTTCCGCTGCCATCCGGTAACCCTCGGCAATACTGGTCGGGTGGATCTTCTGTTTGAGAAGCCCTTCTGCGTTTTTTAATAGTTCGCCCGCTAAAATTACCGCAGTTGTCGTGCCATCGCCGACTTCAGCATCCTGGGTCTTTGCGATCTCGACCATCATCTTTGCAGCCGGGTGCTCGATATCCATCTCCTTTAGTATGGTGACACCATCGTTAGTGATGGTAATATCCCCAATGCCATCGACGAGCATCTTGTCCATACCCCTGGGACCAAGGGTTGACTGGACCGCTGTCGCAACGGCTCGTGCAGCGGCAAAATTGCTGTCCTGGGCTTCCTGCCCATGGCTTGTCGTTGATCCTTCCCTCATAATAATTATGGGTTGTCCCCCGAGTTGTTGTGACATTGTATACCTCGTTAAATTGTTCCATTCATTGTGTTTTTACCGGCACCGGTTATTATTCCTGCATGACTGCAATTGGCCATTACGGGTTACCCCGGCTAATCCACAGACTACAATAGCACGCATTTGACGGGATCAAAACGGCTGGTGCGGATACCGGTAACGGTAAAACAGAAGTCACCATCCCTGTTCGGACGATTATTGGTGGACTTCATCACCAGATGATAAAACAGATTGTCCTGCATCGGTTTTATGTGTATCCATCTTTGTCATGGTTTACCGTAAGATACACTCTTTTGAATCGGAACTAATCAATAAGGTGCTGCTAACGTTATTTCATTAGTGAGATGTCGTCTTTTTCCTATTTTCTACCCATTCGCCAGACATTGATAATTCCGGCAGTTTTTTGTCTTTTCTATTGCATTCACATCATCCGGCGCCAATACTAGTTTATCGGATAATCGTTCAGAATCTGCTTTATAGTGGCTTGAAAAGGTAATTACGTGTGAATGACCGATCGATGTCAACACCCCATCCTTAATTACCCGTTTTTACCTATTACTGATCAATGCGCACGGATTTTGGCATTCATATGAAAGGGGGCGTCATCACCGAACGGGATGCAGACTACTGTACCATTCGCATAAGGGCCCCTGCGGGTATTTTTTCCGTTGAGCAGTTACGGGGTATTGCAAACATAGCGAAAAAATATGGAACGGGTACAGTTCACTGCACTACTCGCCAGACTTTGGAAATCCCACATGTCAAACCGGTACTGCTCAAAAAAATCGAAAAAGCTCTTGCAAAGAACGAGACCCCGGTTGGCTCGGAAAAAGATGAGATCGTAAATATCATCGCATGTCCCGGCGTTGAACGCTGCAAATTTGCAAATATCGACACCATCAGTCTAGCAAAAAAAATAGACGAAAAATTGTTCGGAAAGAATATGCCCGTAAAGATGCGCATCGCTCTGTCGGGCTGCCCGAATGCCTGTACAAGCCCAATGCTCAATGAGATTGGCGTCATTGGAAGAATTCGCCCCCTTCGGACACCCGGACTCTGCACAGGATGTGGATCCTGCGTTGAATATTGTAAAGAGAAAGCCATTAGGATCCGGAATGGCATATCAGAACTCACAGAAGACAAGTGCGTACAGTGCGGGGTATGCATCCAGTCCTGCCATTTTGATCTCCTTAAAGCAGAACACCGGCATTTTCTTATTACCGTTGGAGGAAGGCGGGGGAGACATCCCCAGATCGGCAGACCATTGCTCACGGTTGAAACAGAAGAGCAGGTTATTTTTGTCATACAAAAAATTGTCGATTGGGTTTACCGCCGCGCATGGAGCGGGAGACTCCTGTCCGAGCAGCTGGATGAACTCCATTTCGAAAAATTCCGGCAGGATATTGCAAAATTAATACCGGGTACAAACGATACCTTAGTAAACTCCTCGTCCCCGTGAAGGTTTTTCCCACTTTTTTATTGATATCATTAGTGTATTTAAGAAAAATTATTTTGAGTTCATCGCACTCATGTTAGATTTTCTTACAATTCTTGGATTCTCACATTTGCAGACAGAAAACGTGAAACGCTTTTTTGTAAGGAGTTTTTAAAACCAAAAAAAGAATTCGCCGGGATCAGAAACGTCCCCGCTTGATAGAAATTGTACCTGCAATACCCAGACCTATGAGGATGAGAGCAATTGGTAGTGGGGATTTTGTGGGTGCCGGAACTGATGGGATTGCTGTTGGAGCCGGGTTGAGGGTAGCATAGAGTTGGACACTCTGTCCCGGGGCGGGAACACTGGTCAAAGCCGCAGTATAGGGCAGGTATCCATTCATCGAAACGGTATATGTCTGATAGGGTGTACCGGTAGTATAGACCGGGACGGCCAATGTTCCCTGGTTAATTACACCAACAACCTGGTTATCGAATGAGACGGTTGCACCATTCACATTACAGTTGACAACGTACCATCCCTGGCCTCCTCCGATAACTGCCGGTGTTGTGGGGACGGTGGGTGCGGTCGGATTTAAGGTGGCATATACATCGAACGTCTCTCCTTTGCCGGGCATAGCCGGAATAGGGCCGGTATAGGTAGTGTAGCCGGATTTACTTACCGAGAATGATTTTATGGGAGTTCCGGTGCTATAAACGGGTACGGTGAGTACACCGCCGGATATCACGCCTTCATACGTTCCGTCGAAATAGACCTGTGCGCCATTCACATTACAGTTAACGGTAATCCATCCTTGGTTTCCGCCAATCGGTTCAGCAGCAGATACTACTGAGAAGCTTGCAAGTGTAAACACAACGGCAATTAGCGCCAGATAAATACGGTTAATCTTCATCAAAATTCCTCGTATACAGGATAATGGGAAAACAGGTATAAAAAAGAATCTTTCCACTATCAGATAAACCAGTATTTCAGGAAATCTTTCACCGGTATTGTTGTACGGTAAATGTCAACAATATCGTTGACCCTGATATCTGGTAGTACTTCGATGAAATCAGCAATCATATCACAGGACAAAAAAGATATTCCGGGATTACCTGAAAAAACCTGCATCTGGAAGTGTGTGTGACGAAAGAGATTTCCTCTCGCCTTGGCAGTGTATGAATGGCGATACAATCTCCGGTTTGATCCAGAAAAGATAAAGACACGGAGAATCCTTCAACTGTTAAAGAATACTCAAATGTTAACAGGGTAATTTCCCTTTAATGATGATTTCCGAAACACATTTGCCCGTCCTATGATACAAGAAGATGAAGTCGCCTCTCTTTCATGAGTCAGACCCCTGATACCTATGTCCCACACAGCCCTGCCGCCACTGCGATTCAACCTATCCGAGCTTGCGGGATCGCTTGGTGATTTCGGGACGATCATCCCACTCATCCTTGCTGTTGCACTGGTCTCGGATGTCAACGCCAGGTATATCCTCCTCTTCTTTGGAATCTGGTTCATCCTCACCGGACTGTATTACCGGTTACCTATCCCGCTCGAACCGATGAAAGCTGTGGCGGTGATTGTTATTGCGGGATCGATTGGAAGTGGCGAGATCGCAGCTGCGGGTCTCATTCTCGGGGTCATCTTCCTTGTGCTCGGTTATGGCAGGTTTTTCGCGATCATTGAAAAATGGGTACCGCAGAGTGTTGTGCGGGGGATCCAGCTTGGGCTTGCCCTGCTCCTGTTCCGTTCATCGCTGGGATTTGTTGTAAAAGATCCCACGTTCTTTCTCATTGGCATCGCCATCATCGCGGCCTTTTACATTCTTGCACGCTACCGGTCTATCCCGGACCTCTCCACGATCGTGGTCATCGGGGTTGGCCTTGTTGCGGGAATCGCACTGTATGGGATGCCCCCCCTCAGCCTGATTCCTGCACCGCAACTCGTAATCCCCCTGCAAACAGATTTCTCGTCTGCCTTCGCAACGCTCGTGCTCCCACAGGTAGTCCTCACCATCACTAATGCAATCCTGGCAACGGCGCTCCTGACAAAAGATCTTTTTGCATATGATGTGCCACCAAAGAAATTCTCAACAAGTATTGGTCTCATGAATATCTTTTCCGTCCCATTCGGTGGATTTCCGATGTGCCATGGTGCCGGGGGGCTGGCCGGGCAGTACCGTTACGGTGCACGGACCGGCGGGGCAAATATCTGCGCGGGCCTGATCTTTCTGATCCTCGCTCTTTTCTTTTCCTCCCCACAAGTGCTCTCCATTATCGCTGTCGGCGTGCTGGGAGCGCTTCTCGTCTTTGTCGGGATCGAGATGAGCCGTCACAGTCTCAAGACCGATTCTCTCATTATCACGGGGATCATTGGTGTGCTCGCGCTGGTTAGCTCTATGACAGTCGCGTTTATTGTGGGGATGGTCCTTGCCTACCTTCTCCCTTTGATAAAAAAACGAACGGAAACTGATGTATCTTAAAAAAAACAGTTGCTCTGTTGTAAATCATATTTTAACAAAAATAAAGACCCGGAATCATCAGTGGGGCTCTAAACCCATTTAGGTAATGCAAAAAAAGTGGCTTATCTTTGTTATGTTTGGTAAAGGGATTGAGCACGTTGTCATAAACCTGCGTGTAATCCGGGGCTATAGTGACGATATCGGTAAATTAAAAAGGTGTATTAATGAAAAGACTAAAAACAATGATCATGGCGGAAAAACCAAAATGTGAATACTGCGGGAAGGATGCAATCGGTTTCCAATCATTAGAGGGCGCTTTTGCCTATGTCTGCCAAGATCATGCTGACGGTCTCCTTCTTGCACTTAAACCCGGTGAGAAAAAAGTTTACGGTGTTTGTGTTCTCGAACGTTACACCTGATACCTGCGTCTCATATGAGGTTCCCTGGCCAGACCCAAAGAGGCCAAAAAGATGTATCAATGGACAGACTCCATGATTAGATAATGATGGCAGAAAAACAAAAATGTGAACACTGTAAGAAGGACGCAATCGGGATCCAGGGATTCGGTTGCTGTATTGCCTACGTCTGCCTAGACCATGCCGACAATCTCCTTCTCGTGCTCAAACCCGGTGAAAAGCAGGTGTATGGTGAATGTTATTTCGAACGATTCGATACCACCGATCACTGATATTTTCTTAAACGATGATGGATGCAGTCTCCCCTGCGGCCTGAAATGATTTTTTAATCGCAGAAATTCTTTTCATGATCCTGATAATGCGACTCTTTTCCATTGTGAATCCCTGCGTCTGGCATTCCTCGGGGTCCAGCAATTATTTCCCATAGATTAATACCTGTTATGCCATTTTCCGAAAATTAAAAAAGAATAGAATTTTGATTCCGGTTTACCTTTAAAGGAACGAAAAGATCCTTGTCGCCGGGACAAGAGGCGAATAATGTCCCGGCATCTCAATCCTTGTACGATATTATCTCGAGATTATTGTCCGTCTTATAATACCCATTGGTTTTTTTATCATTTTTTACATGTAAAAATTAATTAGTGTAGGTTGCCTTCCCCAGCTTCGGTTCGAAAGCCGTGTCTCCTTCAACCCTGATTGCATGCGAGAAAAGCGCAAGCGGAATGTCCATTGCACAGAGTTCTTCACACTGACCGCAATTGATACACGAATCTGAAATGTGAGCGAACCGTCTCAGGTGGAACATCGGGTTTGGAGGAAGCTCTCCGGGTTTGACTAAGAAAGAGCCTTTTTTGAGTTCCTCTGAAGCATTGAAACAGACCGGGCAGTTCTCAATGCAGGAATAACACTTGATGCACCGGGAGGTTTCTTTGTTGATAGTCTCCCACATTGCAGCTCCAAGAGTGGTGAAATCCCTCCTCCGCCATTTGTCACCCAGCTTGAGCATGGCACCTTCAACCTTTGCCCGTATTTCAAGACCTTTCGGGTTAGCCGTTTCAGTTGCAAGGACCCCGGATTTTATTGCCCCGTCAATAAGTTTTGCACCCTTATCGGAGCAGACTTCAACAAAGGTCGCCTTTCCTGCCTTTTCACCGATGACCCCCCAGTTACCGCAGGCAAGGTCTGCCTGCCGGGGAATCTTGTATTTGCACCGGCGGCAGTTGCTGCGGCGGCCATATCCCGCATCTTCGAGTTCGTCAATAGAGATACCCTTGTGTCCACCTTCGTATTCGATAATGAACTGGCCTTTATCGATCTCTTCTTTGTGTACCTTGTCCGGGTCAACGCCATATTTTTCTGTAATCATTTTCCGAGCAAGGTTCGGACTGACCGAACCCCCGCAGTTGACGCCGATCATGACTACATTGTCGAGGTTGATTTGTTTGCGTCGGGCAAGTTCAATAAAGCCCATGGTGTCGCAACCTTTGACCGTCACACCGATTTTCATGTTTTTTGCACCGTCAAGATATTTCTTGACATACTTTGGCAGCAGGAGTGTACCACAGTGTAAAGAGCCGGCGGTTTTGGCAAGTTCTTTTGAATCGGTGATCAGGACCGGCTGTGCATCGTAGAGATCAGTTCCCTTGGTGATTGCAAGGACTGCATCGACTGCCTTGGACTCGAGCGCATATTTCCAGAGTGCGGTGACAGCGCCACCGAGTTCTGCCTTCTTTTTTATTTCTGCATCATTGGTCCACGCGTAGAGCATATCGCCTTTCTTTGCCATGTTACTTCACCTCCGGAATCTTCTCTATCCTGACAGCACATGCCTTGAACTCCGGGATGTTGGCAACCGGGTCGAGAGCATTGTTGGTGAGCGTGTTCGCTGCACATTCCACGTAATGGAACGGTATGAATACCTCGCCCTTCTTAATGCCCGGTGTTACACGTGCACCAATCGTGATCTGGCCTCTGCGGGTAATCGCCCTGACCATCTCCTTGTCCTTGATTCCGAGTACTTTAGCATCTTCAGTACTAATCTCGACCCATCCGGTGGGTTCTTCGTTCTCGAGATCTTTCGAGCGGCGGGTCATCGTGCCGGTATGCCACTGCCAGATGCAGCGACCGGTACTGAGGATCAGGGGATATTCCTTGTCCGGAACTTCAGCCGGGTACTTGAACTCGATGGGAGTGAAAATACCAAGACCGTCCGGGTGAGTAAACTTCTCCTTGTGGAGGATAGGGGTTCCCGGGTGATCTGCTGCCGGGCAAGGCCAGTGAAGGGCTTCAGGCTTTTCAAGCCGGGTATAGTTCATCCCACCATAGGATGGTGTAACTTTTGCGATTTCGGTAAATACTTCTTCGGCACTCTTGAATGGGAACTGCTTTTCATACCCCATAACCTTTGCGAGCTCGCAGAAGATCTGCCAGTCTGCTTTTGCCTGGCCGGGTGGGTCCTGTGCCTTTCTCCATTTCTGGACACGGCGTTCCGTGCTGGTCTGTGTCCCGTCCTTCTCTGCAAAACAGGCAGCCGGGAGAACTACATGTGCAAGCTGTGCGGTCTCGGTTAAGAATATGTCCTGCACGACCATGAACTCGAGATTCTTGAGTCCCTTCTCGACATGGTGGAGGTCGGGGTCGGAGACCATCGGGTTCTCGCCCATGATATATGCACACTTGAGTTTTCCGGGAGTATCTGCGAGAATATTGATCATCTGGGTGACTGTGTGACCAACCTTGCCCTCGGCAATATCGCAGCCCCATGCATCCTTCATCTTCTTCTGGAAGTCTGCATTGATAACTGCCTGGTAACCGGAGTATACATTCGGCAGCGCTCCCATGTCGCAGGCGCCCTGCACGTTGTTCTGGCCACGTAGTGCACATACACCGCCCCCTCGTTTCCCGAGATGACCCGTGAGCATCTGGAGGTTTGCCGTTGACTTGACGTTATCGACACCCGTCGTGTGCTGGGTGATACCCATCGAGTAGAGGATGTTGCTGGACTCTGCTTTTGCAATCCATTCGGCTGCGGTTGCAAGGTCCTTAGCCGGGATGCCGCTGATTTTTGAGACCTTGTCAAGTGAGTACGCGTCTTTCATGACGACTTCTTTGAGTTTCTCGTAGTCCTTGGTCCTCTTGGCAATGAACTCCTTGTTCTCCCAGCCATTCTTAATGATGTGCTGCATCATGCCGTTGAGGATAGCTACATCGGTACCCGAGTTGAACTGCATGTACAGGTCAGCCTGCCTTGCCGTCGGGGTAAGCCGCGGATCAGCGACAATGACCTTGCCGCCACGCTTCTTGGCGAGCATAATCTGCCGGCCTATGAGCGGGTGGTTCTCGAACGTGTTGGAACCAATGACAAAGACACATTTGGATTCGCCAATATCAGCGATCGAGTTTGTCATTGCACCAGAACCGAACGCTCCGGCAAGTCCGACAACGGTCGAAGCATGACAGAGCCGGGCGCAGTGGTCGATGTTGGGGGTCTTTAACACGGCACGGGCGAATTTCTGCATCAGGTAGTTCTCTTCGTTTGAGACCCGGGCAGACGAGAGGCACTGTATCTCGTCCGGTTTGTAGGACTTGAACTTCTGTGCGATCAGCTTGAAGGCTTCGTCCCAGCTGGCTTCAACAAATTTCCCGTCCTTCTTAATCAGCGGTTTTGTAAGGCGATCCGGGTTGTTGATGAATTCATATGCATAGTTCCCCTTGGGGCAAAGCTTGCCTTCGTTGACGGGGTTGCGATTCCAGGGAGCGACTCCGACGACTTTCTTGTCCTTGACAACAAGGTTTAAGCCGCACCCTGTTCCGCAGTACGGACACGTAGTTGGTACGTATTTTACTTCCATTCACACACCTATTACAACTGAAAATCAGAAACACCCCTCTTAAATCTTATGAAATTTTGGCAGGATTTCATCAGTTTTACCTCATGTTAAAAATTTCAAAAAAATTTACTTGCTATCCGTATTAATCTAAATTCATTATTTTTTTGAAAATCCCTCATGAGAAATAAAGAGCTACGCATGCGTTTTTTCAGAAAAAATGCTCATATCAACGTTTTCTTAGGCATTTGCATGGCATATCTGCATGGCATATCTGCATTGCATATCTGCATGGCGGATCGCATAAATAAAAATAATTGTTGACTTATTGCGATGGTTAAGTATTTTAAAAAATAAAAAAATTGCTTATAATTATTCCAGTACAAATTTTTGTTACATTTCATTGATAGAATTCATAAAAAACTGTAAAAAAATACAGGAATACAAACAATCTCGCTATGAAATATTCTTTAAAGAGTCGCGCCCTCGAACAACACGATCCCCTCCCTCAATACATCAAAAAATGGCAACCGGGTTATAATGTTTCATACCAAAATGGCACAACATCTTTTATGGTAATCCTCTTGTGTTTATTTTTTAATATTTCGAATTATTTTTAATTAACGGATATTTTTTTTATGATGATGTATGTTGTTTAAATAATGGATTCCCGTAAGGAAACAATAAAAAAAATAAAAAGTCTTCTTCGTTTCCATCGCAATGGACTCACCATAACTGATATTGCAGAAAAACTCCATCTTAACCGGAATTCAACCGCAAAATATCTTGAAATTCTTCTTATTTCCGGGGATGTCAATCTCAATACGATTGGTCCAGCGAAGGTCTATACCGTTTCACAGAAAATGCCGATATCAGCAATGCTGAAATTCTCGGCTGATATTATCCTCTTGATCGATAACGAGATGCATGTGCTCGATGCGAATGAAAATGCAATCAACGTTCTTGGAATGTCTCGTGAAAATCTGATAGGGATTCTGATTCAGGATGTAAAGTCTCCCCTCATTACCTCTCTCTCTATACCTGATGTACTTAACGAGATCCAGATCACAGGAGAAATACAGCGGGAGTTTAGTATTTCCCTGAAAAATGAGGATCACCATTACCGGATGCGCCTCATTCCAACAGTATTTGACAATATGGACGAGGGTCTGACAATCATTGGAGAAGACATCACCAAACAGATCCAGTTTGAACAGTCCCTGATGATCTCTGAAACGCGGTATCGTGCCATTGTACAGGATCAGACAGATGTAATCTGTCGCTGGCGGCCCAATGGAGAGATAACTTTTATCAATGAATCATTGAGTAGATTCAGCGGAATATCATGCAGTTCTATCCGTGGTGAGAATATTTTCTCGTATATTTTTTTAGAAGATATTCCCCTTATAAAAGAAAAGATCACTCAACTCACCCCCAGTCAACCAATCCTCTCCTTTGATATCCGGTTAATCGGTAAACAGGGAGTGAATTACTGGTACCAATGGGATACCCGGGGGATTTTTGACAATGCGGGAATACTGATTGAATGTCAATCTGTCGGACGTGATATCAACACTGAACGGCAGCAGGCACAAAAAATACATGAGAGTGAGGAGCGGTTCCACATGATTACCGATCACTCTCCCTTCCCCATCTCAATTATTGATGATTCCGGTACCTTTCTCTACGTTAATAAAAAATTTACCCAGCTCTTTGGGTACACCCTTGAGGACATTCCGACAGAAAATGACTGGTTTTCTATGGCCTTTCCCGATACCGCTGAGCATACAGAGGCGGTGCTCACATTAAAATATAATTTTAATCCGGCAGTAACCGGTGAGGTCAAAGCCTGTGTATTTCCGGTCACCTGCAAAGATGGGGCCGTTCGCCAAATCAATTTTTTCCGGGCAACTCTTCACAGTGGTGAGCAGTTCGTTGTATATGAAGACCTTACCCCCAAACAAGAAGCAGAACGACTTCATACTGTCCTTGCGACAATTGTGAATTCTTCTAACAATGCCATGGACCTGTATCGGAATCTCAATAGTACTTCTCCCCAACGATAGATGATCTGGGGAACTGGCGTCCTTGAATGATGATAATAAAGGTACACTGATGAAGACACACAATGAAAAAAGCGGGCTGAATATTCTCATTGTTGAAGATAGCCGGACCCAGGCAGAATACCTTCAGCATATCCTTGAAAATGAGGGGTATCGGGTTATCGTTGCCGTTAATGGGAGTCAGGCCCTGGAAAAGATCCACATTGAGCGGCCAACAATTGTGCTTACTGACATACTCATGCCTGAGATGGACGGATACGAACTTTGTCGCACCATCAAACAGAACGAAAATTTTGCAGACATCCCGGTCATCCTTGTTACCCAGCTTTTTGATCCGGCAGACCTGATAAAAGGCCTGGAAGCCGGGGCAAATAATATCATCATCAAGCCATTTGAGCCCAAACACGTAATCTCCCGGATAACAAGCACCCTGCAGTCACCTGCATTTCCGGATTCGGATAATACGGGGTCAACTCTCGAAATATCGTTTGACGGAAAGACGCACAATATTCCTGCAAGCCAGCTCCGGACACCGGCAATTCTGCTCTCAACATATGATCATGCTCTCAGAAAAAACACAGAATTACAGGAAGCGAACGAACATCTTGTCGCAGTGAACGAGGATCTGCAACAGAGACTTGATATCTTGCAGAAAACCTATGAAAAACTTTTGTCGTCATTTAATACAAATGACAATGTGACGGATTCTCTTTCTGTCGGTTCGGATAATACGGAACAACAGGATCACGCCCAAAAAAACCGCGAGAGTGAAGAGCGCTTCCGCATGATGACTGAACTCGCTCCCTATCCTATATCTCTTATCGATTGTTCAGGAAATTACCGGTTCCTGAATAAAAAATTCGAACAACTCTTCGGGTACACCATACAGGATATACCTACAGACAAAGACTGGATATCAAAAGCTTTTTGTGACAGTACCGAGTCCACGAATATAACCCGTACCTGGAAACAGGATATGAAAGGTTCAGGGACAGGAGTTACCCACAAATTTCCGGTCACGTGTAAAAACGGGACTGTCCGTCAGATATCTATCCACCCGATTTCCCTTACTCGCGGTGAACAGTTTGTTGTTTATGAAGACCTTACGGATAAAACCGAATCAGATCGTCTCCGCTCTATCCTTGCTTCGATTGTAAATTCTTCAAATGATGCGATTATTGGAAAAACACTGGACGGCACCATCATAAGCTGGAATAGAGCTGCGGAGCGCTATTATGGTTATCTCGCAGAAGAGGTGATCGGAAAATCCGTTGAGATCATTATTCCTCCGGAATTACGGATTCATATCCCTCTCTTTCTTCAGAGAGTCAGAAATGGAGAGATCATTGATCGTTTCGATACAATCCGATTACGGAAGGACGGATCGACAATCGAAGTTTGTGTCACTCTTTCACCAATCAAGGATGAAGATGATCACATCGTCGGTATCTCTACGATTGCCCAGAATATTGCAGAACGGAAAAAGTATGAAGTTAGCCGGATGTTCAACCAACAGGTTCTTCACCGCCGATAAGTAGTATAGGCATCCCGGCATTTCAAGACTGTGATAAACAAAAGAACGAACGGACGGTAACATCACCTTTTAGAGTGCTTCCCTTTCATGAAAGCTAGACCTGTTTTAATTCTGTGGAAAAGAAAATTGATAATATTGTATTTTCATTGGTGTGTCTATGGTAATTATGAGGAAGATCCAACTCCCTGTGGTGATATCTTCATCAAGGCTTCTTCAGCAGCTACCTTCACATAGCCGTTATCCCGCTTAAGCACTTCCTGCAGGTCCTTTATTGCTTTCGGGTTGCCAAGTTTCCCCAGTGCCGCTGCTGCTGCGAAACGCACGTCCTGGTCTGGATCCCTCAGGAGTGATATTATTGAGTCTACGGAATTACTGGCACCGATATTTGCCAGTGCATCAACAGCAAGGTACCTGACCCAGCGATCTTCATCGGCCAGTGCCTGGACGAGGAACTCTGTTGCCGGTTGACCGTATTTTTCCAGAGTTACAACGTTTTTCCATCGTTCAAGATTTTCTTTTTTTGCAAGTGCTGCAACAATATTCTGCATTAAACAACTTCTCCCTCCCCACTTGGGGCTGAATAGTTGTCCCACAAGGGAAATTATCAATATTTGCCAGTAATTATTGCATCGCGTATATGAATGGCAGAGACTTCATTCAAGCATGAATGATGCACTAGTAATGTTCTGATAATGCGTAAAAAAAAGATAGGGGGATTAGTGTTTTGTAAATGGGTTGAACACGTTCTCGTAGATCATGTCGCTGCCGGTGTTGTGGAGCCGGCCACGCTCGGTCTTCTCCTCAGCAAATGCAAGGAGCGGGAGTTCCATGTCGACACCCGGAACATGGCCGAACATCTTTTCGAGTTCCTGCTGCTGTGCGTGCATGAAGAGTGCGTTTGGGATCTCTGCCGGGCAGAGTTCCTCGCACTGACCGCAGTTCACACAGGAGTCGGCAATGTGGGCGTACCTGATGAGGTGGAACATGAAGTTCGGGGGGAGTTCACCGGGCTTGACATATGCCGGGTTCTTAGTGGTGCAATCCACACAGTAGCAGATCGGGCATGCCTCGATACAGGAATAACACTTGATGCAGCGGGAGGTCTCGCTCATGATTTTCTTGAGCCGGTCCTTACCTTCACCGAGTGATTCGAAGTCGTGCTTGCGCCACTTGTCGCCAAGCTTCATCATTGCGCCTTCGACCTTTCCGCGGATCTCAAGACCCTTGGGGTTGGCTGCTTCGATGGCGAGGATGCCATTCTTTACTGCACCGCTGACAAGGTTTGCACCCTTCTCGGAGCAGACCTCAACAAAGGTTGCTTTTCCTGCCTTGTCGCCGATGACTCCCCAGTTTCCGCAGGCAAGGTCTGCCTGGCGGGGGATCTTCATCTTGCAGCGGCGGCAGTTGCTGCGCCGGCCATAGCCTGCCTCTTCGAGTTCGTCAACGGAAATTCCCTTGTGTCCGCCTTCGTACTCGATGATGAACTGGCCCTTGTCTATCTCTTCCTTGTGGACGAGATTGGGGTCGATGCCATACTTGTCGGCAATCATCCTGCGGGCGAGCACCGGGCTGACCGAGCCACCGCAGTTGACACCGATCATGACGACGTTGTCGAGGTTGATCTGCTTGCGCTTTGCGAGTTCGTAGAACGCCATCGCATCACAGCCCTTGACCGTCACACCGAGCTTCATATTTGCTGCACCCTCAAGGTATTTCTTGACGAGTTTGGGCAGGAGGAGTGTACCGCAGTGGAGTGAACCGGCTGTCTTGGCAAGGTCCTTGGGGTCCTTGATCAGGACAGGTTGTGCATCGTAGAGGTCAGTTCCCTTGGTGATGACAAGGACTGCATCCACTGCTTTTGACTCAAGTGCGTATTTCCAGAGAGCAGTGACTGCACCACCGAGTTCGGCTTTCTTCTTGATATCTGCGTCGTTAGTCCACGCGTAGAGCATATCGCCTTTCTTTGCCATGATCAGGCCTCCTTAATTTTCTCTAATTTACAAGCACAGGCCTTGAACTCGGGGATCTTTGCAACGGGGTCGAGTGCATTGTTCGTCAAGATGTTTGCTGCACACTCAACGAAATGGAATGGCATGAAGACGACACCCTTTTTGATGGTCGGCGTCACACGGGCACCAATGGTAATATATCCCCTGCGGGAGGTAGCCTTGACCATTTCTTTGTCCTTGATGCCCAGAGCTTTTGCATCCTCAGGGTTGATCTCAACCCAGCCCGTGGGCTCTTCGCGCTCAAGATCGACAGAGCGGCGGGTCATGCTGCCGGTGTGCCAGTGCCAGATACAGCGGCCGGTGGTTAAGAGGAGCGGGTAATCCTTGTCCGGAACTTCTGCCGGGGCCTTCCACTCGATGGGGGTAAAGATACCAAGTCCGTCCGGGTGGGTGAACTTCTCCTTGTGCAGGATGGGTGTACCCGGGTGCTCCTTGGTGGGGCAGGGCCAGTGAAGGGCTTCGGGCTTCTCAAGGCGTGCATAATCCATTCCGCCGTAGGACGGGGTGACCTTTGAGATTTCCGTGAATACTTCTTCTGCACTCTTGTACGGGAACTGTTTCTCGTATCCCATGACCTTTGCAAGCTCGCAGAAGATTTGCCAGTCTGCCTTTGCCTCGCCGGGCGGGTCCTGGGCTTTGCGCCACTTCTGGACACGGCGTTCGGTTGAGGTCTGGGTTCCTTCCTTCTCGGCATAACAGGCTGCCGGCAGGACAACATTGGCGAACTGGGCAGTCTCGGTCAGGAAGATATCCTGCACGACAATGAACTCTGCATTCTTCAGGCCCTTTTCCACGTGGTGGAGATCGGGGTCAGAGAGCATCGGGTTCTCACCCATGATGTAGACACACTTGACCTTACCGGGCTCATCGGCAAGGGTATTGACCAGCGTGG
>Ga0265296_1001453_pt1 | contig 27251 bp, 27 predicted proteins | sample MunlanPumphouse1_FD_189073 | JGI IMG/M metagenome (GOLD analysis project Ga0265296, IMG submission 189073) | Groundwater microbial communities from a municipal landfill in Southern Ontario, Canada - Pumphouse #1 | ecosystem: Environmental > Aquatic > Deep subsurface > Groundwater | place... | reverse complement strand
CCGACAATAACAAACAGTAAGTTCCTTAGCAATATATATCTTTGCGCCAGCCTGCCGCGGTCCCGGCGCGAGCAGCTCCTCCGAGCCACCGACACTTGCAATGGGCCGGGGGTGGGCTATGATGCGGCGGTGTTCCACGGTTCGGATTAGTGTTCCGTAGAATGGAACGCTCGAACAACTGCAGTCGACGCTCGCGCCGGCCCGCGACGCCGCTCCTGGCGGAGCCCCGGCCGGCCACCCGGCCTCGAGCCGGAGAGAGGAGGGAGCGCATGACGGTCTCCGGCAGCAACGAGCCGCTGGCGGCCATCGCCAACGATCTGCGCCAGCTGGTCGTGGCGACGCTCTGCCACACCCAGGCGGGCCACCCCGGCGGGTCGCTCAGCGCGGCCGAGATCGTGGCCACGCTGTTCTTCTCGGTCATGCGCCTCGATCCGCGGCGCCCCGACTGGGAAGAGCGCGACCGCTTCATCCTCTCCAAGGGTCACGCCGCCCCTGTGTACTACGCCGCTCTGGCGCGGTGCGGCTACTTCCCCGAGGAGCTGCTGCAGACGTACGACGAGCTCGACTCGCCGCTGCAGGCCCATCCCGACATGCAATGCCCGGGCGTCGACATGAGCTCCGGTTCGCTCGGGCAGGGCCTCTCCGTCGGTTTGGGCATGGCCCTCGGCCTGCGGCTCAAGGCGATCACCGCCAGGGTCTTCGTGGTCCTCGGCGACGGCGAACTGCAGGAGGGCCAGGTGTGGGAGGCCGCCATGGCGGCGCCGAAGTTCGGCGCCGACAATCTCGTGGCCATCGTCGACGATAACCGCATCCAGCTCATGGGCGACACCGCGGCCATCATGCCCGTCGACCCCATCGCCGAGAAGTGGCGGGCGTTCAACTGGCACGTCCTCGAGGTCGACGGCCACAACCCCGAAGCGATCAGGAGCGCCTGCGCGGCGGCCGAGCAGGCCAAGGGTCGCCCCACAGTCATCCTGGCGCACACGGTCAAGGGCAGGGGCGTGTCGTTCATGGAGAACACGCACCTGTGGCACTCGGCCCAGATCACCGAGGACATGAAACAGAAGGCCCTCGCCGAGCTCTGCGGGCGGGAGGTGCGGTCATGACCGGGATGGTCGCCCTGCGTGACGCCTACGGCCAGGCGCTCGTCGAGCTCGGAGAGCGGGACGAGCGCGTGGTGGCGGTCGACGCCGACCTCGCGTCCTCCAGCAAGATGAACCTGTTCGCGGAGGCCTTCCCCGACCGCTTCTTCCAGATGGGCGTCGCCGAGCAGAACATGACGGGCGTCGCCGCCGGCCTGGCGGCGATGGGCTTCATCCCGTTCACCAACTCCTTCGCCTGCTTCGCCACCTTGCGCACCACCGACCAGATCAGGGTGTCGATCGCCCAGCCGCGCCTGCCCGTCGTGATCGGCGGCGCCTATAGCGGCTTGCTGGCCGGCAAGACCGGCAAGTCGCATCAGGCCATCGAAGACATCGCCGTGATGCGCGCCCTACCCAACATGACGGTGGTGGCGCCGGGCGACGGCGTCGAGGTCCGCAAGGCGGTGTTCGCCGTCGCCGAGTACGGCGGCCCCGTGTACCTGCGCATGACGCGCGACCCCAGCCCGGTGGTCTTCGACGAGAGCTACGACTTCAAGATCGGCCGCGCCGTCGTCGTCCGCGAGGGCAGCGACGTGACCGTGATCACCACCGGCATCATGCTCGGCCGCGCCGTGGAGGCGGCCGGCATCCTCGCCGCCGAGGGCATCTCGCTGCATCTCCTGCATGCCCACACCGTCAAGCCGCTCGACGTGGCGGCGGTGGTCGCGGCCGCCGAGAGGACCGGCCTCGTCGTCACCGCCGAGGAGCACAACATCATCGGCGGTCTCGGCGGCGCCGTCGCCGAGGTGCTCGGCGAGCAGCGGCCCACCCCCATGCAGCGCGTCGGGGTCGCCGACGTGTACAGCGAGTCGGCGCCCAACGACGACCTGCTCCAGAAGTACGGCCTCACGGCCGGCCACATCGCCCAGGCCGCCCGCTCCCTCATGGAGCGGCGGGCGGCCCACACGCAACCGTAAGCCGCAAGGAGGAGACATGGGCCTGCTGACCACCGACCAACCTGACCTCTTTTTCGAGGATTCGCCCGTCGGACGCATGTTCAAGGAGCTGTGGGAGGCCGACGACGCGGCCGTCGACGCCGTGCTCGAGGACTACGGCGTCCCCTCGCCCTGCGAGTGGGCGAAGCCGGGCAGCTACCTGCAGACCACGATCCGCGCCCAGGTCGAGAAGGAGCGCCGCCAGAACGACGTGGTGCTCATCCCCGTGGGCTGCACCGAGAACCACGGCCGCCAGACGGTGAGCGCCATGGACACCCTGTTCGTGAGCCACCTCTGCGAGGCGGTCCGGCGCCGGTCCCGGAAGCACAACGGCCACGCCCCGGCGATCGCGCTGCCGCCGCTCATGTACGGCGGCCACCCGTACCACCACATCGGCATGCCCGGTACGGTCATGCTGCGCGAGTCGGTGGTAGAGGAGACGCTCGTCGACGTCATGCTCGGCCTCTGGAACGACGGCTTCCGCAAGATGGTCATCGTCAACAACCACGGCCACCTGTGGATGCTCGAGACGGCGCTGCACAAGTTCCTCAAGCGCTACCAGGTCCCGGCCATCGTCCGCGTCATCGACTGGCACCGCTCGGTCAAGGACTTCTTCCGTACCACCGAACAGGGCGGCTGGTGGGACACGCCGTTCATCCACGCCGACGAGGCGGAGACCTCACTGGGGCTGCTGCTGTTCCCCGAGATGGTCGACATGGCGCAGGCGGTCGAGACCGAGACCAAGCAGTACATGCCGCTCGGCCACTTCAACAACTCGGTCGACGGCTACCACCGGCCGCAGCGCTGGTCCGAGGCCGAGGGCCATTTCGCGATCGAGTTCTTCGGGACGCCCGAGGGCGTCGTCGGCAAGCCGACGCACGCCGAGGCTTGGAAGGCCAAGCGGCCGGTGGCGGCCTTCTGCCAGTATCTGACGATGATCGTCGACGACATCCTCGCGACCTTCCCGGCCGGCACCGTCCCGCCGGTGGAGGAGACCACCTTCCGTACGGCGGCCGACATGGAGCCCTTCCTGCGCGAGCCGCTCAGCGAGGGCTGGAAGCCGATCTTCGCCCTGCCCTGGATCGGACAGCATTGACCGTCGGACCCAACGGACTGGCGTAGACGGGGGGGCGGCGGTGATGAACAGGCTCGCGTTCGCCACGGCGGCCGGGAGCACCGGCTTCGGACCCATGCTGTTCCCCGGACGGGTCCGGGAGGCCGCGCGCGCGGCCGCCGAGCTGGGCTACGACGGCATCGAGATCAGCGTCAAGAGCCCGTCGGAGCTCGTCGGCGTGGACCTCGGCCGGCTGCTGGCCGGCCACGGCCTGCAGCTCGCCGCCGTCGCCAGCGGCCGCATCTACGCCGACGACGGACTCTCGCTCAGCCTGCCGGACGCGGCGCGCCGCGAGGAGGCCGCGCGCCGCCTCAACGAGCTCATCGATGTGGCCGGGGAGCACGGCGCGCTGCTCATCGTCGGGCTTCTGCGGGGGCCGCGGCCGGCCGACGGCGACGTGCCGGCCGCGAACGCTCGCCTGGTCGACACCCTGGGCAGCTGCGCGGATCACGCCGCCGCCGCCGGAGCGGGCATCGTCCTCGAAGCCATCAATCGCTACGAGACGACGCTCCAGTGCACGGCGGCCGAGGCGCTCGACCTCGTCGAGCAGGTCGGCCGCCCTAACGTCAACGTACTGCTGGACACTTTCCACATGAACATCGAGGAAGCGTCCATCGCGGGCGCCATCCGCACCACCGGCGGCCGCCTGCGTCACTTCCACGTCGCGGACAGCAACCGCCGCGCCCCCGGGCTCGGCCACGTCGACTTTGGGGCGGTGGTCGCGGCGCTCCGCGAGATCCACTACGACGGCTGGATCTCCGCCGAGATCCTGCCGCTGCCCGAGGACCGCGCCGCGGCCGAGCAGGCGCTCGCCTGCATGCGCACCCACCTCGGCGACCCCATCCAACGTCCAACGTGAGAGAGGCGAGACAATGGCAGACATCCCCAAGACCATGAAGGCGCTCGTTCTCAAGGGGCCGAACGACTTCGAGATCCAGGAGGTCCCGACGCCGCGGCCCAGCGGCGACGAGGTCCTCTGCCGCGTCAAGGCGGTGGCCATCTGCGGCACCGACCCGAAGATCGTGGCCGGCAAGTTCCCCGGCTTCTGGCCGCCGAGCTTCCCGGCGGTCATCGGCCACGAGTGGGCCGGCGAGGTGGTCGCCGTCGCCGACGAGCTCAAGGCCTCCGAGAAGGTCGCCGCCAAGTACGCGCTCGGCACGCGGGTGGCCGGTGAGGCTCACAAGGGCTGCGGCATCTGCCTCAACTGCATGACCGGCCACTACACCGTCTGCCTCAACTACGGCGACAACGCCTCCGGCCACCGCCACTACGGCTTCACGTCGCCCGGCGCCTACGCCGAGTACATCGTCACCTCCGTGAAATCGGCGACCCCGCTCCCTGAGGGGCTCACCTATCATCAGGGCGCCATGCTCGACTCCGCCGGCGTCGCCCTGCACGGCGTGCAGCGCGGCCGCGTCACCACCGGCGACACCGTCCTGGTCACTGGCCCGGGCGCCGTCGGCCAGTTCTCCTTCCAGTACTCGCGTGCCTCCGGCGCCAAGTTCGTGATCGTCATCGGCCGCGGCCCGCGCCTGGCGTTCGCCGAGAGCATGGGCGCCATCGGTGTCGACTACGAGAAGGTCGACGATCCGGTCGCCAGGGTCATGGAGCTCACCGGCGGCGTCGGCGTCGACTGCACCGTCGAGTGCGCCGGCACGCAGCAGGCCATCGACTGGGCGATCAAGGCCACTCGCAAGGCGGGCCGCCTCGTCATGGCCGGCCTGCCGACCGACGCCATCACGGTGCCCTGGGGCCCCATGACGTTGGCCGGGCTGGACATCCTCGGCGTCCGCGCCAACCCCAACACGGCGGCGCCCGCTCTGGCGCTGATGGCCAACGGCGCCGTGACCACGGAGGGCATCCACACCCACACCTTCCCGCTGGACCAGTTCGCTGAGGCGCTGGCCACGTTCGTCGAGCGACGCGGCGGCGCCATGAAAGTCGTCCTCGAGCCCTAGAGCCAAGTACGCATCCCCGACGAGAAAGGAGCCGACGATGGCTGAATCACCACGCGGCAAGGTCTGCAACCAGACGAGCGTCGAGTACAAGCAGGATCCACCCAAGCACGAGAAGACCCGTGGCTGGCCGCTGGTCAACCCCAAGTCCTGCCCCGGAGCTCAGCTCGAGTTCCACGTCACCGAGATCCAGCCCGAGGGCGCGGCGCTCGACGACGTGCATCCGAAGGAGGACCACGTCTTCTACGTCCTCTCCGGCCGCGCCGCGGCCAAGGTGGGTGGCGACGACTTCGAGGTCGGCCCCGGCGACGCTCTGTACGTCCCCAAGAACACGGTCCACAACTTCCGCATCCTCGGCGGCGAGGTCTTCCGCATCGCCGTCGTCTTCGCTCCGGCCCGCGACATCTGGGCCTGAACGAGGGCTTCCCACCCCGTGAGCAGGTCGGCCGCGTCGCCTGAAGCCCCGGGGAGCAGCGTCGCGAGAGGGGCGCCTCACCGAACGACGGTGAGGCGCCCCTCTCGCGGCTCGCTGGTGCCACCCTCGCGATCCCGGAGCGGACCCGCAGGCGTGACCCCGGCCCCGCGAGGGAAATCCCGGGCCCGCCGGCCGCGCGTCAAGCGCCCATGAACAGCGGCCTCAGGTGCCTCTCCAGCAGGTTGGCGGTGACGTTGCGCGAGATGGGCTCTTCGCAGGCGCGCAGCAGATCGGTGTAGCGCGCCCCCATGGCGGCGGCGATCTTGTAGCCGACGTGCAGCAGCTGGCGGACATGGGGGTCGTACGCGGGGTTGGAAGGCTCGTGCCGGACGGCCGCGGTGTACTCCTCCGAGCACCAGGCCCGGACGTCACGCGGAGACGGCAGCCGGGCGGGGTCGATGTCGATCACGCTGGCGTACGGCGCGCAGAGCTCTTCGCGGCGCGCGTAAGCCCCCGCGTACACCTCCTGGGCCAGGGCCAGGCCGTCTCCGCCGGCCTCCGCGAGACCGATGAGCTCCTCCAGCCACGTGGTACCGGAGGTCTTCACGTGGACACCGGTCGAGAAGCGGCGGATCGTCGCCCTGATGGCGGGGAAGATCGAGAACTTGTCGCTGCCCGAATGCACGCTGAGCTTCAGGTCGGCCGGGAGGCCGTACTCCTTCACGGCGTGGGCCACCACCGCCACATCGTCGTTGAACTCGCGCGCGAAGCACTCGGCGTCGCCGGCGTAGTCGACGCCCTTGTTGAAGCGCCCGCTGAAGCGCGGCGCGATCGTGCGCAGCGGGATGCCCTCATCGGCGAGCGCGGCCAGGATCAGGAGCAGCTCGGCCGGGCTCTGGGGCGACCCCGTCTCATCCATGGAGACCTCGGTGATGAACGCCCCGGCGCCCTTGTGGGCCTCCACGAGGCGGTACAGGCGCCCGGCCTCGGCGGCGGGCCCCAGGTACAGCCCGGCGGCGCGTTCCGCGGCCGCGCGGCTCATGCCGACGGGAGCTTCGACGCCGCGGATCGGGAGCTCGCCGACGAGCTCGTCGTGCCGCCGCAGAAAGCCGGCCACGGCCTCCGGGGCCGCGACGTCGCCGATGGCATCGGCCACGTCGAGCGTGAAGAAGTCGCAGGCGGCAAAGAACCGGTCGGCCGTGGCCAGTGTGATGTGGTCGGCATCGACGAAGTAGGGGCGCTCCCAGCGCAGGGCCCCAACGGCCGTGTCGGCCGCCCGCCGAACGCTCGCCGGCTCAGACCCCACGACGAGGTGCTCGCGGTTCGACTTGTTCCAGACGGGGGTCACATCCACGCCCTCGGCGGCGGCGGCCGTGAACGCCCGCAGCTGCGCCGACGCCTGACGCGCGAAACGGTCGCCGACCCCCAAAGAGTACGCCCCCAGGCTCAACTGCGTGCCACTCACCAAGCTCCCCCTTCGCCGTTGACCCTCACTGCCGGTGGTTCATCGCCGTGGCGCGGCGACGGGCCGTGAACGGCCGGCGGCGGCCCAGTGCCAGCCGGCCGGGCGCTGGGCCGCGGTCCCGGGCGGCCGCTTGCGGAAAGGTGTCCACGAGCCGTCTTGATAAGGCCCGGCACAGGCCGTAAAGTGGACTCAAGGATACGTCAGCACCCGCCGACAATCACGCCGCCGCGCTCGCGGCGGCGCTGCGCAGGACAGGAGAGAGCGACATGCCAAATCTGGGCCCTCTGGAGATCGGCCTCATCGTCCTGGTGATCCTCTTGCTCTTCGGCGCCACGCGCCTGCCCAAGCTCGCGCGTTCGATGGGCCAGAGCATCAAGGGGTTCAAGCAGGGTCTGCAGGACGAAGTCGCCGATGAGGACGACGAGACGGCCGAGAAGGACGACAAGGCCAAGTCCTGAGCCGCCGCTGAGCCCGCCGGTCAGCCGACGCGGCTCAGCAGGCACGTGGCGAGGGCGGCGACGCCCTCACCCCTGCCCTCGAATCCCATTCCCTCGGTGGTGGTCGCTTTGACACCGACCGCTTCGCCGTCGACCCCCAGCGTGGCGGCAAGGCTGGCGCGCATCGCCCGGCGATAGGCGGCCAGCCGCGGACGCTCGCAGATGATCGTCACATCGGCGTTGACGACCCTCCAGTGGCGCTCGCCGAGGGCCTCGAGCACTCGGCCCAGCAGGCGCAGGCTGGAGGCGCCCTCGAATTCCGGGTCGGTGTCCGGGAAGAGCTCGCCGATGTCGCCGAGCCCGGCGGCGCCGAGCAAGGCGTCCATGAGCGCGTGCACCGCGACGTCGGCGTCCGAGTGGCCGGCAAGGCCCCGCGGGTGGTCGATCTCCACCCCGCAGAGAACCAGCCGGCGCCCGTCCGCGAAGCGATGGGCGTCGTAGCCGTTGCCGACCCTAAACGTCGGCCTCGACCTCCCAAGAGAGCAGAGCGCCCGCCAGCGGCAAGTCGGCGGGGGTGGTGATCTTGACGTTGGCAGGTGTGGACGGCACGAGGCCGACCCTGTACCCGCTGCGCTCGAGCAGCGCGGCGTCATCCGTGGCGCCGTTGAGGTCGGCGCGCTCGTACACGTGCCGCAGGGCGGCGGCACGGAACACCTGGGGTGTCTGCGCCGCCCACAGGCCCGTCCGGTCGACCGTGGCCTCGACGCGACCGTCGGGAGCACTGCGCTTGAGGGTGTCGCTGACCTCGATCCCGGGCACGGCGCCGTCCGCCCCGGCCAGAGCGTCGAGGCAGCTCTCGAACACGTGGCGGGAGAACAGCGGCCGGGCGCCGTCGTGCACCGCGATCCTTGTGGCCGACGGCGGGACCTCCCGCAAGCCGGCGCGCACGGAATCGCAGCGCGTGAGGCCGCCTTCGGCGATCAGCAAGGGCTTGGCGTCGTCGAAGGCCGTGAGCCCCCGGGCGAAGCGGACCGTGTGCGACGGGTGCAGCACCACGACGAGCCCGTCGACCCGCGGCATGGCCAGCAGGCGGCGGACCGAGTAGTTCAGGAGGGGCTCGCCGCCGAGAAGCAGGAACTGTTTTGACTCTCCGTCCGGCAGCCCCATACGGCGGCTCTCGCCGGCCGCGGCGACGATCACCCAGAGTTCTTCGGTCTGCTGCTCCTCCATGGACTCCTCCGATTCGGACGGGACGGTGCGGCTCAGGAGGCCACCCGGCTGAAGATCATCTTGCCCGACGGGCTCTGCAACACGCTCGTGACTTCGGCCTTGACGCGGGAGCCCACCAGCGACGCGCCGGCCTCGACGACGATCATGGTGCCGTCGTCCAGGTACCCTACGCCCTGATCGTGCTCGCGCCCCTCGCGTTGGATCCGGACCTCGATGACCTCGCCCGGGAGGACAGCCGGCTTGACGGAGTTGGCGAGGTCGTTGACGTTGAGTACCTTGACGCCCTGGATCTCGGCCACCTTCTTGAGCGTGTAGTCGGTAGTGAGGAGCTGGCCGCCGATCTCGTGGCCGAGGCGGATCAGCTTGGCGTCGACGGCGTCGATGTCGGCGTAGTCCGTGTCGTCGATGCGCACCGCCCCCGACCCGTTCTGCAGCCGGCGCACGAAGTCGAGGCCGCGGCGCCCGCGGACACGCTTCTCGGCATCGGCCGAATCGGCGAGGCGCTGGAGCTCCTCGACGACGAAGCGCGGCACGAGGAGCTCGCCCTCGACGAACCCCGTCTCGGAGACGTCGAGGATGCGGCCGTCGATGATGGCGCTCGAGTCGAGGATCTTCGGCGGCGTGAGGCCCGGCAGGATCTCGAAGGCGCCCCGGACGCCGAGCAGCCGCAGGATCTCGATGTGCTTGCGGGCGGCCACGTAGGCGGTGAAGTAGCCGGAGAGCAGGTAGAGGGGGATGGTGAGGTACGCGCCGACCAGGGGGATGCGGACCAGGGCGATGCTGACGAGCGTGGCGATGACCAGCCCGACCACGACGCCCCCGAACCCCACCACGACCTCGGCGCCCGTGGCCCGCGCCATGATCTCGTCCATGTGGCCGAGGCCGCGGCGGATGAAGCGCAACAGGAGGCGGCCGACGACGTACCCGAGGGCGAACCCGGCCGCGGTGACGGCCACGAGGAAGACGACGGTGCCGATGCGCCCCAGGTCGAAGGCGTACGCGGATACCCGCAAGCGGTCGGCGATCTGGTAGCCCGCAAGAGCGCCGAGCGGGGCCAGAAGAAGGCTGACCGCCGGGGTCAGCACGCCCCTCCCGCGGCCGCCGTGGCCGGCGTCAGGCGACGGTGACGGGCTCTCGGGGCTCGTCGACAACGGGAGCCCCGTCGACGTGGATGTTCTCGAGCACACCCTCGAGGAATTCCGTAGCCTCTTCCTCGTCAAAATCGCGGGCGTACATGAGCTCGCTCGCAAGGATCTTCTTGGCCTTCGAGAACATCTGCTTCTCGCCCGTCGAGAGCCCCTTGTCGGCGTGCCTGATGGCCAGGTTACGCACGACCTCGGCGACCTCGAAGATGTCGCCGGTCTTGAGCTTGTCGCGGTTGTGCTTGTAGCGCCGGCTCCAGTTCTTGGGCATCTTCGTGGGGTCGCCGCACAGGACCTCGAGGACCTGTTCGACGACGTCCGCCTCGACGACCTTCCGCAGACCAGCGCGGTCCGCGTTCTCCACCGGGACCATGACCGTCATGTCGTTGTGGAGGATCTGGATGGTGAGGTAGTCGCGCTGCTGCCCGAGCACTTCTTTCTGCTCGATCTTCATGATCTTGCCCGCACCGTGATGCGGGTACACGACTTTGTCTCCGACTGAGTACAAGCTCTCAAACCCCCCGTTCGTCGTTCGTGGCCCCGGTGGCCGCTGGTGAGCCCTCACGGAGGAGTGAGGCGAGAGCCCCTCGCAGATCGGCCGCACCCACCGCGATCCCGTCGCCGCGGCGTGCATCGGCGGCTGGTACGACGATGCGCTCAAAGCCGGCCCTCGTGGCTTCGGCGACGCGCCGCTCGCTCTGGCTGCTGGAACGAAGTTCGCCCGTCAGGCTGATCTCCCCGATCGCCGCGACCCGCGGCGGTAACGGTACGTCGCGCTCCGCCGAGGCGATGGCGAGAGCGACGGCGAGGTCTGCCGCGGGTTCATCGATGCGGATTCCGCCTGCAATTGTAACAAAAATGTCGCTCGCTGACAAAGGCAGGTGCAGGTGGCGCCCCAGGACGGCGACGAGCATCGCGAGGCGATTGCGGTCGAAGCCCACGGCGACCCGGCGCGGCATCGCCAGCTCCGTGCGGTTGACCAGGGCCTGCACCTCGACGGCGAAGCAGCGGCTGCCCTCCACGGCGACGTGCACGGCCGCCCCGGCGGCCGGCCCCGCGTCGCCGAGGAACAGGCGCGAGGGGTCGGCGACGGCCTCCAGGCCCGCGCCCGACATCTCGAAGATGCCCAGCTCGTTGGTGGAGCCGAAGCGGTTCTTGGCGGCGCGCAACGTGCGGTAGAAGCGGTAGCGGTCGCCCTCGAACTGGAGCACCGTGTCCACCACGTGCTCGAGGACGCGCGGGCCGGCGATGGCGCCCTCCTTGGTGACGTGCCCGACGAGGAAGACGGCGGCGGCGGTGTCTTTGGCCAGGCGCAGGAAGCGGCCGGCCGCTTCACGGACCTGGCTCACACTGCCCGGCGCCGACGTGAACGCGTCGCTGTACAATGTCTGCACCGAGTCGACGACCACGAGCGCCGGCCGCGCCGCGGCCACCGCCTCGAGCACCGTCTCGAGCTCCGTCTCGGCCAGCACGGCGATGCCGCCCGGGTCGCGGCAGATCCGTTCGGCGCGCATCTTGACCTGGGCCGCCGACTCCTCGCCGCACACGAGGAGTGCCTCACGGCCCTCGGCGGCCACCCGGTCGAGCACCTGGAGGAGCAGCGTCGACTTGCCGATGCCCGGCTCGCCGCCGACCAGCACCAGGGAGCCCGGCACGATGCCTCCGCCGAGCACGAGGTCCAGCTCGGGGATACCGCTGCTGAAGCGCTCCGCGGCGCTGGAGACGATCTCGGACAGCCGGACGGGGCCGGCGGCGTCCGGCCGCTTGGCGCCGTGGCCGCGCCGAGGGGAAGCCGCGGAGAGTCGCTCTTCCACGAAGGAATCCCAGGCGCCGCAATCCGGGCAGTGGCCGAGCCACTTGGCCTCGCGGCGCCCGCAGGCGCCGCAGACGAACACCGACTGTGCCCTGGTCACGGGTGCCGGCCTACGCCGCCCGGGCCACGCTGCGGAGCGCCGCTGGCACGCCGCAGCGCCTCAGGCGCCCGCAGCCGCGCCGCCCGCGTCGGGGCTCTGGTCGCCGCCGCCCGGCGCCGGACCCAGCGAGCCGACCTTCTGCGCCACCGGCTCGTCGAGGCCGACCATCGGCAGCTCCACGCGGCCCCCGACGGGCTCGCCGCCGACGGTGAGCAGGGTGTCGTCGTCCTGGCCGTCGACCAGCACCACCGTGCCGGGCGGGAACTGGCGCTCCAGCATCGCGTCGCTGAGCTTGTCCTCGATGTAGCGCTGGATCGCGCGCCGCAGCGGGCGGGCGCCCAGCATCGGGTCGAAGCCCTTCTCCACGAGGACCTCACGGCCTGCGTCGGTGAGCTGCAGCGTGACGCCGCTCACGTCGAGCTGCGTCTGCAGCCGCGCGATCATGAGGTCGACGATGGACCCGATCTCGCTCCGCTCGAGTTTGTGGAAGACGATCACCTCGTCCACGCGGTTGAGGAACTCGGGCTTGAAGACGCGCTTGAGCTCGCCGGTGATGCGGCCCTTCATGTCCTCGTAGGTCATGCCCTGGGTGGCCGTCTGGCCGAAGCCCAGGGGCGTGTCCTTGGTGATCATCTCGGCGCCGATGTTGCTGGTCATGATGAGGATGGCGTTGCGGAAGTCGACCGTGCGGCCCTGGGAATCGGTGAGGCGCCCGTCCTCGAGGATCTGCAGAAGGATGTTGAAGACGTCCGGGTGCGCCTTCTCGATCTCGTCGAAGAGGATCACGCTGTACGGCTTGCGGCGCACGATCTCGGTGAGCTGGCCGCCCTCGTCGTGGCCCACGTAGCCCGGCGGCGAACCGACGAGGCGGGAGACGGAGTGCTTCTCCATGTACTCGCTCATGTCGATCTGCACGAGGTGGTCCTCGTCGCCGAACAGGAAGGCCGCCAGCGTGCGCGCCAGCTCCGTCTTGCCCACCCCGGAGGGGCCGAGGAAGATGAACGAGCCGGTGGGGCGCCGGGGGTCCTTGAGCCCGGCGCGGCTCCGGCGGATAGCCTTGCTCACGGCGCGAACCGCCGGGTCCTGGCCGATGAGCCGTTCGTGCAGCTCGTCCTCCATGCGCAGGAGCTTCTTGCTCTCGGCCTCCGTGATCTTGACCACGGGGATACCGGTCCACATGCTCACGATCTCGGCGATCTCGTCCTCGCCGATGCTCGCCCGCATGCCCTCGTCGCTGGTCTTCCACTCGTCTTCGAGCTCGAGCTTCTTGTGGCTGAGCTTGCGCTCCTTGTCGCGCAGGTTGGCGGCCTTCTCGAACTCCTGCGCCTCGATGGCCGCCTCCTTCTCCTTGCGCACCCCGGAGATCTCCTCCTCGAGCTCGCGGTAACTGGGAGGGGCCGTCATGGTACGGATGCGCATGCGGCTGGCGGCCTCGTCGACGAGGTCGATCGCCTTGTCCGGGAGGAAGCGGTCGCTGATGTAGCGGTCGGCGAGCTCGGCCGCCGAGGTGAGCGCCTCGTCGGTGATGCGGATGCGGTGGTGGGCCTCGTAGCGGTCCCGCAGGCCCTTGAGGATCTCGACCGTCTCCTCGACCGAGGGCTCGGCCACCTTGATCTGCTGGAAGCGGCGCTCGAGAGCGGCGTCGCGCTCGAGGTACTTGCGGTACTCGTCCATGGTGGTGGCGCCGATGGTCTGCAGCTCGCCGCGCGCCAGGGCCGGCTTGAGGATGCTGGCGGCGTCGATGGCGCCTTCGGCGGCCCCGGCGCCGACGAGGTTATGGAGCTCGTCGATGAAGAGGATGATGTCGCCGGTCTCGCGGATCTCCTTCATGACCTTCTTGAGACGTTCCTCGAACTCGCCGCGGTACTTGGAGCCCGCGACCAGCGCGGCGAGGTCGAGCGTGTACACCTGCTTGCCCTTGAGCAGCTCGGGCACCTCGTGGTTGGCGATGCGCTGCGCGAAGCCCTCCACGATGGCGGTCTTGCCCACGCCGGGCTCGCCGATGAGCACCGGGTTGTTCTTGGTGCGCCGGCTGAGGATCTGCATGACGCGCTCGATCTCGACGGTGCGGCCGATGCAGGGGTCGAGCTTGCCGTCCTCGGCCAGCTTGGTGAGATCGCGGCCGAACTGCTCCAGGACCTTGGCCGCGCGCTTCGCCTCGCCGCCGGCCGGCTGCTGGCTGCGGCGGCCCGGGCCGCTGAGCGTGCGCATGACCTCGTTGCGGATCTTCTCGGGCTCGGCGTCCAGGTCGAGCAGGATGCGCGCCGCGACGCCCTCGTCCTCGCGCACGAGGCCGAGGAGGATGTGCTCCGTGCCGATGTAGTTGTGGCCCAGGCTCAGGGCCTCACGCAGCGCCAGCTCGAGGACCTTCTTGGCCCGCGGCGTGAAGGGGATCTGGCCCTGCGGGGCCTCTTCGCCGGAGCCGACGATGCGCACGACGGCCGCGCGGACCTCCTCGACGGACACGTCGAGGCCTTCGAGGACGCGCGCGGCCACGCCCTCCTCCTCGCGAAGCAGACCGAGCAGCAGATGCTCGGTGCCGATGTAGTTGTGCTTGAGGGCCCGTGCCTCTTCTTGAGCGAGGACGACGACCTGCCTGGCGCGTTCGGTGAAGCGTTCGAACATCCGGCGTCTCCTTCCGGAAAACGGGGCCACTCGGGCAACGACGAAAGCTGGGGCGGCCACCGGTACTTGCTCTCAGCCTCCAGCGTACCCCATGGAGGCGTGACGTAGGCTAATGGTACCCGATTCCCGCCGCGACGCGACCCGAGGCGCCACGAACGGTCGGCGCACGACCTGGGCCGCCGACGTCATTCGCGGTTACAATGCGGCCAGCCCGAGGACCCAGGAGGCCGGCGTGGAGAACAAGTACCAGCCCAAGTACCCCAGAGCCAAGCTTCGCGAGATCACCACCAAGCACATCACGGTCCTGCGGACCCTGGGCCTGACTCCCAACTGCACCGTCGCCTTCGTCGGCGCCGACGGCACCGGGGGCGCCTGTCAGGCGGGCGCCTGGTTACTGAAGGACCCGCAGTCTCCGGCCGGCGGCCGCCGCTACATCCTCCTGAGCGACGGGGACGTCTGGCGCGAGGTGGAGGCGCCCGCGAGCGCACCCGGGGAGCCCAGCGGCGAGCGCGTCTGGCTCAGCGGACCCGACGACGACCTCGTCATCCTGCTGTCGCGCGCGCAGACCAACGCACGCCTGGGCGGCAGCGGCTTCCTCGAGGACGAGGAGTGCGTGCTGCTCGACGCCCACGTGGTCGCCGACCGGCGTGAAGAGCAGCAGCCACACCAGGGACCCGAACGGCGCAGCGCCGTCTAGCGATGCGCCCGGGGCCGGCAGGCGAAGCCGGCCCGGCCTCAGGCCGTCCGGTCAGCACCGCCCGGCCGTCTGATCAGCTGCGCAGCGCCGGGAAGAGGACGACGTCGCGGATGCTGGGCGCGCCCGTCAGGATCATGACGAGGCGGTCGATGCCCATGCCGAGGCCGCCAGTCGGCGGCATGCCGTGCTCCATCGCCTCGAGGAAGTCCTCGTCGAGGCGATGGGCCGTCTCGTCGCCGGCCGCGAGATCGTCCATCTGCCGCAGGAAGCGCTCGCGCTGATCCTCGGGGTCGTTGAGCTCGCTGAAGGCGTTGCCCGTCTCCATGCCGGCGGTGAAGCTCTCGAAGCGCTCGACGAAGCGCGGGTCATGGGGCGTCTTCTTGGCGAACGGGCTGGTCTCGAGCGGGTGCTCGGTGATGAACACCGGCTGGATGAGCTTGGGCTCGACGCAGGCACTGAAGAGCTCGTCGACCTGGGTACCCCAGGTGGGCGCCGGGTCCACGGCCCCGCCAAGCCCCTTCGCCTCGATCGCCGCCCGGAGGTCGGCCACGGTGCGCGCCTCGTCGGCGCCGATGTCGATGCCGGTCTCAGTCTCGATCGCCTTGCGCATGGTGAGGCGCGGCCACGGGGGCGTCAGGTCGATCTCGTGGCCGCGGAACTCGACCGTGAGGCCGCCGACGGCGCGCGCCACCTCGGCGACCATCTCTTCGACCATCGTCATCACGTGGTTGTAGTCCACGTAGGCCTCGTAGGTCTCGAGCATCGTGAATTCCGGATTGTGCTTGAAGCTCACGCCCTCGTTGCGGAAGTCCTTGCCGAGCTCGTAGACGCGGTCGATGCCGCCGATGATGCAGCGCTTGAGGTAGAGCTCGGTGGCGATGCGCAGGTACAGGTCGCGCTCGAGCTCGTTGTGATGGGTGACGAAGGGCTTGGCGAGGGCGCCGCCGTAGAGCGGCTGCAGTACCGGCGTCTCGACCTCGACGAACCCGCGCCCGTCGAGGAACTCGCGCACGGCGCGGATGATGCGGGCGCGCTTCACGAACGTCTCGCGGACCTCGTCGTTGACCATGAGGTCGAGGTAGCGCTTGCGGTAGCGCGTCTCCACGTCGGTGAGGCCGTGGAACTTCTCGGGCATCGGGCGCAGCGACTTGCTGAGCAGCTGCCACGACGTGAGGCGCAGGGAGAGCTCGCCGCGGCGCGTGCGCATGACCGTGCCTTCGGCGCCCACGAAGTCGCCGAGGTCGACGTGCTCGAGGGCCGCGTAGTCCTCCGCCCCGAGAGCGTCGAGCTGGGCGAACAGCTGGAGCTCGCCGCCGGCGTCCTTGAGCACCACGAAGGTGAGCTTGCCGTGCCCGCGGCGGGCCATCACGCGGCCGGCGACGCGGCGCGTCTCGCCAGAATCCTGGCCCGCCTCGAGGCCGTCGAAAGCGACCTTCAGAGGGCCGATCTCGTCCCGCGGCTGATACTGCGTGGGGTACGCGCCGCCCGCCTCACGCCAGGCGGCGAGCTTGGCGTGCCGCTCGGCGAGCGCCTCGCCGTGCTGCTCGCTGCGCCCCTCCACGGCCGCCGTCAGGCTTTCTCGATGGCCAGGACCTTGAACTTCTTGGACCCCTGGGGGACGGACACGGTGACCTTGTCGCCCGGTTCGCGGCCGAGGATGGCGCGGCCGACCGGTGATTCGTTGGAGAGCTTGTGCGCCGCGGGGTCGGCCTCGGCCGAGCCCACGATCGCGTACTGCACGATGTCGCCGGCGCGCATGTCCTGCAGAGTCACCTTGGTGCCCACTCCGACCTTGTCGGTGGTGATCGAGTCGGAGTCGATGACGATGGCGCTGCGGAGGCGCTCTTCGAGCGCGTAGATGCGCGCCTCGAGCATGGCCTGCTCGTTCTTGGCGTCGTCGTACTCCGAGTTCTCCGAGATGTCGCCGAACTCACGCGAGGCGTGGATGCGCTCCGCCACCTCATCGCGCTTGACGCTCGAGAGGTACTCGATCTCCTCCTTGAGGCGCTGGAAGCCTTCGGGAGTGAGGATGATCTCGCGGTCGACCACTGGGTCCTCCTCTTCAACACGACAGCGCGGCCCCGAACCGGGACCGCGCGCCGAACAGGCGAGAAAGTATAGGCCATGCTTCGGACGTTTCGCAAATGCCCTTGAGGAACGCGCGCCGCCCGCGCTCGCCGGCGGTGACCGGCTGGCCGCGGCGGCGGCGTCAGAGGCCGAGCAGGGCGCGCAGCCCGGGGGCGTCGCGCGCCTGCATGAGGGCCTGGGCCAGCGGCCTGTCCAGCGTCCCGCCGCGGCGAAAGCGTGGCCAGAACTGGCGCAGGTGCCCGACCGCCCGGGGGCCCATGTCGCGCAGCACCTCGGCGGCGAACAGGCGCAGCTCGGCGAGCCGCGCCTCCGGACCCGGCGGATCGCCACCGCCCAGGACCTCGGCGAACAGCCAGGGGCTGCCGAGGGCGTGCCGCGCGAGCATCACGGCCGCCGCGCCGCCGGCGAGCAGAGCGAGCGCTGCGGCGCGGCCGTCCACGTCGCCGGAGGCGATCACGGGGACGGGCAGCTCCGCGGCCATGGCGAAGGTGAGGGCGTGATCGGCGCGGCCTCGGTAGAGCTGCGCCGCAGTCCGCGGGTGGAGGCAGACGGCGGCGACGCCGGCGGCGGCGAGCTCCGGCGCCAGCCGGCGCCCCAGCTCGTCGCCCTCGCGCAGCCCGGCACGGATCTTGACCGTCACCGGCACGGCCGTCGCCACCGCCGCGACGACGGCGGCGGCGACGGCCACCGCGCGCCGCGGCTCGCCGAGCAGCGCGGCGCCGGCGCCGGTCTTGACCACCTTGCGCACCGGGCAGGCCATGTTGAGGTCGATGAGGTCGGCGCCGGACTCCACGCAGCGCAGGGCGGCGTCGGCGAGCACGTCGGGGTCGGCACCGAAGAGCTGGTAGCCGATGGGGTGCTCGCCCTCGTCGGCGGCAAGGTAGTCGAGCGTCCGCCGGTTCCCGTAGTGGACGCCGTAGGCGGAGATCATCTCCGTGAACACGAGTCCGGCTCCCCAGCGGCGCACGCTGCGCCGGAACGCCGGCGTCGTCAGGCCGGCCATCGGCGCCATGAACAGCCGCCGGTCCAGCTCGAGGGCGCCGATGCGAAGGGGGGCGCGCAGATCGGCGGCCGCCACGGCCGGGCCTCCGGAGCTCAGGCCCGCAGCTGGCGGCGCATCACGATCTCGATGCCGCGCAGCGTGAGGAAGGGGTCGACCTCGGTGATCGCCGCCGTATGGCGGGCGATCATCGCGGCCAGGCCGCCGGTGGCGATGACCCTGGCCTGCACGCCGAGCTCACCCCAGATGGCATGCACGATACCCTCCAGCTCGCCGGCGAAGCCGTACACGGCACCCGCCTGCAAGGCCTCGGTGGTGGACTTGCCGATCGCGTGCTCCGGCTCCACGAGCTCGACCTTGACGAGCTTGGCGGCGCGCGTCGTGAGGGCCTCGAGGGAGACTTCGATGCCGGGGGCGATGGCGCCGCCCAGGTAGTCGCCGTCCGCGGACACGACATCGAAGGTGGTGGCCGTGCCGTAGTCGGCGACGATGCAGGGCCCGCCGTAGCGCTCGTAGGCGGCCACCGCATTGACGATGCGGTCGGCCCCGACCTCGGCCGGGTTCTTCATGGCAATGCGCATGCCCGTCCGCGCCCCGGGGCCGACCACGAACGCGGTGACGCCAAGGTACTTCTCGCACATCTCGACCCACTGCTGCGTGAGCCGCGGCACCACCGAGGCGATGCCCACCTCGTCCACGTCGTCGCGCAGCCGCGTGCCGCGCAGGGAGAAGACGCCCTGCAGCAGGCCGGCGATCTCGTCGCTGGTCCGGTGGCGCACGGTGGCGATGCGCCAATCGTCCTCCACGCGGCCCTCGCCGATGAGGCCGAAGTGGGTCTGCGTGTTGCCCACGTCGACGGCGAGCAGCACCGTCAGACCTCCAGGTCGAGCGCCAGGTCGAGCCAGCGGGCCCGCGTGGTGAGCGCCCCGACGGAGATGATGTCGACTCCCGCCGCGGCCAGCTCGCGGACGCGCTCCAGGGTGACGCCGCCCGAGACCTCCACCAGGGCACGCCCCGCGACCCGCTCAACGGCGGCGCGCACGGTGAGCGTGTCCATGTTGTCGAGCAGGACGAGGCCGGCGCCGGCGGCCAGCGCCTCGTCGAGCTGCTCGAGGGTATCCACCTCGACCTCGAGCCCGTGCAGGTGTGCGGAGCCGGCGCGCACGAGGTCCACCGCCGCCCGCACGCCTCCGGCGGCGGCCACGTGGTTGTCCTTGACCAGGGCGCCGTCGAAGAGCCCGAAGCGGTGCGGCGTGCCGCCACCGTGCACCACTGCCTCCTTCTCGAGGGCGCGCAGACCGGGAGTCGTCTTGCGGGTCGCGGCGATGCGTGCCCCGCTGCCGGCCGCCTCCGCGACGTACTGCGCCGTGAGGGTCGCGACGCCGGAGAGGCGGCAGAGGAGGTTGAGGCCCGTACGCTCGGCGGCCAGGATCGCGGCCAAGGGGCCGCTGAGCCGTGCGACGGTGGCGCCGGCGGCGAAGCGGGCGCCGTCGGCGACCAGCATCTCCACGCGCAGCGCGGGGTCGACCAGCTCCGCCGTGGCCTCGAGGGCGGCCGCGCCGCTGAGCACGCCGGCCTCGCGGCCCACGACGCGCGCGGCGCCGAGGCCCGCGAAGGCTGAGCCGGTGATGTCGCCGTAGCCGGCGAGATCCTCGGCCAGCGCCCGGCGGGCGGCCACCCGGGCGGCCTCACGGTAGCTTCGCAGAGTCATCGCCGGCCCTCCCGCTCCCGGCGCGGCAGGCGCAGGGTGGTGTGGCGCCGCCAGCGCGCGTCGTCGACCTCGGGGAAGTCGTCACGCAGATGCACGCCGCGCGACTCCTCGCGCAGCAGAGCGCACTTGGCGATCTGCGTGCCCAGAGTGAGCAGGTTGAGCATCTCGTACTCGGCCACCCCCGGGGTCGAGAAGTGCAGCTCAGTCGTGAGCGCCCCGAGCTCGTCGAGAGCGCGGCGCAGATCCTCGCCGCGCCGCAAGACGCCGACGTCACGCATCATGACGTCGGTGAGGCGCCGGCGGGCGGCGGCAGCGTCGCTGCCTCCGCCGCCCGCCGGCGCCTCCGGCAGATCAAAGCGCAGGCGGCGCACGTCTTCGCCGAGGCGCCCGATGTAGCGGTCCACGTCGCGCACCACGCGGTCGCTGAACACCAGACCCTCGAGCAGCGAGTTGGAGGCCAGCCGGTTGGCCCCGTGGACGCCCGTGCTGGCCACCTCGCCGCTGGCGTAGAGGCCCGGGACGCTGGTGCGCCCCCAGACGTCGGTGACCACGCCCCCCACGAAGTAGTGGCACACCGGCGCCACCGGGATGAGCTGCGCCGCCAGGTCGAGGCCGTGGCCGGCCAGGCCGGCGGTGACCCTCGGGAACCGCTCTCGCAGCCAGGCGGCATCGAGATGCGTCGCGTCCAGCAGCACGTGGTCGGTGCCCTCCTCGCGCATCTCATTGACCATGGCCCGTACCACCACGTCCCGTGAGGCGAGCTCGGCGCGCTGGTCGTAGCGCAGCATGAAACGCTCGCCGGCGGCGTTGCGCAGGTAGGCGCCCTCACCGCGGAGGGCCTCCGTGATGAGCTGGACGGTCGTCTGCCCCTCGACCGCCAGGCCGGTGGGGTGGAACTGCACGAACTCGAGGTCGCGGATGGCGGCCCCGGCCCGGTATGCCATGGCGACGCCGTCGCCGGTGGCCACGTGCGGGTTGGTCGTGCGCCCGTAGACCTGCCCGGCGCCGCCGGTGGCGAGGATCGTGACCATGGCCACGTTGAGCGTCAGGCCGCCGTCGTCGAGGTTCAGCGTGAGCGCGCCGACGCAGCGGCCGTCCACCGTGAGCAGGTCGATGACGAACTCGTTCTCGTACAGCTGCACCCGGCTGCCCAGCCGGGCGGCCTCGGCGAGGGCGCTCGACACCTCGCTGCCGGTGGCGTCGCCGCCGGCGTGCACCACGCGCGCCACGGAGTGGGCGCCCTCCCGGCCGAGGACGATCTGGCCCTCGACCTTGTCGAAGCGTGGGCAGATCCCCATCAGCTCGCGGACCCGGTCAGGGCCCTCGTCCACGAGCACCCGCACCGCGGCCTCGTCGCAGAGCCCCGCGCCGGCGTTCACGGTGTCGGAGAAATGCAGGTCAGGGGAGTCGGTAGGGCCGAGCGCGGCGGCGATGCCGCCCTGGGCGAGGAAGGTCGTGGTGTCGTCGAAGGTGGACTTGGTGAGCAACCCGACGCGCCAGCGGCGGGCGGCGCCGATGGCGGCGGTGAGCCCGGCGATGCCGCCGCCGAGGACGAGCACGTCGAAGGTGCGCCGGTGCAGCGGCAGGGCCGAGCGGCTGGCGATGTACGGGCGGGGCATGAGCTCTCAGCCGCCGTGGCGGGGCGCGGCCGGCGCCGGCCGCGCCGTCAGGGCAACGTCATAGCTGGTCACCGCTCATGCCTCCGCAGCATCGTGGAGCCGCACCTCCTGGTCGCGGGACGCGGCCCGCGCCAACGCGGCGAGGTCGAGCCCGGGCATGCCACGCGCCCAGCCGAAGATCTCGGCCAGCGGCACGAGCACGAAGGCCCGGCGGAGCATGCGCGGGTGCGGCAGCGTGAGCTCCGGGTCCTCAGACTCGACGTCCTGGAAGAGCAGTATATCGATATCGAGCGTGCGCGGACCAAAACGCAGATCTCGGGTGCGGCCGTGCTCACGCTCGATGCGCTGGCATTCGCGCAGCAGGTCGCGAGGCGCCAGCCCGGTCCCGAGGCACACGACCTGATTGAGAAACGCGGGCTGTTCGGCATGGTCCTGAGGTGCTGTCTCGTAGACACGCGAGGCGGCGAGCACCCGCGTCCCCGGCAGCGCCGCCAAGGCCTCACGGGCGGCGGCCAGCAACGCCTCGCGGTCACCGAGGTTGGACCCCAGCGAGACGAACGCGCGGCTCCCCCCGGGCGCGTTCACGCGGTGCGCACGACCTCCACGCGAGCCGCGGCGATGGGGATGGCCACGGGCGGCGACGGCTTGCTCACGGCGACCTCGAGGAACGCGAGGTCGAAATGCGCCCAGAGCGCATCGGCGATCACCGTCGCCAGCCGCTCGAGCAGATGGAACTCCCCGCCCTCGACGATGCCACGCACCACGTCGACCACCTGGCCGTAGTTCACGGTACCGGCGATGTCGTCGCTCAGCGCGCCGGGGCACTGCGCCGGCTCCAGGCGGACGTCGACGACGAGCGTCTGCCCTACTGCGCGCTCTTCCGCCGAGACACCGCAGCGGCCGCGGAGCTCGATGCCTTCGATGGAGATGGAGAGGCTGCGGTTCATCGGGGACGGACCTCCTAGACGGCGCCGGCCACGCGGCCGACGGACGCTCACGTGGCCGGCGCGCCCTCCCGGACGGCCAGCGCCACGCGCAGCGCCTCGAAGTTGGGCTTGACGTCGTGCACGCGAAAGATGTGCGCCCCCGCCAGCAGGCCGATGACGGTGGTCGCCACCGTGCCGAGCATGCGGTCGGCAGGCTCGGCCCCGAGAATGGCGCCGAGAAAACGCTTGCGCGAGGTGCCGAGGAGGATCGGCCGGCCCAGCGTCGTGAAACGGTCGAGGTGGCGAAGGAGCGTGAGATTGTGCTCGACGGTCTTGCCGAAACCGATGCCGGGGTCAAGGAGGATCTGGTCTTCGCGCAGGCCGCGAGCCAGGGCGTGGGCCATGCGCTCTTCGAGGAAGCGCAGCACCTCGTCGACGACGTCGTCGTACCGCGGGTCGTCCTGCATCGTCTTGGGCATCCCCTTCATGTGCATGAGGCACACGGGGCAGCCGGACTCGGCGATCACGTCCACCATCGCCGCATCGGCGCGCAGGGAGCTGACGTCGTTGATGATCGACGCTCCCGCGGCCAGCGCCTGCCGTGCCACCTCGGCCTTGGTCGTGTCGACCGAGATTGGGGCCCCCACGCGCTCCGCGAGCGCTTCGACGAGGGGCAGGACGCGGCGCAGCTCCTCCCGCTCCGGCACCGGTTCAGAACCGGGGCGTGTGGATTCGCCACCGATGTCGATGATCGCCGCGCCCTCACGCACCAGGGTCAGCGCCTGGGAGAGTGCGGCGCCGGGATCGAAGTAGCGACCCCCGTCCGAGAACGAATCGGGGGTCACATTGACGATCCCCATGACGCAGGGGAAGGGGAGGGCTAAAGAGCAAGTCGGCAGGGCGGTCATGGGCGCTCGGATCAGCGCGACGAATTGATGAGAGCGAACGCCTCGGCGCGCGTGGCGTCGTGAGTCTGGATGAGGCCGCGCACGGCACTGGTGACCGTGCGCGTCCCGGGGGTGCGCACGCCGCGCATCGACATGCAGAGGTGCTCGGCCTCGATGAGCACCAGGGCACCCGCGGGGTCGAGGGCGCGCATGATGGCGTCGGCGACCTCGGACGTGATGCGCTCCTGGAGCTGCGGCCGTGCCGCCACCTGGCGGACCACGCGGGCCAGCTTCGAGAGGCCCGTGATGCGCCCGTCCTTGCCCGGGATGTAGGCGACGTGGGCCGTGCCCGTGAAGGGCAGCAGGTGATGCTCACACATCGAGTAGAAGTCGATGTCGCGGATGATCACCATCTCCTGATGGTGGTCGCCCTGGATCGTCGTCAGCAACTCGGCAGGGTCCGGAGCATGGATGCCCGAGAAGATGTCCTCGTACATCTCCGCGACGCGCCGGGGTGTGCCGAGAACGCCCTCGCGCCCGGGATCCTCGCCGATGCCCTCGAGGATGAGGCGCACCCCCTCTTCTATCTTGAAACGGTCCACGTGGTAGAGAGCCGGCCCGGCGCGGGCGTCAGGTCGTCTCGGGCTTGACGGGGTTCACATGCGCCGGCTTGGGGACCGGCGGCTGCGAGGGGCGCTCCCTCTTGTCGCGCCCGGGGGCGTGGGTAGCGCGGGCGCGCGCCGCCTTCTCGTCCCGCTCGCGGAAGACCTCGTCCTCGGGTACGCCCTCGACCAGCGCCTGGAACTCCGAGGCGTCGATGGTCTCGCGCGCCATCAGGATCTTGCTGATCCCGTCGAGCAGCTCCCGTTTCTCGGTGAGCATGTCTTTGGCGCACTGATGCGCCTCCTCGATGATGCGGCGGATCTCGTCGTCGATCTGGCGCGCCACTTCGTCCGAGTAGTCGGCCTGTGCCTGGAACTCGCGGCCGAGGAACGGCATCGACTGGTCGTGGCCCAAGGTGCGGGGGCCGAGCTCCTCGCTCATGCCGAAGCGCATCACCATCTGCTTCGCCGTGGCCGTGGCCTTCTCGAGGTCGTTGGCGGCGCCGGTGGTGATCTCGTTGAACACGACCTCCTCGGCGGCACGGCCACCAAGAGTCATCGCCAGGGTGTCCATGAGCTCGGCCTTGGTGGTGAGGAACTTGTCCTCGGTGGGCAGCGAGATGGTGAAGCCGAGGGCCTGGCCCCGGCTGACGACCGAGATCTTGTGGACCGGGTCGGTGTGCTCGAGGAAATGGCCGACGAGGGCGTGCCCCATCTCGTGGTATGCCGTGATCGCCTTCTCCTTCTCGGAGATGATGCGGGTCTTCTTCTCGGGGCCGGCGAGGACACGCATGATGCCCTCCTCCAGCTCGTGCATCTCGATGACCTTCTTGCCGTAGCGCGCGGCCAGCAGGGCGGCCTCGTTGACGAGGTTGGCGAGGTCGGCGCCGGTGAACCCCGGCGTCTGCGCGGCCAGCGCGTCCAGGTCGATCTCCTTGCTGATCGGTTTGCCGCGCGAATGCACGTCGAGGATCGCCCGACGGCCGGGGCGGTCGGGGCGGTCGACGACGATCTGGCGGTCGAAGCGCCCGGGGCGCAGCAGGGCGGGGTCGAGGATGTCCGGCCGGTTGGTGGCGGCGATGAGGATGATGTTGTCCTTCATCTCGAAGCCGTCCATCTCGACGAGCAGCTGGTTGAGGGTCTGCTCGCGCTCGTCGTGGCCGCCGCCCATGCCGGCGCCGCGGTGACGGCCGACGGCGTCGATCTCGTCGACGAAGATGATGCAGGGTGCGTTCTGCTTGGCCTGCTCGAAGAGGTCGCGCACCCGCGAGGCGCCGACGCCGACGAACATCTCGACGAAGTCGGAGCCGGAGATGCTGAAGAACGGCACACCCGCCTCGCCGGCGACGGCCCGAGCCAGGAGAGTCTTGCCGGTGCCAGGCGGGCCGTACAGCAGCACGCCCTTGGGGATGCGGGCGCCGAGCTGCTGGAACTTCTTGGGGTTCTCGAGGAACTCCTTGATCTCGTGGAGCTCCTCGACCGCCTCGTCGACGCCGGCGACGTCCTTGAAGCTGACCTTGGGGGAATCGACGCTGACGCGTTTGGCGCGGCTCTTGCCGAAGCTCATGACTTTGGAGCCGCCGCCCTGCATCTGGTTCATGATGAAGATCCAGAACCCGATGATCAGCACGAAGGGCAAGATGAAGGTGAGCGCCCCCGTCCACCACGGCGATTTGGGGCTCTTGGTGTCGAGCTTGACCGCGGGCCGGGTGGCGATGAGCTTGCTCGTCTCGCCCGTGTCCGGGTAGTTGACCTCGTACTTCACGGGATCGCCGTTGGCGTCCTTCGTCTCAAGCGTGACCTGGAGGTTCTGATCCTTCGTGTTCATCACGACCGACACCACGCGGTCGCTCTCGAAGTCGTTGACGAAGCTCGGCGCCGGGCCGCTGTAGCTGTACCTCTTGGCGGTCGAGCTGTCCTTGCCCTGGATGACCCACTCGATGAACATCGCGACGATGATCACGATGAGGATGGGGAACAAGGCGCTACGGATGAATCTGCTCACGTGGACCCTTCTCGGCAGGGGCTGGCGGACGGGCCGTGGGCAGACTGTTTAGCCTGCAAAGAGCCCTCTTGCCACAGTAGCATACCCGCCGGACTACAGCAAAGAACCCTGCTCATCGACGATCTCGGCGGCCACTTCGGGTCTGAGGACACCGATGTAGTCGAGCGTGCGGAAGTGGTCGGCGAGGTCGAGGCCGTAGCCCACGACGAACTTGTCCTCGATCTCAAACCCGACGTATTTGCAGGGGATGTCGATGCGCCGCCGGGAGGGCTTCGTGAGCAGCGCGCAGATCTCCAGCGACGCGGGTTTGCGGCTGCGCAGGTTCTTGAGAAGGTAGCTCAGGGTGAGCCCGGAGTCGATGATGTCCTCGACGATGAGGACGTCGCGCCCGGCGATCTCGAGATCGAGGTCCTTGAGGATACGCACGACGCCGGACGAATCCGTGGACGACCCGTAGCTCGAGACGGCCATGAAGTCGAGCGCCACCGGCAGGTCGATACGGCGCGCGAGGTCGGCCATGAAGAACACGGCGCCCTTGAGGACGCCGACCAGGAGCAGCTCCCGGCCTGCATAGTCGCGGGAGATCTCGGCGGCGAGCTCGTCGACTCGGGCGACGAGAGCGTCACGGCCGACGAGCACCTCGGCGATCGACGGGTTCACATGCCCTCCAGGATCACGTTCAGGGTGCACACCGTACTCTCGTCCACCCGGCTGCCCTGCGCAACCCTCGTGCGCGGCGCCGCGGCGCCCCCGTACCACAGCGCCACGGCGGCGCCGTCGACGTCCACGGCCAGCGTGAGGGGGCGGGCGTGGGCGGGCACGCGCGCCGCCGCGAGGAAACGCGCCACGGTGGTCTCGGCGCCGAGGCCGAGCGGGGCGAAGCGCTCGCCGCGCCGCGGATGACGCAGCGTCACGCGGCGCGGTGCGGCGGCCAGGCCGGCGCAGACCTGCGGCGGATCGCGCCGCAACTGGGCTCCGGGGAGAAGGACGACGCGGTAACGGCCGCCGCAGAAGTCCAGCGCCACGCCTTCCTCGGTGGCGGCCAGAGCCGCCCCGTCGAGCCCCGCCGGGGCGCAGGCGTGCGCCGGCTGGCGAGGCAGGAGGACGAGCCGGCCGCCGGTGCGCAGGGCCTGGAGCCCCCGGCCGAGGCTCACAAGCCCGGCCTCGTCCGGGCGCCGCATCAACGCCTGCAGCGCTTCGACGGTGCGGTGCCCCACGAGGGCCCCTCCGCCGAACGCCTCGCGCACGGCGTGGTGCAGGACGAGCAGCTGCAGGGCCGGCGGCTCCTTCGCCAGCGCAAGGAGGTCGAGGGCGGCACACTCCGCGCCGGCGGGCGCCCGGCG
>Ga0265296_1001452_pt1 | contig 27259 bp, 24 predicted proteins | sample MunlanPumphouse1_FD_189073 | JGI IMG/M metagenome (GOLD analysis project Ga0265296, IMG submission 189073) | Groundwater microbial communities from a municipal landfill in Southern Ontario, Canada - Pumphouse #1 | ecosystem: Environmental > Aquatic > Deep subsurface > Groundwater | place... | reverse complement strand
CTGTTCCGTGTTCAGTCGCTCCGCGCCTGTTTTTTCGTCCACTGATTCGCGAGCTTTTTTTATAACAAATAACTCGCCGTTAAAATACCCTGCTCGCACGCCACTGCTTCCTCCCAAATATTCGGTTGAATTGATTTCCTCCGGATTATCTGGAAAAATTATTTCTTCTTTACTCTCTTTCTTTTCTTCAATTTCAACGCTTTCAGCTTTTTCAATACTAGGCTTTTTCTTGATTTTCGCGTAAAAACCTTTCAGCATTTCTTTGACTGCAGCTTTTACCGAAGTCCTAGCTTCTATTTCTTCTATTGCTTCCAATTTTTTGGTTTTAGATTCAATAGGTTTTTCAAACATACTATTTTAGTTTGACTCGGGCTGGTCTTAATAATTTCGTGTTTAAAAAGTAGCCCTTTTGCAGTACTTTTTCTATTTTTTCGCCTGTGCCGGCTATTGCTTCATGAATCTCTGGATTAAACTTTTTAGTTTTCGTTGGTACCGCTTTAATATTTAAGCATCGTTTTAACTCTTTTGTCAAGAGCTCTAAACCGTCTAAAATCGGTAGAATTTTTGAAATTACTTCTCCCCTGCCCTGGTCTTGCCATGTTTTTTGTTTTTCTTCAACTTCTTTTTTGAAATTCAAAAAATCAGCTTTACACCTCTGCCAGCCCGCTAAATATTCTTGTGCTTTTTTGGTCATATGAAATATTATAAGAACCTTGCTTCGCAAGAACCTTTTAATTATTCGCTTCGCTCATAATTATAATAAAAAAATAAGAGGGTGTCAAGAATTTTCTGACACCCTAGTTAAGGTTCTTATTTTTTGTTAAAGAGGAAATCCTGGTGGGGTTTTGTGTGTGAAAAAATAAACGGACCTTTTCCATGATCGTTCACGCAACTTATCTTCTTTTATGCCTGTTTTATTGAGAAGAAACCAACGAAAAGAGCAGAGTGGGCAAGATGTTACATGGCTCTTGAGATTCCTAGCTTCACAGGTATCAGGGGTGAAAAGCTTCATGTACTGCAGATCGTAAATGAGCTCTTCTTTCGTTGGGTGCGGGAGGTAGTGTGTTCCGTTATAATCAAGCCACTCTACGACCTTCAACATTATGTTATCAAACCACTTTACGTCCTCCGTTATAAAATGGAGTAAAACCCAAAAATAGTGCATTGATGAAAATCCTCCTTGTATATTTAGTTGTTAAACTTTAATTTAAAAGTATCAAAAAATTTAAGTTTTGTCAAGTGGACGGTGCAGGAATCGAACCTGCGACTTCTCCGATGTGAACGGAGCGTTCTGCCTCTGAACTAACCGTCCGTCTCCTACTCAATGCCGATCTTATCCAGCAAAATCTGCTTCGGCCCTTCTAACATCTCCAAAACAAACTTATCAAACATATTTTTGCGATATTTAAATTCATGCAAATCCATAGTCACATAATCAATCTCTTTGCCAACCTCGGCTTCTAAATTTTGCAGTATTGTTTCCAGTTTTCTTTTTTTGATATTTTCTCCAACCATAAAAAGGTCAGCTCGAGCGTTTTCAATGTTTAAGAAAACTCCGCTTAAAATTATCAATCTTAATTTGCCTATTTTTTTAAGCTGTTTTAAAATCTTTTCTTTAGCAACTGGCGTTGAGCGTAAAACTAAATTTTTAAGCTCGTTATAAAAACTAAAACCCAGATTAATACTAAAAGCTTTATTGCGATAATTGACAATCTTAATCTCTTTTAATTTATCAAGCTCGCGCCGAACAGCAAAATAATCAGCCCTGGCTCTTTCGGCCACTTGTTTAACCCGAAAACCTTTTTCCGGGTTGCGGAACATAAGCTTTAATACTTTAGCCCTTGTTTTGGAGTTAAATAATTCTTCAAGTATTTCCGACATTATTGCCATTGTAATAAAGATATTGTAAAATGTAAATAGCATGAACAAAGAGAAAACTTTTGTTTATCATGACGAAAAAGAATTAGGCCAGCTTTATATTTTAGGCAAAGTCCAAAGCGGCTCTCAAGAAGAACAGTCGTATCTGGTTAATTTAGTTGCCTCAACAATAAGAAGAGAATATTACGATTATCCAGGTCGCAAGTCATTAGATGCTTTAAAAGCCAGTTTACACAAAGCCAATATTATTCTCGAAAGATTTGATAAAAAAGTCATGTTTATCTGCGCTGTGCTTTGCCGAGGCCGGCTTTATCTCGCTCAAACAAAAAATGATTATTTCGCAAGCATCAATAAAGCAAAATTCGAAACGCTTAAAAATACTGAACCAGCTAGCGTCAGCGCTCCCCTGCTTCAACCAGAACCAAAGCATTTTTGGGCCCGCCTGCAACGCTATGCGAAGCATTGCGGGCAGGCTCGCTTGGCTCGCTTAAACATAAATAATTTTGAAAAAGCGCTTATCGGCTTTTATCTCATTTTTATTCTTATTGTCAGCGGCACTGTTTATTTTTCTCAAAAACAAACAAAAAAACAAGAAATTATTGATTATCAAAACATTTTCAGCCAAGCTAAACAAAAATTTCTTCAAGCTGAAGCGGTTTTGATGTTTAATCAAAACGATAGAGCTAAAACTCTTTTAGAAGAATCCCACAATCTATTGAGCTCCTTGCCCGATTCTCCTGATAAGGCCGGCTTGGAGCAGGAAATCAAAGCGCAGATTAATAAATCAAATAAACTATTTGAAATTAATAATCTTAAAACTATCAATCTCAATGAGCCGCTTGAAGGCATAGTTAAAATCCAAAAAAATATTTATGCTTTTAACTCGGAGAATAATGCTATTTATCAAATAAGCGAAACAGCAAAACCAGTCTCAACAGCTTCAATCAATCTTGGTTATCTCCAAAAGTCAGCCATACTTGAGCCAGAGGACGCAGTTGTCTTTTTAACAGATACGCCTGGCTTGGCGATTTATAGCTCGAGCAAAGCATTGAAAAAAATTCAAGCAAGCATGCCGCTGGCTTTAGTTAAAGATATTTCAAGTTATAATCAATATGTTTATTTCTTAACAGAAAACCAGATTTATAAATATTATCGAACTTTGGCCGGATTTTCTGGACCCTATGCTTGGCTCAAACAAAAAACAGGATTTATAAATCCTGTTTCTCTGGCTGTTGACGGCAATATTTATGTTTTGGATAATAATCAAGTTCTTAAGTTTTTCCAGGGTGTTCGTCAGGAATTTAATTTAAACTTTGAGCTAGAACAGCCAATTAAAATTTTTACTCTGTCAAATTTAAATTATCTTTATCTTTTAGAAAAAGACAAGCTTTTGGTTTTTGACAAAACCGGCCAGCTAATGTCGCAATATATCAGCAGTAAATTTAGTGACTTAAAAGATATTTGGGTTGATAAAGATAAGACGATTTATTTATTAAATAATCAGGAGGTGTTGATGTTTGATCTTGAAAACACAAAGACCCCGAATTAATTCGGGGTCTTAAAAATCTTGAAAAGATTTATTTAAGCTCAACCTTAGCTCCAGCTTCTATGAGTTTTTTCTTTAGTTCTTCAGCTTCTTCTTTTTTGACTTTTTCTTTAAGAACAGCTGGCAGAGATTCGGTTATTTGCTTAGCTTCAATCAGTCCTTTGCCGGTAATTTCTTTAACTACTTTAATTACGGCAATTTTATTTGAACCAGCATCAATAAGCTCAATATTATATTCAGATTTTTCAGCTGGAGCTTCGGCTTCAGCTTTAGTTTGCATCCCAGCTGGGCCAGCAGCCATGATAATTGGACCAAATTTTTCTTCTAATTCTTTAACGAACTCAGCCAGTTCTTTAACTGAGATCTCTTCAATTTTTTTGATTAAATCTGCAAATTTGCTTTTTGTTTTAGGCATAAAATTAATCTAGTTATATTATTTTTTAATAAATAAACAAATTTAAATAATAATTCTTCTTTAGAAGGTAGTTTAGCTAATTCTTTGATTGCTGTCAAATCTAAATCGCGGCCACCTAAAATTTTTATTTTATTAAAATTATATAAAATTTTTGAGGCCGCGATTTCGTCATCAGCCAGAGCAACAGCCACTGGGCCGGGATAATCTATTTTAGGATAAATGCGCTTCAACAAACTTTTTTTCATAATTTTGTAATTAATATTATTTTGCCGCAGTTTTTGCCGCAGTTCCTGCATTTCAGACACCTTGATTCCGGTAAAATCGGTAAAAATAACTGCTTTGGCTTTTTTAAATTTTTCAGCCCAGCTTTTGACTATTTCTTGTTTTTGAGCTCGGGTAATCATTCAAGTAATTTAATAATTGTTTGGGCGAATTCTTGGGCCGATTTTGGGCCATCAGCAGTCACAATGCGTCCATCTTCCACTACGTTGCGAGCTAAATATTTTGCGCCATTTTGCTCTAATATTTTAATCGCGCTTTTGTCTAAATTAGAAGACCAAACTGTTGCCTGTTTATCTTTCAAAACACCGGCTTTGGCTAAAATAGCCGGGGCAATGCAAATTGCTCCAAGTATTTTGTTTTGAGAGACTGCATCCTGGGCAATTTTATGAGCTGTTGTGTCTTCAATATATTTTTGCGCGCCTGGCCCGCCGACAAAAACAACTGCTTGATAATCATCTAATTTTAAATTTTTAGCCAAAACATCAACCTTGGCTTCGTTGCCGTCAACGCCGATTGCTGGACCGAATTTATAGCTTATTGTTTCAACTATAAAGCCGGCGTTTTCAAAAGCTTCTTTTGGAACAAAATATTCTTCGTCTTTAAAATCTTTTGGCGCGATAATAATGCCTATTTTCATTAATTTCATTTTATTATTTTTATTGTTTGAAGTCAAGTATTTGGCTTTGGCTGCATTGTGTTCTTCTAGGGTTTTTGAATAAATTGTTGTCATACCCAACGGCGTTAAAAAATACCAATAAGGGCTTTCTTCAGGAAAACGCACTGCTTCAATTGCCGCAAGCCCAGGATTGCAGATTGGTTTTAACGGCAGACCTAAATTCAAATAAGTATTATAAGGCGATACTGTTTTAGTGTCTTCAATGCTGGGCTGGATTAAATTTTTACCAGTGATAAAATTGATTGTCGCGTCAGATTGGAGCGGCATATTGGCTTTTAAGCGTTTTAAAAAAATTCCAGCTGCTTTTTTCATATCCCGCTCATCAGAAACCTCTTTTTGAACAATGGAAGCTAAAATTAAATCATCATAATTAATTTGACCGACTTTTGCCTCAAAATTATCGCGCATTTTTTTCACTGCCTGTTCAGCTATGCTTTTTTTATAGAATCTGTAAGTATCAGGAAATAGATAGCCACTTAGATTTTCATCAAGCTCAAAAATAAGACCGTGAGCGGCTAGCCGTTCTTGAATTTGCTTGACTGTAAATCCTTCGGGGAAAGTTATTTGAACTTCAGGCGCTAATTTTAGAGCTTGCTTTTCTGGATAAATCAGCCAAATTAAAAAAGCCAGAGCTAAAACTGCAATTAAGCCATAAGCTATAAGTTTTAAGTTGTAAGTTTTAAGCATTAATTAGCGGCACAAAAACAAAGCCGGGGAATTCTTTTTGAGAATTTTTTGTGACTAGCCAGATGCTGTTTTTTATTGGCAGAACTAATCGGCCGTTTTTTGTTAATTGCCGGCGCAAAACTTCGGGCATTTTTTCAGCGCTAGCCGCGGCAATTATTTTATCAAACGGCGCTTCTTGCGGCAAACCATTTGAGCCATCAGTACAGATAAATTTAATATTGTCAAAGCCATATTTTGCCACATTTTTTTCCCCAAATTCTTTTAATTCTGGAATACGTTCTATGGCAAAAACCTGTTTGGCAATGCACGCCAACAATCCTGTTTGCCAACCAGAACCCGAACCAATATCCAAGATTTTATCTCCTGGTTCTGGCTGTAATAACTCTAACATGAAAGCAACTGTGGCTGGCTGAGAAATTGTTTGGCCAAAACTAATTGGCAAAGGATAATTTTGATAGGCCTGGTCTTTATATTGCTCCAGCACAAAATCAGCCCGGTCTATTTTTTTGAATGCTTGAATAATCCGAGGAGTTTTTAGATAATCTTCTTGGATTAATAAATCAATTAATTGTTTGCTTGTACTCATTTTAGAGAGATCATAAAATTTTTCTCACCTCCTCCCACATTGAATCATCGCCTTTAATATTTTTCAGCCAAAACCACCATTCCGCGCCCCATAAATAAACCTCTGAAATGCCTGTTTTTTTCTCAAACTCAATTATTTCTCTAAACTTTTCTGGGCTCATTGACTTAGATTGTTCTTCTAAAGACATTTCTTGAATTGCTTTCGGCCCCCAAGGTTCGGCTTGCAGCTCAGAAACAATTATTGGTTTTCTGATGATTTTAGCCCGCAGAGAATAAAACCAGGCTGGAATCGGATAATTAATATATTTCAGATATTTATGCCAAACGGTTTTATATAATGTTGTGCCGAAAATATCAGCTTTGCGGCTGGCTCTGAACCAAGTGCTTAATTCGCCGCTGTCAGTTAAAATTACCGGCCGGTCGTCAAAAGCTTTAACTAGATATATTTCTTTATTCAAAAGCTTTGTGCTTATTTTTGGACAGATACCAAAATGCATTAATGGCTCGTTTTCGATTTGCCAAGCAATAATTGTTGGCATATCGCGATAATGCTTGACAACTTGTTCAAAAAATTCCAAAACATCCTCTTTATGAGCCCATTCTGCGATATGGCATTCCGGCCATCTTGGCATTTTATAGCCAAGAGCTAAAATAACTTGAGCGCCTCTTTTGGAGGCTTCTATTAATTGCCAATCCAAATCTTGAAAATTATAAATGCCTTGCTCTGGTTCTATTAAGTCCCAATAAGCGATTAATCTTAATTTTTTAAAACCCAAGTCGTCTAAAAGAGCCAGATATGCTTCTTGCCAATTCAAGCCTAATTCTTGGGCATATTTTTGCGAGAAAGAAGCGCCGTAATCAATTTTCTCCGGTTCTTGGCTTCGGCCAAAAAAATAAAAAACAAGAATAATTATGATTATTATTAAAACAGCTAGCTTTAAAATAAATTTGAGCATTCAAGCAGCCCTTCTCGGGATGAACCTCGAACTTTGAGAAGGTTAATTAATAAACTCTATCAATATTTTAGCTTAAAAAGACTGGATTGGCAATATTTGGAAGCCTAACGCCGGAAGTAGGTGTCTGTAGGAAGTTGAGGTGGTAGGAAGGGGAAGGGTTAGTAAAGTGGCTATCTTTGAGTTTTAGCAAGGATTGTCTCAACAATCCACAGAAGTTTAGGCTCCACTTGCGTATATTCTATCCAAGATGTCATAGTCCTGGGTGCGGTTAAACCGTTCCAGTTCTTTCACAAGTTCCTCGTTTCCCTCTCGCAGGAACAAGCCTCCTTCAACAGCTAGCCCTTCGTCGCAAAGGCCGATGAAAATAGAAAGATGTTTGCCTTTAGCGTGCCAAGCAGCTCTGGCCACATCCCGAAGCAGGGGTGGAACATATTCTCCCTTGCGAAACGCTTCCTCAAGTATGGTTCCAGTAGCAACATAGGTTGGATTGAGGTGCATGTTGATGCCAATACCGTAGTGAGTAGCAGTTTGGCTTAGATAGTCGATGGCATTTTGAATATCAAAAATTGCCTGTGCATCCGTCATGCCAACAACCGGCTTCTGCATGAAGTAGCACTTCAGCCGATACCCATATGAGGCTATCTTGCCTACGAAATCCTCGAATGTTTTCAGCGACAAGCCCTTGTTGAAAATCCTGTTTCGAATATAATCGTCGAATGCCTCAAACCCAATGGCGATTTCTAATTGTGTAGGAGTGTCGCCTTCGGCTAAGGATCGGGAAATGAACTCGATTTCAGCGAAATCTACATACTCAACCCGTGTCTCTATTGAGAGAATAGCGAGGTTGGGCAGGTTGAGATTGAGCTTGGCCAGAAGGTACATCAGAGCCGTAGAGGAAAATGTTTCCTCATCCAGAATCGAGCCATTGTTGCTAACTATCACCTTGCGGATATTCTCCCGCTGCCTATTCACCTCGGGGGCGCCAAAGACATAGTCAATCTGGGCAATGAGCGATTTGTAAGAGATATGTTTGCTTGACGCCTTCGATGGTAGGTTGCATCCTATACAACGCGACCAACGACATGCCTGAGAATAAAAGACAATAAAAAGAATCAGCCCTTCGTCAGATTCTTGGAACCATAAGTCTGTAGGAAGTTTTTCGTCGTGTTCTTCGTCGAAAGTGTAGAACTTGCCAGCCTTTTGCGTGCCTTCAAGAATCTGGTTGAATGAGTTGTTCATTGTCATTTCACCTCCGAGCAATGTCTGCAAATCCATGTATCATCAGTGATTTGTGTCATCTCATTTAAGCACTTAGAACAGAATACAGGGTCTCTACCACCCAGTGGATACAAAGTGCCACCTGCAAAAACGTAGTTGACATAATCCTCTTTGGCGGTGTTTTGCATTATCATAAGAGCAAGACGCCACTTGTCCTCGAACTTTGCTGGACTGCGCTCCCATCCTCGAATATCGAAAACTGTTTTCATTGCTAAATAGCGATGAACTGCCGTAGGTAGTCTGAGCTTAACGCTTTTTGCTAAATCAGCAATGAGTATCTCTTCTGGTGTTTTGTTTATTTCAAAACTTCTTCGGCTATTCTTATAGTCTCTCTTGCCCATTCCTTTTTCATCTCCATCCAATCATCTACCTTACGGTTTAACTCATAAGATGAAGCCCACAAAAGAATTGTTTTTGCTCTTTGTTGAAAATCTTTGATTGACTTAGATTTCCCTACAACTTTGCAAATTTCATCATGATTGCCATTGTAGAAGCCGTATAGATTGACACAAAGTTCGCTGATGCGGGAAAATTCAGAAAAATCTATCTTGGGCAAATTTCCATAACCCTTGTCTTTAGTCTCATACAATAGAGCATATATCTCATCGCTATTGACAATATCAGAACCGATGTAGGCATGAATTTCGTGTAGCAATAGTTGCTCCCCTTGAGGTGAATTCATTTCATCCATCTTTTGTCTGACAATTTCACCGGCTGTTTTTATGTCTAAAATCGGATATCCAACCAGAGACCCTGCGAAATTCAAAATCTTTCCTTCCTCTCCACGGTCTACATTCAAGGTAAATTCATAGATTATTTTGTCGTTGGGAAGAATCTGTTCGTCAATCTGCCCATTTTCTCTAAAAAAGCGAAAGAAACGGCCGCGCTCTGAATAATTCACCTGCGACCGATGAAGCTCCTCATGAAATTTTAAGATTGTGCCTATGGGTCGTCCTTGTAAAAGCTCTTTTTTCCAGCGGTCTAACGGTGGATTAAATTTCGGGTTGTAATGAATACTATCGTCAGCAATTGAGTATCTCGCTTGGAATGGAAGGCTTGGGTCAAGAATGCAGCGCGTATTCTTACTCTTTATATAATCCCTTATTTGCCTGCCAAAAGCGGTTTCGTCAAGAACTCTTTGTTCGATTAGGTTGAGTTTTTTTTCTAAGCCCTCATTACTACAAGCAGCTACAAAGAGAGATAAAAAAAGTAGGAAAAATAGTTGCGAATAACAAACTTTACACATCATCTGCCCCTCTTACATTTTTCATTTCCTATGGTTTGTATACACTGTACGGCATCTTTTTACGTTTTTAAATCCTCTCTAAAACATCGCGATATTTCTCCATTCTTATAACTTCTCCTTCTGACTGCACAAGCCAGGTCATCCAGCAGATTTCTATTGATCTATAGAAAGAAATAGAGGCGATTTTCTCAATTGTTCTTACAAGCTCAATATCTCCATCAGTCGGCATTTCTGTATTTGATTCTTTCAGGATTTGCTTTATTACTTTCCTCACCACCTTGTCGGGCATCGCTATATCTATACCGCCCATCATCCGCAGATACTGATAAGTGTTAATACCGACACCTTTGATTTTTCCTATCGGGTCTTCTTTCCAATTCTCAAGAGAAGAGCTTGAAGCCCACTGTCTAAGGGCTTCCCTATCATTCAGCTTTTTTGATTTAGCAAGTTCATAAAAACAAGAGGCAACTGATTTTGCCACATTCCAAGACCTTTTGTTTCCCCAAATATCCTTGACATCACTGATTGAGATGGATTTAAGGTCTTCAAAATTTTGAACAAGACCTTTCTTTACAAATCTCTTTTCAAACTCTATTACCTTCGGAACCACGCTTTTGAAATAGTTTAGCCCTATTGATGTAAAAGCAGCATCTATTACCATTAGGACTGGTTTGCCATTCCAACGCTCTGTCCTCAAGCATCTTTCGCAGTGTTCTCTCAATCCTTTAGTTTTTGCCATATAGGAATTGATAACCTCTGATAGGTTCATACGCTTACCGTAAAGAGAAAAAAAGCACTGTATGAGCTCCCAACATGGTCGTCCCCTATTTACCAGCAAGCACATCACCAAGATTAATCTCCTTCGCCTTATCAGTGGGTATAACCTTAAAGATGGTAGCCACATAACCTTTGTTAGCAGGATGGATTGTAAATGCAAATTCTAGCTCTGGAGAAATTATAATCAGTATTGGCTCGTCAGTAGCATAATTGGTTTGCATAGCAATCTCTGTTAAGCTTTGTAAATCCCGACCACTTGGATGGTTACTTCCTGTTGGATGATAATGCCATTCGCCGACATATTGACCGCGATTTCCTATTTCGACAACTGCCTCCTCTAACATCTGCTGACAAAACTCGCAATCCCTTTCAAACCAATCTTTTCTTCTTATGGCCTTTGGCCCTGGTCCTGATACCCTGGTAACAACGATATTTCCCAGTTCAGAGCGAAAACCCATAAGAATACCACCCGTTTCTATTTTATTAGATTTAGAGGCTTCATTCTTAATAAATTTGTATACATCTTCAGAAATCAATACTTCTTTAGGTTCAAGTCTTTGGCACAACCGGCATTTAGGATGTGGTTTGATTGAATAGGAATATAGGGCATATGGTATCTCTTTATCGTAATCAATACCTTCAAGCTGTTCGGTTGTCCAAATCCAATGATTTGTATCAGAATGAACTTCTTGCAAATAATCTAACACCAGCCGAGCAATGATTGACCCGATAACTCCAAGGTCAGCGCCACTTCCCGGACGAACAGGATTGTTGCATTCGTTCGTGAGAATGAGCAAAGACTCGTCTTCTTCTATTGGAACAAATGGAGGCGCATTTTCCTTATGATATAAAGCAAGACACTCTTTACAGGCATCAACGCCCGGTTGAACTCGAAATATCCTTGCTACTTTCCCTCCGCGAAGAGAACGAGCATAAAAAATTATCCTACTCGCTCTTATAGCTTGGTCGTTGAGAAACGCCTCAATGTTATCATCTGCAACTGTAGAGATTCCAATTGTATCAGAAGGAAAATAGTATTCTATATTCTTTGATGTTATGTCAATTAGTTGCTGGATAACCGAAACAAATGGATTGTGAATGGTTATTCCCAAACCAACAGATATAACTTTTGGCATGCCGATGTGGGTAATTCCGGCTGTATGTCTAATGACGTTATGAGCACGAATAGAACCTTTGTCCACGAGATGAATACGGCCAATACCGCCTTTAGTAATCAAATCCGCAATCGTAGAGCCGAGTGCTCCTACACCAATGCAAGTCACGCCCCGCTGGGCTAATTTCTGACGTTCACACCTTCCGCTGTTCCTTAGATGAAAGTAGGATTCCGTGACGTATTCAGAATGAATAGCTTCGACAGTTCTTTTTACGATTCTGACCTTTAATTCTTCCTTATTAATAGCTCCAATAAGTGCTCCTTCCTGTTTTGGACTACTAACAAGACGGAACATTTGCCAATCTTTTTCCTTACGGCGTCCCGGGAACCGAAGTCCGATGTAAATATAGTCATCGTTTTGGGCAATAGGAGTTTTACAAGCTTCAACTAGCTCTACAATCCCTACATCTGGATTTCCATTTCCTATAACCTGTGCCAATTGTTTTACCGTCGCGAAAGGTTGTGGCTCATTTTGAATATCCCACCACCAACCTTCAATAAGACTTTTTTCTTTTATTGCCTTCTTGAAAGTATCAGAGCGTCTTGCTACTTCAATAGGATTCAAAACAGATTGTGCGAAAATTAAAGTTTCCTTTATTTGGTAAAAAGAATCACGAATAATACCACTTTCTGTGGGACCTGAAATACCGAGTCCAAAATAAAACACAGGAGGCAATTCAGAATTTGAGGACAAGTAACAGGATTTTCCCATAAAAAAGTTGCCCTTAACAATCTTCGTTTCAAAAAACTCATCGGGAATAAGAAATTCAACCTTTGAAGTCGTTTTGGGAAAATGATAAAAAAGTTCTACCTCATGGCTGTCCATTGGAAAACGGCCTGTTTGAACACCCACTAACCAGTCTCGAACCCTTAAAATTGTTGCGCGAGCGCCAATAATTTCGGGACGCTCGCTGTGCAAATCATCTGCATCAAGAATACACAACGAACCGCTAGAATTTTGATGTCGAACATTATAAAGCTTAATATATTTTTGAATTTGAGCAGCGATTTGGTTTGGCGCAAAAGTAGATAACCGCCTAATCTCATCCTGTGCCAATACTTGATTTAAAAAGAATACAGTGGGGGGTACATAAGGTGTAGCATCCGGATAGACAAAAAGGACAGGATAACGCTCGGCTTTTTCCAAGCGGGTGACAATGTATCCACTTGAGACGAGACACCTATCTAAATTTGTAGCAACTTCCCTATAACTACTGTTTCTTTTTAATTCAGTCAATTCTGATTGTAGCCACTGGGGCTCTCTAATATACCAACTCATAGTTATCCCATTGGTTTTTTATCCAATTTAGTATAAACTACTGCAGCTCTGACGCCCTTCTTACTTCCACCATCGTCATCCTCGCCGTCTTGAGTTCCATACGTCTCGATAAGTTCCTTATCCCACCTAACCTCAATAGACCCGTCTTTTCTGATATCCACGATAACACATTCTCTATTTTTACCAAGGTGAAGGATATAATCTTCATCAAAATATTCTTCATAGATTTCAAGCGCATCATCGTGAGGATGGTCGTGTTCACTTTCTTCCTGCTTTGGGGCGCTGATGACGAGATACGAAGCGGAAATTGCTTTGAGATGTTCTTTATAAGGCTCATTATTTTCATCCTTTTTAAAGAAAGACCGTGAACCGTGATGGACAGCGCTCAAGACTGTCGAAGGAAGGCGTTCCTTGTGATATTCTGTGATATGTTTCTGCCATGCATCTAAATCAGCGTCGCCTGTAATCAACACCTGCTTCTCGTCTTCACCGTATCTAAAACGTAAAACCGTACATTGTTCATGAATCCGGGCATACCTGACTTCTGGCTTCTCATCCTCAACTTCATCGGAGACATATTCTGCCGGTGATAAGATATTATAAGTGACATCCCCAATTTGAAGGTCATCTCGCGTTCCTAGAAGCACTTCTATATCCTTTTTATTTAACGAGTTCATCACCTTCTCCAATTCCTTGAATGCTTCCTTGTGCTCTCCGCCTGGACGGTGTCCTGAATGCCAAATCTTCTTAATTTTAACTGCGTCTGCGATTTCTTTAATGCCACTTATGTGATCTATATGAGGGTGAGTATTCACAAAATAGTGTAGTGTATCCGTTAAATCTTTCAACATAGCGGGTAAATCGATACCACCTAGCGAATCATCCTTATTACAATCAATTAGCATATACTTATATGTCTCACCGAAAGGTAAAACCAAAAGGGTTGAATCCCCTTGCCCTACATAAAGGAATACGGTTCGAAATATACCTGGTTCCTGTGGAATAATGATTTCTTGTGCTTTATTGTTCATATTTAGCTCTCCTTTGAAAAATAGCCTGCCATTGAATCGAAGACTTCAGCAACATGCAGTTCGCCACGTTGTTTTGCGCGAATTTGAAATGCGCGAGTAGCATATCCGAAAAATATGGCTAACAAAAACGGAATTAAAGCAGACTTATAAAATGCGTTGAAAGAAAAGTTGCTTTCGGCAAAGCGCTGAACCAAAATGGCGATAAAGGAAATTCCAAAAACGATGGTTGAGTAGAAGCTGGTAGTAGAAAGTCCGCGAAAAAAATTGTAATACTCATTAGCTTTGGTTGCTTTTTCGCCAATCTTTTGATCTGTGATAAAGGTAAGACAACTTCGATACATGCCATCGCTAATCGTTTTTGCTTCCGGATTTTCAGGAGTTTCCAAGATTTGAGCATCTGCCGACTTTAGGTTAAAGTGTTCTTGTAGGAGTTGAATATATCTTTGGCGTTTAAAATCGGGACAAAATTTATTGTCTTTGATTAGAAATTGATTAGAGACAAAAGTACCATTCCAAAATTTCTTTTTTATTGTTTCTTGCGTTTTTTCTCTGGAACGAAATTGAACGAAATGCCCAACAACAAACGCCAGGACGATGAAAATTAGTGAGTCGATAACAATATTGTCTGTTTTTAGAGGGGGAAACACTCCAAAACTTTTAACTGCTATTGTTATGGCCCAAATCAAAACTACTCCTGGAATAAAGTACGCAAGAAAATCGAAATAAGAAAATTTATTTTGCATAGTTATTTCCGGCGTTAATTACACAACGCCACATCTCCTCTTACTTCTTAAGATATTATCAGACATACTCTGGAAAGTAAAGAAAACAATCCAACCCTTTTTTGATAGCACAGGCATCAAAAAACCTTTTATAGATTGGCTTTAACTCAAAACATCATAGCACACTAACTTTAATTCCTTTTCGGTCAGTGGGTTGAAGTCTTCCTCTAACTTGGTGTCACCTTGTTGGATTTGCCACTCATCAAACGCTTCTTGAAGCTCTTTGACTAAACCCAGGAAGTTTTGGTTCTGGTAATAGTTGCTCTTGAATTGGGTTAGTTCTTTCTTCCGTGCTGATAATGCTGGCTCTGCTAGCATAGTTAGCAAGTTGGCTATCTGCACTTCATCGACGCGGTAATTGAACATCTCGGTTGCGATGATTGTTGAGAGGTCTTGTTGGACCGGGTCGGGTTCAGTCGGAATTACAGTAGCCGCTATCCGTTCGTTATGGGCATTCACCACATGGCGTGCAGCACGCTGCATCAGGTCATAAATATCATACTTTTCAGACATAACTCGTTCAGTCTCAGGCTGGCATTGAATCATCTGGAATATCCGATAATGATTGTCTTCAACGCGTCCTGTGCGATAATCACAATATCTCCAAAAATGCTCGTCCCTCGCTTTGAAGTAGAAAAAGGCACCTTTCCAACGTGGTTTCTCTAAGCCACTATGAACTCCGTAGGGAATTGAGCGGATAGTATTTGCGCCATGTGTGTTCAGGAAGTTTAGTAGTTCCTGCTTCATCATTTCATTGCTTGCCAGTTCAGAGAATCGCTCCAACTCGCCAATAACAGAATCATCTTCATCAGCAATACGTGTTAAAGTATTAAATGTTTTAGGGTCAATTGCTTCCCCTAAGATGCTCGCATCAAGCCCAATAGCATCGTTGATTTGACTGATTTTATCCTGTAACCGCTTTACCAGCCCGAGCAATGCTTCAAGCCCGGCTTCAGGGAAAAAATTGTAGATATGAATTAAGGGGAACAGGCTACCCATTCTATCAATCCTTCCAGCTCGTTGAATCATTCGCGTTGGATTCCAGTGCAAGTCATAGTTAATAACAGTGTCGCTGTCTTGTAGGTTTTGTCCTTCGCTGAGAACATCAGTGCTTATCAACCATTGTATTTCCTCATCTGTCCCAGCAATTCCTTCTGCTTTCATGGCGTGCGGTGCGAAAGACTTGATGATTGATTCCCTATCTTTGGATTTAACGTCACTATCAATCAACCGGATATGACGCATCTTAAATTCAGGGCAATTTCGGAGATAACGATACAAATACTTTGCTGTGTCCTTGAAGTAAGTGAATACGAGAACCTTCTTATCTTGCATTGTCTCCAACTGCTCTTTGAATGTCTGGAGTTTGGTATCTTGTTCCTGTGTGATTACTTCAAGGTCATCTACAATGCTTTGAAGCATCTGGATATCCCACTCTATGAGACTTGTAACGTGTTTAACATCGTAGTCTGCCATCCTAACCTCTGGAAGAGATGCGAAGAACTCCTGCACCGTTGCCGGGGCTTCTTCATCATCCGAACTCGGTAGCAGTTGTAAGAGTTTGCGGTGGTCATGACTGGATAACAGGCGGCCATTCTGCAATGCTTCGAGGAATCTGCGCTGAAATCTCAACTGATTTTCAATGCTAATTCGAAATGCTTCTATACTGCTTTCAAAGCGTTTCAAATAAAGAATCTTCATTAGGCTGACAATTGCTTCTGAACGTTGTCGTTTCTGCTTATCAATTGCCTGCGCATCTAACTTGTAAGGTTCAAGGTTATAAGCAATTAGATAAAGCTGTTCAATCTTCCTCATAAAATTAGCGTAGAGTTGTCCATACATCTCTTCTAAACTGTAATGGACAGTGTGCAACTTTCTATCAGGAAAGTGAACCGGCTTACCGTTAATCATGGCATCCGGATAATTCTCCACCACATAACTGCGGGGACGGCGAATGACAACTGCTTCCAGCAAGTTAAACAAAGCTTCTGGAGTATTCGCTTTGACAGCCGCTTTAAAGTATGTTCTTAGGTGAGGTACTCCCACACGACGAAAATGATACTCATTATTACGGGTCAATAACAATAGTTGATGATAAAGGTCAAAGAGAGTGTTATTTATTGGCGTGGCGGTCAGAAGAATCACCTTCTTAGGCTTCCCACCTGTTAGGAGTTTCATTAGATTCTCATAACGTCCTGTGGTGTGATTGCGGAAGTTATGCGATTCATCAATAAGCACTACATCAAAGTTAAGGCACGGTTCAATGGGATAATCCTTTTGGCTGACTGCTTCTTGCGACTGAATCGTTGCAGGAATGTTGGATGCTCGAATTTCTTCCTGCCACAGTGTATCGCGCAGTTGAGCTGGACATATAATCAGCGCTTTCTGTCGTTGGTAGTAGGCAAAGTCTTCTAAGAGCTTCTTACCGATAAAAGTCTTGCCCAACCCTACTGAATCCGCTATCATCACGCCACCATATTTCTTAATGATGCGGTGGGCTTGTTTATACCCTTCTTCCTGGAAGTTGGTGAGTTCCACCATTGAGCCTTGATACAGTTCGCCGGTGTCAGTGAGGAGTTCATCTTTAAAGTATTCATAGAGAGCCTTGATAAATATCTGGTAGGGTGTGTACTCAAACTGTCCAAATTTCGACTGATTGAGAATGTCAATCAATTCATCCTTGAAGTCAACGGATTCTGCCCAAAAGCGGTCAAACCACGCTTGAATCTCACTTACCACTTCTATGTCTTGCTCAACAGCGTTAAGCTCGGTATTGCCGTTCAATCCTGCTGCTGTGAAATTGCTTGACCCAATGATTGCAACATCGCTAAAAATATAAGCCTTGCCGTGTAAGAATCCATGCGGATACCGATGCACCTGCACATCGTCACGACGCAGAAACTGAAGCAATTCATCAATCAGTGCAACTGTCTCAAAGATTAATGCAGCTCCTTCCAATTCACGCTCTAAGGCTTCTGCAATATTCGGTATCTCCATTGACGGCTCTATTTCAGGTGTAATCACAGGACGTGAGCCTATTAGTAGACGGAACTCCTCAAGCTGGTTGAGATTGTCTTTAACAAGCTTATAACCCCATGGATTGAAGTATCCGCAGGCAATATCAGCCCGATGATGTGTTGCTAAAACTGTGTTCAGCACATCAAATAGCTTGAATATTTCGTTGTCAACAATGCGGGGTAGGTCAGACAGCATTACTTGTCTCCTTTTGTTGCTTCTTCTACAATCTGGATTTCTTCTTCTGTGAGCCCGTACAAGCGATAGACAATCTGGTCGATTAATTCATCAGTCGCAGAAATACGCCTCATTAATGGTTCTAAGATTTCCATACTTCTTCGGTATTCGTCCTCCAACATATTCTGCATCAAGGGGAGAGTTGGGTTAATGGATAGCTTCGACTTGTTCTTTATCAGCACTTTCAAGACATCATCCCACGAGTGGTTATAATATGATTGGAGTGTTGTCTTGCCAGTTAGGTTATTAATCTCATCATCTGCTGTGCCTTCGAGCCACTTTATATACCTATTTACTTCTGCTTGCTTCTGTTGGTTCATTTCTATCATCTTTTCGGCCAAGGCAGATAGTTCGTCGTGTTGGACTTTTTCACTGGAGCTAGTAAAATCAATGCAACGAATTGGAAGCTGACTCAATGCTCCAACATAAATCTGAAGTTTGTCGCTTAACTTATCTTTAAAGTAATATGTTAAGAGACTTGAGTTTAGGATTGACAACAAAAATTTCAAGTAATATTTCTGCGAAATGGTAATTTCTTCATCGATAAAATTTAAGCCTTTAACACTGATTAAGTCCTTTTTTAAAACGCAACAAATTAAGGTATTTTCAACATAGAAATATTCGTTATCATAGGTTGCGATTAGACCTTGCTCTCCTAGAATTCTTTTCATTATGATTTTTTCATTCTCGAACAATTCTGGAAATTTACCACTACAATGAACTTCAGGTTGATATGATAGAAATCGGCCCCAGTATTCAATAGAATACCGGCCAATTTCCTTACCTTCAAGGTACCTTTTGGGATTAAGAATATCATTATTATAGGAAATGAAATCTTCCTTAGTCCTTCCACTACCGCGAACATAAACTTCAACACCTTTGCTTATATACACGATTTTACCTAAAGCTACTGAATTTCTTAAAATTTTATCGGAGAGCTTTGCAGATTCCTTTGTTGACTCAGTCCTAATCATGAAGTTTGGATTTGATAAGAAAGTGACTTGAGGAATGAAAATAGCTTGTGCTTTTGTAAGTTCTGAATTTTTGGCAAGGATAATGTGGACTACTTCATTTTTATCAAAATCCTTTCCTTTTTTGAAAAAGATGGGGATACAATTCTTAATCATTGCATCTTTGAAAACCACTAGTTCATATAAATCAACTATTGAAATAAGTTTGCATTGTTTTAGCAAAAATTCCCTATTTATCTTTGCATAGGGTTGGGATAGGTAGGAATGTGGAATTATTAAACTGAAAGCACCATTTATCCTGGAAAGAAGGAAACATATTTCTAAAAAAGGGATATAAATGTCAAAAGTTCGATAACTACTCTTATATCTATATGAATAATATTTCCGTTCTAACTCATTAATATTTCTACTTCTTACATACGGCGGATTTCCAATCACCGTATCAAAGCCCGGATTCTGCTTATCCCCCTTGGCCGTGTAGAACACTTCTGGAAACTCCAGTCGCCAGTGAAAGAAGTATTTGTTTTGAGCAACCTGTTGAGTAGCATTGAAATTACTGAGCGACACACGCGAAATGTCATCAGTCGCAATTCTTTTATCAGGTGGCTTATACGCCCATGTCCCCGCATTTGTAACACTTTCCTTACTAATATCCATAAAATATTTAGTAACTTCAACATTAGCTCGTTCTATTGTAGGGCGTATCCGTTCTTTTGCCTGAACATATAACTCGCTACTTTCATCCACCTCAGTCATTGTCGCATCAGTAAGTTGCGATACATGGACTAACTCTCCAACAGCTTGGAGAAAGTCCTGATAGCGTGTCGTATTGGGAATAATATACTCCTTAATATCTGTTACACCAATCAGCGAATTTCCACACTTTAAGTGATGGTCAAGGAATGACAGGGGAGCTCCTAATGTAAAGGCATCCAGCCATAAAGATAGCTTGGATAACTCAACTGCCATATCATTCAAGTCCACACCATAGATACAGCTTTTCATCACTCGTCTTTTCAAGAGATTAGCGTCCGTCAACTGACTATCATCAATCATAACCCCTTGCGATTCCATCTCTTTCCTGATTGTTGTTCGGATACGCTCAAGCTCGCCTATAACAGGATTTGTGGGATACTTCGCTAGAAAAGCAATCATCTTCTCTGTGATAAAATCTACTGCCTCAACAAGAAAGTGTCCTGACCCCATTGCAGGGTCCAGTACCTTCAGTGAGAATAGTTCCGACACAGCAGGGTGTTCTATAGCGTTCGTATCCATCTGGGTAGCAAATAGCTCTTCCACTTTCTTGAACTTCTCTTCCAAAACAGGACCAATAGTATTCTCTACGATGTATTTGACGATGTAATCTGGGGTATAATAGCTGCCTGTGGCTTTGCGCTCACGCTTATCATTCTCAAGATAAATTTCCCCTTCCGATTCTTCATCAGCGATTCGCAGATGGAACTCCAAAAGCCCTTCATAGATAGACCCTAATTGATTGACGCCCAATGACTTGTAATCAATGAATCCCTTCCGTCCTGTGTCCGGGTCAATATCGCTGGTCAATAAATCAAGAGCAGTTGCCAGCCAGTAATCTGCTATTTTATGCTCTGCAAGAAATATATTGCGTGGATTATCTCCTGAGAACAGTCCACCGTTGTACGTCGGCACATTCAAATCTTTGTCGCCCTTGGCAATCATATTGAACAAAGATGCCAATTCATTCCAGAGGCGGTATGTCATGCGACTATAAGTTTGATTAGCCTCCAGCGCTTTAACAACATCTTCCTTCAATGCCTTTAGACTGTATAGTCTATAACCGTATTGTTCTCCAACAGGAAGCAAATCGCGGTCTTCAGCATACAACAGAAACAGCATGCGATAAAGTAATGTCAGTGATGACGCAAAGATGAGTTTCAAGCTATCATCAGTCTCTTGTGTGACTTTCTTCTCTTGCTTGCGATAAGCGACAAATCCTTCAGCCAATGATGGGAATATGCGTTCAAAGACGAGGCCTTTAATTCTTTCAGCAAGTTTTATAGCATAGTCTTGACTACTATCATAGACTTTTTCAAGAAACGATTTGCGTTCTGGTTTGAACAGGAATGCCTGTTGACAGAAGAAATGATAGAAGTAACGAAAGCTCTCTATGTCATTGCTTTCCAACAGCTCAACAAGGTCAATCTCATAGTAATTGCTCGCGGTTGCGTGTGCTTTAGTATAATAGAGACGCCACTCCCGTCCATTGGTTAAGATGCCCCAATCAGCCCTGTACTCACTTAGGAATCTGATTATTTGGAAGCTGGGATTAAGCGGTTGTTCAATTTTCAACTGCTCTTGTTGACCATAGTGGTCGAGATAATGTCCCCATGCTTTTACATGACATAACACAGGTGAAGCTCTTTCAGAGTCGTAATCCGAATCTGAAAATAGCCGAAAAGTTGGGTGTGCATCATCCTTGCTCTGCTCAATGTTAGAATGACCTAACATATATAATATCGGACGAACCCATTTCTCTTGTGTAGAGTGTTCGTCACGTTGTAAAGTATCAAAGTCAAGCGACTGATAGAGATTCCGAGCTTTTTGATAGATGGACATAATATCCTGACGCCATTCAGGATACTGACTCGGTTCATCTGGCAAGCGTTCTTTCAAATAGTAGTCTGAGAACAGAGAGCGGTTATTAAATTCGTCATTACGCCACTTTGTCAACTCAAATGCTTCACAATGCTTTTTATACAACTTAACGGCTAAGAGTGGAGTTGGCATCTGTGCATCGGCAACAACAATGCGACGGAGTATGCGTACTGCTTTTTGTGTGGGATTAGCACGGTCGATGTCCAGACGACGCAACTCGACGCTCCGTCCCGATTCCTGTGATGTGCTGCGCACCAAGTTGACGAATGCTAACTCACTGTAATCCTTTGTGAACACGAGCAAGTAATTGCCCTGCCGGCGTGCAATTACACGACAAAGCTGTTTAATCAAGGTGTTGTTAAGGCTGTCTACTTCTAACAGGTAAACATATAGTAAGGGTTGGTATTGGGCGATTCCCCAGACTCGCTTAACGTGAACTTGTAGTTCTGGGGTGGGGAAAAGCTGGTTGACTGGGAGGGCGAAGTTACGAAGTATCTGATATCCTAACTGTTGGAAGAATTGAACAACTGCTTCCGCTGATGATAACTTTTGTAGAGCCTCTATCGTTACAATCGCTTTTAGCATGCCATTTCTCCTCTTACTGTTTTTTTTCTGTTTGTTCTGGTTGCTTGCCATTTACAAAACACTATATTCTAGAACAAAAAATGCTCAACTTAAAAACCGCTTGCTTAGCGGGTTTTTATGTAAAGTTCACACAAGTTTTGCGAAGCGCGAAGTATTGAGCGAACAAAATAAGCCGTAATGCCTCTTGTTATTTAAAGTCGTACTCTATTCAGAAATAGTCGCAGTATACTTCCATATTTTGTAAATAGGCAGAGATACCATCGCTGGACCCATCAAGTAACGAACCTATCCTTGCCATAACTTCTGATAAGTTTCTGAGATTGATATATCTCAAGTCAGGAAGTGATGGATTGCCGTCCTTATCTGTAGGATAGCGGAACGCTATTGAACTGGGGTCTTTCTCTGAAAACTGGCGAATGCATTCTTCTACCGCATCCAAGTCTTCGGTTGGGCCCTCGGGCCATACCTGCTCTAAGATTCTCCTGCATTGTCCCCATAATTTATCAATCTTATGGTGCTTAGGAAACTCTTGGGGAACATCAAGAAGTTGATTGCCATCTCTAATAAGTTCTTTTAGACGAAGTTCAAGATACTGCCGATATAAAAACACTATAGGGTAGACAAGAAAATCTTGGTCTGAACGAGCATCTTTGATATATTCAACTAACAAATCACCAGCGCGCTTGTATCCATCCGCATATAAACTCCAATTGTCATGGAAGCGGTTCAGACAGGCATTATGCCACCAATCTACATCTGCCTTAAACAGTTGGTCGCCTTTTTGAGGCCAAGGGATAGAATCGTCAATAAAATTGTCAATTATTTCACTATCTCTTTTTTTCTTAGAATGTTTCATATAACAAGCCTCAAATGCACTTATTTCCTACACTCATCATAACAAAATTTTTTACGGCTTGCAATCTTTTGAATGCTTAGAGATTTGCAGTATGTGGGATAACGTTTCTACTCTACGGATTTGCGAAGTGCCAAAGGCATTTTGGTGAACGAAGTGAGCTGCAAAGCCCATGTTAGCCGATATTGGCGCCTGTCAACATAGATTATTTTTCCCTTAGTATCTTTAACTCTTCATCGTTAAGAATCTTTGCAGAACTCAAATGTTGCATCAAATTGAGAAAAAAACGATACTTCCCCGATGTAGCTTTTTATAGAACTTTTACATCGGCCACAACTCGGCCATAGGAATCACGTGCCTGCACATAACATCGCACTTCTCTTCCTTTCAATTTGCGTTCAAGAATATCTTTTGAACGTTTGCCTCCTGGTGCATGCAACTCAGGCGCATCGATGTCGGCAATACGGATTGTTTCCTCATCGTTATACTCAGACTTATTGTTCTTACCCACGTGGGCAACTTTCATGTCGAATGTATCGCCATCGACAATATTGGTGACAGGACCTCGAATAGTATCTGCCATGACTTCCTCCTTTCCGTTTTCGTACAACAAAATTTTAGACGGTGCCAATTTCGCCTAACAGCGTGTATGCGAACTTTTGTTCACATCAAACGGCGTCTTTAGTTTCAATTTTTGAAAGTTTTAAGAAGAACCTCTAGCTCAAACTAAATCTCAAAATTATGCAAATTGTACAAAGACTTACCAATCCGAATTTCTGTTCTTTGATACAATTCTTGGTAGGTAAGTTTATCCTCCAAAAGTTGCCAGAAGAAATCTCTTACCCAGATGCTTAAATAATGCAACATTATCTCTTGTCCCATACTTGACATTATCTCGAATGGCACATTCTTCTTCACCAGTTTCAAAGCTCGGCCTTCTACATTAAAAAATAGTGCATCTTCTAAAGCTTGAATCTTCATAAGAAGAGCTAATCTGATATTGTTACGAACTCTTGACTGCTTTATACCTTTATCAAGGTTATCCAATTCTTCACGAGCTTTACCCAAAGCTTTAGGGAAACACAATGAAGCACATAAAGTATTCTGGGTAGAATCTAAACATTGAACCTCTATCTGGAATTCCTCTAAATCATTGAGGGTATTAAGTTTGTTTTGGATTGATGCTAAATCAATGTCACTATCCAGCACTATATGATATATAACGTCCTGTCTTTGCTGTTCCTGTATGTACGGCAAGTTTCTCACTCCTTAAAAATGAAGAGCTTTCTGAATTTTCAAAAAGCTCTTAAAATAAATCCCTCCTTTGTCTCTCAAACCTCTATAAGGATTTAGTTTGTTTGTAGTATTCGTAAGCCAGGTAGGGATTCCACATTGCCCCTGTACAGGATTGTACGGCATCTACTCCAACATCTAAATATTTTTCTATATCTCCGGGCACCATGATGCCGCCTACCCCTATAACCACAAAATCATATTTATTTTTGTCACGTAAAGCAACAAGCCTCTTGGCAGACTCTATTCCACACTGTTGAATCGCATAACCACAAATTCCACTTTCCTCTCGTCCTTGACCAGGTAAAGCTGGATTTCCATTTTCCTCAACAACTCTCATTTTAATGGTATTTATACCAACTACCCCCTGAATAAAAGGGGCATTAGCCGTTAAAAATTTTTCCATCAAATGAATATTGTTGATATAACCGATTTTGAGGAAAAGAGGAGTCTGCTGAATTACTTTTTTAACCGTTTTGGATATTTGACTAGAAGCTTCAGGGTCAGTATAGAGAATGCCTTCAGCAGAAGGACTATTGGGACAGGAAAAATTTAATTCTATGATATCGGCACCAGCTTCTTTTGCTAATGTTGCAGCATGTGCAAAATCATTCGCAAAAGATTTAAAATCCTCCCCATTCCCAAATGTCCCGACAACACTCACAATTAAAACCAGACCTTTACTAAGATAAGATTTACTTTTCTCTACATCTGGCTGCCATTCACTCGGGTCTAGCGAAGGAACTCCAAATGAGTTGGTAATACTTACCTCTCTAATGTCTTTGGGTTGATAATTCGGCAACGCAGTGAGAGTTTCTGAAAATTGATTCTCGCTTAATTGCCCACGACCATTTACTAATAGACAATTAGGCTTAGGGAAGCTTCTGTGCTCTTGAGTGCGTACAGTCTTGTAGGTAAGCAAATCAAAGCCTAACTCCGCATAAAGCTTAACCCATCGCGAATTCAAGAGTAAACCAGCAGGTATGCCCAGAGGTGAGTTGAGCACGCAGTCAAGCAACTTCACCTGGGGAGTGACCCGCCTTTGGAGCGGTAAATCTCCCTCAAAAACAGGACCTTTATTGAAATTCCACTCATAAGACTCATTGATGTTATACGTGGGACGAAGTTCTGGAAACATGTTCATTTAATACCTCCTTATATTTTACTTAAATAAACAAAACCTCCTTCGCACCGAATCCTCTTTATTCCGGAGAGGCTATTGAGAGACAAAAAATGTGCTTTTTTAATTTGTCAAGGTGCCTATTCAGTCAAAGAGGGAAAAACCTCTTCAAATGTGTATTCTTTTGTCCGACTATAATTTTTGTTTAAACCATTAACTATCTTTTGTTTCGTTAATTGCCTGGAATCCTTATCATGTTTTTCGAGATATCGGATTGTTTTCTCACTAACATCTGCAAGTCTAGATAATGCAGAGATAGGAAGTCCTTCTTGCTCTCTTATTCTTTTTAAGTTATTTCTTGGAACGGCAGGGGCGACTTTAATAGTCATTTAATTACCTCCTCGATTAGTTTGGAACTTTCCGAAAATTACCGGAAGTTACTGTATTATATCGAAATGGTTCGGAAAAGTCAAGTAAAAAAATTAACAACTGTTGTAAAGGTGATGGGTAAAAGCCGCCGCCTAAAAGCAGGAAAGGTTTAATATGGGATCTACGAGGTTTAGTGCTCAAGGGAATTTTTAGATGCTTGATTTTAGACTCATAGCCATCGAGGTCAGGAACAAGCGCACCCAGAGCTGTTAGCCCTAAAACAACAAGGGAAATGGAAAGCCCAAAAAGATTGAAGCTGAAGAGTGTCAAGAGCAGACCGAAGAGGATATGAGTGAATCACGTCATAGGTTGTTGTGGTTATTATAGCTTGTTTGTTTGAGACAAGAGGAATGTTTACTTTCCAGTAATATCAGCATTCCTGCCGCATTTTTCGCAGTATACGGAAAACGTTATTGAATCAAAGGTTTCTAATTTCATGGCTTTTAGAGTTACGCTATCTCTGGGGCATTTTATTGCATAATGTTTCGAATATCGCCTTGGGGATAAGGTATCAACATTTTGCCAACATAATTTGCGTATTCTTATACGTTCATCCTCTAACCATTCGGGGTCTTCTGTCGCATCCTGTCCCCCTACAGTCCAACTTTCATCACAACGAGGACAGCTAATCATCAAATCAATTGCACGCTTTTGATTTGAAGTGAGTTCTCTAACATCCAATGGTGTATTGCAAGTGGGGCATCTAGGTCTGCCGATGTCATACCAATATTTCTCAAGAATTTGCTTTTTCTGTTCATCAGCCCAACTCATAATTGACTCCTTTCAAAAAGTGTCCTTAAAGCATATATTTTGTATTAAAAAGCACCGATAGGAAAAAGGCAAAAAAAATAAAATGTTCCCTTCGGTGCAAAATTTGTTCTACTACTATTTAATACTATCATCATAGTAGCAAAAAGAACTATGTTAAGGATTCGGCTTTAATTTCATCCCTGGCTTGTTGATAAAAAAAGGGAATATCCGAACCTCTTGAGTTCAAATACAGCGTTGCTTCACGCTGCCCTCGTTCTGTTAGCCTAAGCATCCCTGTTTCTTTGTTTATCTCTACAACATTGGTTGGTGTGCAAAGCAGAGATGCTGCTGCGGTGTATAAGCTTTCCCGCATCTGAATAGGATAAATTTCTGCTTTCTCCAGAATTTTATACACTAAAGAAAGCACTTTTTCTCTACTCAGCAATCCCTGGTAACCATCGCCCAGGGCACATTTTATAATGGCCATAACAGCACAGAAAGGGTTGCCTAACATTGTGTAAGGCTCCCGAGTTGATTCTTTTTTTTTCATCATTAATGTTCCTCCTTTTTCAGTTGTTCTGATGCTAATTCTTGGCAAGCCTGTTTTAAAATTGGCATAAGCTTGCCTACTCGCTTACTCCTAAACCCATCTTTATCCTGAGAATAGGCACTTGTTTCTTTTTCATCGAGAAATTCATAAACTCTCGGAATTATCCCCGCTGCTTCCCAAAGCCCTTTTAGATGCGGTGCGAAATAAGAAAAAGGATAAGTTTTTTGTGA
>Ga0265296_1001451_pt1 | contig 27262 bp, 35 predicted proteins | sample MunlanPumphouse1_FD_189073 | JGI IMG/M metagenome (GOLD analysis project Ga0265296, IMG submission 189073) | Groundwater microbial communities from a municipal landfill in Southern Ontario, Canada - Pumphouse #1 | ecosystem: Environmental > Aquatic > Deep subsurface > Groundwater | place... | reverse complement strand
TTTTCTTCCTCTTTTGGAAGCTCAAAAAGCTCTAGCTGTGTCATGTTAAAAGGAGCGGCGACCGATCGGAAGCGAGCTGTGATGTCATCGACTGGAACAATTCAAGCTGTTTTACGGTCATGATATTCTTAACGCTTCCCTGCGCTTTCCCGTTAATAAGTATAAACGGTTTTGCCCGTTTTACAACTACTCCCATGTTTTTTAACTCGTTAATGTCGGTCAACCGATTTTCCTGCCGGGCGCGGTAAATTCTCCTGGCCGCGGTCGGCCCAACCCCCGGGATCTTAAGAAGAGATCGGAATGGCGCTTTATTTATTTCAAGAGGGAAGCGTTCCGCGTTCTTAATGGCAAAGGCCATTTTAGGGTCGATCTCCAGCGAAAGGTTCTGATCATTCTGGAGCACCATTTCATTGATGTCGAAATAATAAAAGCGCATCAGCCAGTCGGCCTGATAGAGGCGATGTTCCCTTAAAAGAGGAACGGGGAGGGAAGTGAGGGAGGAGGAGGGAGTAGGAGGGATGTAGGCGCTGAAATAAACTCTCTTGAGTTCTTTTACTTTGTAAAGCCAGGAAGTTGTTCGTAGAAGTTCAGCGTCGGTTTCTTCTGCCGCTCCTACGACAAATTGCGTGGTCTGTCCGGACTTTAGCAATCCTTTTTGTATTTGCTTTTGGATCATATTGACCGGCTGGATAAGGTCCAGCATGAAATTCTTTTCTTCCGCGATCGCCTTTAATCTCTTGGGGTTTGGGCTTTCAAGGTTCACGGACATCCTGTCAGCCAATCGCGCTCCTCTTTCGATAAGATTGGAGGGGGTGTGGGGCAGGGCTTTTAAATGTGCATAACCACGATATTTGTATTTGAAGCGCAGTATCTCAAGCGTCTCGATCATCCTTCCCATGGTGTAGGCCGTGCTTTTTTGAACGCCGGATGTTAAAAATATCCCTTCAAGATAATTCCTCCGGTAAAGCTCCATGAACAGCCTTGCCAGTTCTTCGGGTTCAAAACCTGTCCTTTCAAAGTCGTTGCTCACGCGGTTCACGCAGTATTTGCAGTTGTTCTTGCAGGAATTGGTCATCAGCACTTTTAGGAGCGACACGCATCTGCCGTCGGGCGTGTAGCTGTGGCAGATCCCGGCGGGAGCATTTGACCCAATATAGTTCTGGTCCTTCGACCTTTTCTGTGGAGCCGCGGTTGACGCGCAAATGTCATATTTTGCGGCATTTCCTAATATTGTTAACTTCTGTTCAGTATCCATAATGCAAGGGATCAGAATTTCCTAAAGAGTCCGCGTACTGTTCCCTGAACGGCAACATCCTTTACATATATAGGTTTCATGGTCGAGTTGGCCGGCTCGAGACGGATGCGGGTCTTTTCACGATAAAGCCTTTTAAGAGTAGCAGATTCGTTGTTGATCAGCGCCACCACCACGTCGCCGTCATCCGCCGTTTCTTTTTTCTCTACCACTATGAAATCTCCGTTTAGTATGTGGTCCTCGATCATACTGTTGCCCTTTACCTGGAGAATGTAACACGGCTTTCTGCCCACCAGCGTTGCCGGGACTTCCATCTCTTCCCTCTGCTCGACCACCTCGATAGGGGCTCCGGCGGCGATAAAGCCGTGAAAGGGCAGGAGCACGCCTTTTACAGTAGCTCCGGCCAGAAGCTTGATGCCTCTCGGTTTGTTCTCTCTCTGGATATAGCCTTTTTCTTCAAGCGCCTGCAGATATTTCTGTCCGGCGCGGGGGGAAGCGAATCCCGCCGCCCGGCAGACCTCGCGAATAGACGGGGGAAATCCTCTTGATTCTATGTAGTCTTTTACATAATTGAATATTTCCTGCTGCTTTTGGTTTAAGTTCATGACTTGCTCCTCCTTAATGGTATACAATTGTATACCAGAGGGAAAGTTTGTCAAGAGATTTTTTTGTGCAAGAATCTATATAGGATGGAACCTGAGAGTAAAACTCTCGGTTCCATCAGGTGAACAGAGAAATAATTAGTATTTCTCGTTGGAACCGCGACTTTTAGTCGCAGGTTCCAACCCTAGATAGGATTTTAGGTTTGTGCTATACTTTCCGCGTTAATGGAAAAGAACTCATGAGAAAAATATTTTTACTTATTGTCATAATGATGCTGGCCCTTTCAAGTTTTTCTTTTGCCTTGAGCGCGGCCCAAAAAAGCGCCGCTCTGCAGATTGCAAAAATGAAAAGGGATGAACAGCTTTTAAAGAATAAACTCGGCAGTAAAACCTTAAAGCCGGTTTTGCCGGAAAAGAAATCGGTAAAATACGGCTATCCGCTTGAATTCGGCTTTTCACTTGGGCTTCTGGCCAATATTCCCGGCGGGCGCCTTGATCTAAAGTGGAACGATCTTTTTGACAGCAACCTCTCCGTTAAAACCGGTCTTATGTATGCCGACGGCAAAGACGCTGACAGCATTGAACGCAAACATGCTCTGATCTTTGTCGATGGGCTATGGAGGCTTGTCCAGCCTGAAGATAATCGGGTGGGCGTCTATGCCGGCGGGGGGTTGAATTATCTCGCTTTGACAACTGGCCACGTGTCCGGCGCAGTGGCGGGAGAAATCTATGCCGGACTTGACAGCAAAATGGGAAAGAGCGAAACGCTTTATGTGGAAATGGGATTTGGGGCGATACGCACCGGCTTTAGCCCCACATATAAAGGGTTGAACGCGTTTCTTGGCTACAGGACAAAGATCTAAATGACGGTAAATTACGATCCGAATAGAAGGGACTGGTCGCCGGCGGAGGCGAGGGAGTATTTTACGTTCAGTATTGGGCTTAAAACCTCTGACCTGGACGCCATCTACTACGGAGAGCTGATCACGCTTTATAACCCGAACATTCAAAGAACGACAATTGAGGATATTCCAGAACACACGGAGGAAAAGCCTAAAGAACCTTCTAAATCGGAGATCGAAGCCCTTCGTAACATGCTTGCCCCGGACCTGACGCTGATGGCCAACCCCTCGTTGATCAAAAAGATCAAACCGCCTGAAGATAATTAATAATTTCCCAATTAATAATGAACAACTTTGTGTGCTTCGCACTTTATAATTAAATACATTGTTATTAATTGTGTCATTGTTAATTGTTAATTAAATTAAATACTTATCTATTGCTCCGTCCCTGACTATTTTAATGATCTGCTTTATCGGTTTTTCATTTATGGTTTCGTATAAAGCAACATTCACATCGAGGATATCATTGATGCTCACGATCATATTAAGCTTTACGCCCGGTGTTATCAGCGAGGCATGGACATCTTGTTGCGAGGGGATGGGGAGGTTGCGGTCGGGGTGGGAATGGTAAAAGCCGATCACCTGGATCTTATTTTTCGCAAAATATTCATAAACGGAAGCGGACATGTAAGAAGCCACCTCGAATTTGTCTTTTCCTTCAAACCCGGCGAAATTATTAAGCGGGAATATTCCAAGGATCACATTTTCTCTTCCACCCAAAAAACCGCCCGCCTCATAAGGCAAATAGTTCAGGCAGTGCTGGACAATGGTATTGAAATGCTTAAGGGTCATGATGTACATGGGGATTAGTGTAACAAATTATGCGATTTTTTGCTATAATACTAAAAAGAGGGGATCGAAATGGCTAAAAAATATAATGTCTGCGTTCTTGGCGCCACCGGCATGGTGGGCAAAGAGATGATGAAAGTCCTGGAGGAGAGAAATTTCCCGATAAACAAATTCCTGCCGCTGGCTTCCGAGCGCACCGCCGGGACCAAAGTTTCATTTCAGGGAAAAGAATATACGGTTGAACTGGCGGAGCCAAAATCGTTTGAAGGCATGGAGATCGGGCTGTTTTCCGCCGGAGCCAAACCCTCCGCGGCATTAGCGCCCGAAGCGGTTAAAAGAGGCTGTGTTGTGATCGACAACACCTCGCATTTCCGCATGGACCCCAATGTCCCGCTGATCGTGCCGGAAGTGAACGGCCATGCCATTAAAAATCACAAAGGTATAATCGCCAATCCCAATTGCTCGACCGCGCAGATGGTGCTTGCGCTAAAACCGATCTATGACGCGGTTGGAATCGAACGCATAGTGGTTTCAACCTACCAGTCGGTTTCAGGCTGGGGAAAAGAGGCGGTTGAAGAACTGCTAACCCAGAGCAGAGCTTTGCTGGCCGATCCGAATGCCAAAGTTGAGGTCAAATGCATATTTAAACGCATTGCCTTTAATGTCGTTCCGCAGATCGACCAGTTCATGGACAATGGTTATACCAAAGAAGAGATGAAAATGGTCAACGAGACCAGGAAAATATTTGAAGATAATTCGATCAAAGTGACTGCGACGACCGTTCGTGTGCCGGTCTTGATCGGCCATTCGGAATCGGTCAATATCACCACCAAAAAGAAGCTCTCGGCCGCGGAAGCCAGAAAGCTGATGGCCGATTTTGCCGATGTCAAAGTAATGGACGAGCCGTCCAAAGGCGTTTATCCGACCCCGATCGACTGCGTCGGTAAAAACGAGACCCTGGTTGGAAGGGTGAGGGAAGATATTTCGCAGGAGAGAGGCCTCGAAATGTGGATTGTTTCCGACAACCTGCGGCGCGGCGCGGCTTATAACGCGGTCCTGATCGCAGAGAGGATGATAACGGATAAGCTTATCTGATCAAATATCTATTCTTATGGCGCAAAAAAGAGTTGAAATTTATTATTCGGGGAATGTCCAGGGGGTGGGGTTCAGGTTTACCGCCGACCGTCTGGCGCCGGTATTTAAAATAGCCGGTTATGTCAAGAATACGCCTGACGGCAAAGTTAAGATAGTCGCCGAAGGCGATGAGGAAAAACTAAAGTCATTCCTGACCGCCGTTCAGAATGAGATGGGGCATTATGTCAGGGACAAAGAAATTGACTGGTCCCCGCCGACCGGAGAATTTAAGGATTTTGGATTGAAGTTCTGATCTGAATTCTGGAGGTGCGTCATGATCGGATCAAATGTTTTAAAAGTCATAGAAGAGCGCTTTAGTGTGCGTGATTATTCCGACAAACCGATCGAAGAAGAAAAACTGAATATAATTCTTGAAGCGGCGCGGCTGGCGCCGTCCGCTTCCAACACGCAGCCCTGGCATTTCTATGTCGTAAAGGACAAAAAAAAGATCAAAGAGCTCGGGGCAAAAATGCCGCTGGGTTCAAAAGTCGTGATCAATTCTTTTGTCGAGGAAGCGCCGGTCGTGATCGTGGCTACCGCCGGGCCGATCGATATGTTCCATAAAGTGATGTCTGCTATTATCAATAAAAAGTGGTATTACCTTGACATGGGGATATCAATTGAACATATGGCGCTTACGGCATGGGAACTTGGGATCGGTTCATGCTGGGTCGGCTGGTTTGATGAAAAAAGGGTAAAGAAGGTTGTTGGAATCCACAAAAATCAGGAAGTAATCGCAATGCTTGCTCTGGGTTATCCAAAAGAAGGGCTTTTGCCGCATCCCAAAAACAGGAAAGCATTGAACGAGATAGTTAAATATATTAATTAACAATTAACAATGACACAATTAATAACGATGTATTCCTCACTTCCGTTCGGAATCTACTGTATTAAAAAATCGCCGAAGGCGATACAATGTTGTTAATTGAGAAATTGTTAATTAAAAAGGAGTTTAAACTTTCAATCCTCTTTAGCCAGTTCCTTTAACTTCCGATGATACTCCAGCGCGCCCTTAATTTCCTTCATGTCCTGCCAGGTTATCCACTTGGGTTTCCCCGGCTCTTTGGAGGGGTTGCGGAGGAGGTAGGCGGGATGAAAGATCGGCATGACCGCAATGTCTGTTCCCGGCAGTTTTTGCCACTTACCGCGTATTTTAGAAATAGGTTCGTCGCTTTTTAAAACCGCTTTAATGGCCGGCGCTCCCGCAAGGATTATTATTTTTGGTTTGATAAACGTTGATATCTGCGCCTGAAGATACGGCCAGCAGGCTTCCTGCTCCGGGGCAAGAGGCGCGCGGTTTTCCGGTGGGCGGCATTTAACCGTATTAGCAATATATATATCATCCGGCCTTTTGATCCCGACGGAAGCAAGTATCTGGGTCAAGAGCTGTCCGGCGCGGCCGACGAAAGGTTCACCTTTAATATCTTCATCCGCTCCCGGCGCCTCGCCGATAAGCATCAGATCGCAGGGAACCGGCCCGGTCCCAAAAACAACCTTTGTTCTGCCTTTGGAGAGCGGGCACTTTTCGCATTTTGAGGCGATACTTTTTACTTCTTCGTATGAAAGGGTTGAATAATCGGGTTCTTTAGAAAAAAGGCTCATTTATAAAATATTAGCAGGTAATACGGGAAAAATCAAACATTCGTTTGCGTCAAGGGTTGTGTTAAGGAGAAGCAATACTATTTAATTATTAAAAGAGCTTTTTTAAGTTCGGGGAGTTTGTTCTTAATAATATCCCAAAGTATATCAATGTCCACGCCAAAATATTCGTGGATGAGGATGTCTCTTAATCCGGCGATCTTTTTCCATTCGATCTGTTTATGTCTATTTCGCAGTTCGGCCGGGATATTCTTTGCGGCCTCACCGATAATTTCGAGGTTCCTCACGGTAGCATCAATGGTCTTATCGTTTGATTTGAATTTATCAATATTCAGATTATCGGTATAAGATTCGATCTTTTTTATCGCAGATAAAATATCTTGAATGAATACTTTATAATCCCTTGACATATCTGACCTGTTTTAGAATTATCGGCCTTAAAGTTGGTTTTATCGCGCTGTCTGTCACAAGATCGACTTTTGTTTTAAAAATTGATTCCAGGAAAAATTTAAGGCCCATATAATTGTCAAAGGTTTTGTTCTCAAATTGGACAAGTACATCGACATCGCTTTTGAGGTGAGTTGTGCCGCTGACTTGAGAACCAAAAATGCCCAACTTTTTTACTCCGAAGCCTTTAATTGCGTTCTTATTATCTATGATAAGATCGAAAACTTTTTTCTTGGTCATGAAGGGATTATAACAGAATAATGCAAATAAAAACAAGCTATTTGACTTCAAATATTCATTATCCTATGATTACGCCATGAAGATAAAAATCGATAAACCTTCAGATCTTATCCCTTACATTGAACATACAAATCTAAAGCCGGAAGCCACGCCAAACGATATCATTAAATTGTGCGAAGAAGCGAAAGAATATGGTTTTTTTGGGGTTTGTGTTAATCCTAGATATATTGAGCTTGCCAAGAAAGAACTTAAAGATTCGAAATGCAAGGTGGTTGCGGTCATCGGCTTTCCTTTGGGAGCCAATCTTTCAGAAAGCAAAGCTGATGAAGCGAAAAGGGTTATCGGTCTTGGCGCGGACGAGGTTGATATGGTTATCGCAATTGGCGCAATAAAAGCCGGAGATAAAGATTATGTCCTTAAAGATATTAATGGAGTGATTGAAGCTGCCGGTGAAATTCCAGTGAAAGTTATCATTGAAACAGCTTTATTAAATGATGATGAAAAGAAACTCGCCTGTGAATTGTCTAAACAGGCCGGCGCTGCCTTTGTTAAGACCTCAACCGGTTTTTCAACGGCAGGAGCGAAAGAAGAAGATATTCGGCTAATGAGAAGTGTTGTTGGCGATAAGCTTGGCGTAAAAGCGGCTGGCGGGATCAGAGATTATGAAACCGCGAAAAGGATGATCGAGGCGGGGGCGAATAGGCTGGGGTGTTCAGCATCGGTTGAGATTGTTGCTGAAAAAGGAAAGGGATGATGGAATTTATTAAAGATAATGATAATGATCGTGAATTTGCCTATAAATACGCTTGGGATTGGTTTAAGCATCACGCTGAACAACGATATTGGGCATTTAATTATTTTTTATTAGTAATAGGTGCTTTGGCTTATGGGTATAGCCAAGTGAAATGCGACGAATGGCCTATGCGAGTTGCCATAGGAGTGTTTGGGCTGGTTATTTCTCTTGCGTTTTTATTTATAGAAAAGAGGAATAATACTTTAGTAAATGATGGACGTGCAGCTTTGCGCGATTTCGAGAAAAAGTATATTAAACTGGGGAAAGACAATGAATTCGATGGTTTCATGAGATACGAAGAGGACAATAGACTAGGTTGTCCATGGAACCTGATTTGCCATAAATTCTGGTTTAGATCTGTAATAATTGCTTCATTTGGTGCTTCAATATTTGCGATTATATATGCCCTTAAACCGCGAATTATATATTATCTGTCTTGTTTTTCCGGTTATTTAATATTAATAACATTGATTATAATGAGCTTCTTTAGCGTTTTGTATTTCTGTCTTAAAGAACGATTTTGGGAGGGCTAAAAGCCACAACGTTTGCCTGCCTCGGAGGATAAACCCACAGACAGGTTCATGATCGTACTGAAGATGGGGGCAGGTCAGAGAGGATATCTTTCTCCTCTTCTAATGTTCTTTGCCTTTTCTAAGTATTCCCTTAAAAGTTTTTCTTCCGTCACTTTTTGCTTTTGATTCCAAATTGTCAAAATATGTTGTTTTATAAGACTGGCTGTTGCTCTATATTGTTTTATTATTTCTTCTTTTGACCATTTCGCTTCTTGCATTTCTGCGGCATTTAGTAATATCTCCAATTTACTTTCATCGCCAAAGAGCAATTTGTCCCATTCCTTCCAGTAAGAACCCTCTAAAGATGCTGGCAATTGAGATATTAAATTGAATTCCTTAAGATCCTCTTTTGTATATTGTGCATAATTGCTTTCAGTATAATATTCGACAACATACCACCTTGCTTTAAATTTTGGAGATTCAATAAATCTTTCCAATATGGGGGTAGAACTCAAAAAGAATCTTGCTTTTTCCCAATATGTTCGAATTGGATTGGTCTCAAGAACTACAGAATAAATCATAATGGCTGGATAGCGTAAAGCATATGTGCAAACGACGGTATTTCCAAACGCCCTTAAATTGGCTATCTCAAGGCCGTCATAGTCGTCCTGATTTTCTTCAACTTGCTCATATTTTCTTTTATCAATTTTCTTTATTAGCTCATTGGAAGCCCGGCGTTTCATCCCGTCGGCATCGCCAATCATGAGACAATAAGAAAAAACTTTCCCAACATCAATCATATCTTCGTATGTCTTGACATCGATAAGATTGACATATAAAACGCTGGCGACAATAAAGAAAAATAATAGCAGGGTCATAGTTAAGAGTTTTAGTTTTTCCATTATAAATTTCTGTCTTTTATTGAGCAAATAATTATAGCTGTTAGAATCGCAATCCCTAATACTTGTAGGATTGTTGTATAAAAATCGGTAGTAGGTAGAAATCCCGGATGCGTGCTTGGGTCAAGCTTTCTACCGCTAATAACAACATAATTTATGGGATAAAAGCACCTTAAAAATATTAATATTCCGCCCATCCACAATGCTGCTAATTGTTTTTTATTCATATAATGCAACACCTCACAATATCATTGTACCTCTTTTATAATATTCTTTATACAAGTATACGCCATTTCCCTGTCCATAAGATTTCTAGCGCTTAATTATAAGAAACAATCTTCATAGCAGTTGAATAAACAGTAAGCCAGAATAAATATCCAGCGGGCGCAATTTTAGAGTGGATAAAAATTGAAGCAAGGAGTGGTAAAAATGACGAAAATCACAGCAGTTGACGAAATTGACAGCAAAATATACCTAGTCCGAGGACATAAGGTAATGATGGATTTTGAGTTGGCAGTGCTATATGGGATCGAAACCAAGTACTTAAAACGACAGGTTAAGAGAAATATCAGCAGATTTCCTGAAGATTTTATGTTTCAGTTAACAACAGAAGAAAACTTGAGGTGCCAAAATGTTACCTCAAGTTATGGCGGCATACGTTATTAGTCTTATTCCTCGCTGTCCCAAAAAAGAATCCGGGAAAGTAGTATAATTTCCGTCTTAATGATATAATTTTCCCATAATGACAGTCAAACTCTTAGACACCACACTCCGCGACGGCGCACAGACCGAGGGCATTTCGTTCACGGTCGAGGACAAACTCAAGATCGTCCACTTACTTGACGACTTCGGAATACATTATATCGAAGGCGGATGGCCGGGCTCGAACCCAAAAGATATTGAATTCTTCAAAAAGGCGAAAGCAATAAAGTTTGCCCATGCCAAGCTGGTTGCTTTTTCTTCCACCCGCAGGGCAAATATCAAAGTAGAAGATGACAAGAACATCGCGACCCTGATCGAGGCCGGAACTCCGGCGGTCTCGATATTCGGCAAAACCTGGGATTACCACGTAACCGACGCGCTGGGCATTTCACTTGAAGAAAATCTGGTCATGATAAAAGACACGATCGCTTATTTGAAATCCAAAGGCCGGGAAGTGATATTTGACGCGGAGCATTTCTTTGACGGATATAAGAGCAATCCTACCTATGCATTGAAATGCTTGAAGACCGCCGAAGAAGCCGGGGCCGATGTCTTGTGCCTATGCGACACAAACGGAGGTTCGCTCGCGTTTGAAGTGCAGGATATTATCGGAGAAGTAAAAAAGTTTGTCAAAGCGGAGCTCGGGATACATGCGCATAACGATTCGGAATGTGCCGTTTCTGTTTCTGGCATGTCGATCAAATGCGGATGCACCCATGTGCAGGGAACGATCAATGGTTACGGCGAGCGTTGTGGCAACGCCAATCTCTGTTCGATCATTCCCATTATCAGATTAAAATTGAAAATGGATTGCATCTCTGATGAGCATTTAAAAGGACTTACCGAATTATCAAGACATATTGCGGAAATAGCCAATCTCCCGGTATCCGCCCATCAGCCGTTTGTCGGCCGCTCCGCGTTTTCGCACAAAGGCGGGATCCATGTTTCCGCGGTGCTTAAGCATCCCAAGACGTATGAACACATAAATCCCGAACTGGTGGGCAACGAACGCCATGTTACGGTGTCAGAACTGTCCGGCATATCCAATCTGATTTACAAAGCCAAAGAATACGGCGTTGACCTTAAAAAAGAAACCCCGGAAATCAAAGGATTGATCAAGGTTTTAAAAGAGATGGAACACCAGGGTTATCAGTTTGAAGAAGGGGAGGCCAGTTTTGAGCTTTTGGTCAAACGCGCCCTGGGTGTTTTAAAGCCGGCTTTTGAGCTTGAGGAATTTAAGGTTGAAACAAAGAAAAAAGGCGAAGAGGGGCTTGATGTTGACGCCTGGATAAAGATAAAAGTAAAAGGGAAGGATTATGAATCAAAAGGCAGGGGAGACGGTCCGATCAATGCTTTGGACAATGCTTTGCGTAACGTGCTGGAAGACATATATCCGCAGATAAAAGAAGTAAAGCTTACGGACTATAAAGTAAGGGTGCTCGATTCGCAGGCCGGCACCGCGGCCAGGGTAAGGGTTATCGTTGAGTCGTCCGATGATAAAAAAGACTGGGGAACGGTGGGGGTCTCAACAAATGTCATTGATGCTTCCTGGCTGGCGCTAAAAGATTCGATCGAATACAAGCTGATGGGTTAGACTGGGACCATCCTGGTTCCCATGAATATTTTATATCTTTCTATTTCTTCTTTATTCAAATATTTGATATCAGCGGGATTTAAAAGTTTGAACGCGGCGCCGAGGTCCTGTTCCGTTTTTGGCATTAATTGAGTCCCAAGCACGGTCCTTATGTATTCGACCGAGGATAGCGCGCGACCTTGCGGATCGGAATAAAGAGAAAGGGTTCCATCGCTCAGCGAAGACGCATTTACCTGCAAATCCAGCATTGCCTGCTCCGCGTACAGGGCGGAATAAAAAGCTCTTAATTCATGTCTTGGCGAATTTGAAGTCCGCAATCTTTCTTTTAACTCCGGGCCCGACTTTAAATATCCAAGCGAATAAGCCAGAGCCGAAAAAACTTCCAGCCCCGATAACGGGACGACGCCGATATTCCCATCAAATATATTATGTATGTCCCTTTTCGGCGAATTATTTATCCCATAATTGTTCAAAAATATGGTCTTTTCCGGCGAAACCAAAAAGACTCTGGCTTCTTCATTAAACACATCAGTATCGGCTTTATTGGCCAGTACCGGGGAAGCAATATGAGATTCCTCTTCATCAACCACGAAGCTGCGCAAATGATTGTTGCCTCTTTTAAGGTGGGAACCATAAACGACCGTTTCGCACCGTGCGTTAAAATCTTCTAATATATTCGCCTGTCTTAAAAAATCTCTACCCTGCGCGGATATGCTATCTGCGTTTAGGGCCAGAACCACGTCCTGTTTATGTGACCTAACATGCTCTGAAATTATCTGATGAATAGCTGTTTGAGGGACCGCTTCCTGTTGGGCATGGAGTTGGGGAGCCAGACATTTCCTGTCAACCGTGCCGGAACGGGAAAAAGACACTCTCCCGACCATGGCATTTGCCGGCGGGAAGGATAGAAGATAATTACTCATGACAAATAGTTATCTTGACAGGATTAGGGAAATTTCAGGTGATATTAATTTATGAGGTGGGAGGCTCGATGAAGACCGGGGGTTCCTGATCGACCATGGTGGGAGCATTATCAATTAAAGTTGTTCCCCCAGACGGTTGTATCGCGGCGGAAGATCTCACCGTGGAGAGTTCTTTTAGGATCTGATCTATTTTATCTAGAAGTTCGTCGTAGGAGCCAAGTCTCTGGTCGGGTTCAATCTCGGTCATTTCGCTTAATAGATATTCGATCATCTTTTGTGCGCTGTCATTGCCTGTTATTAATCCGAGCGTAGGAAGGCCCTGCGCTTTTAAACCCATGATATAATTAAATTTATCTTGAGGTGTCAGATCCTGCCGGTCTTTAAGATCTTGAGGAAGAAACGGATTCTTCCCGGTAAGCATGAGAAAAAGGATCACGCCTGCCGCATAGATATCGCTTCTATGATCCATGTCCAAACCGAGCATCTGTTCGGGGGCCATGTATAGAGGAGTGCCAACAATACTGCCCGGTCTGGGCCGAGACAATCCCCAGTCTATTACTACCGCCTGGCCATTGTTCCTTAAGATTATGTTCGAAGGCTTCAAGTCTCTATGGATAAATTTTAATTCGTTCCCTTTGCGATCTTTTGCTTCATAGGCTATCTTCAGGGCATTGCATACATCTTTCAAGATGCGTAACGACCGATCGAGCGGAAGTACACCCGCTTCAGTGATGTGCTGAAGGAGACTTGGGCCTTCAATATATTCCTGGGCTAAAAAGACTCCTTTTGAATCGGCCAGATCTCCACTGTCAATGTATCTTGGAATATTATCCGAATTGTATCTTGATAATACTTCAAGGATTTTTCCTTCTATTCTTAGAGCTTGAGCATGTTTTCTACTGGTCATTTTAAGCGCAACCATTCCGGATTCATGCCTAAATTCGGTATCGTAACCCTTAAGTACCACTGCCATTCCTCCATAGGCCAGCCCCTCTCTGACGAGAAAGTCGCCGATGCGGGAAGTGTCATTTAAATCCGATGGAAAATCCCGAATAATGGGATGATCATCAGGAAGGTTGAACCTGATCTGCTCCGATGGTACATGATCAGTTATGGGGGGTCGCTGTAAAAGTATCGAACCAGGAAGAATGGGGGGATTGATAAGTACCGAACCGCTAACCTGCGGCAGATTTGCGGTTGCTTTGACAGGAGATTCCGATGACAGGCCTAATGTCCCTGCCATTTTTCGAAATGCTATTCCAACTCTTTCAAGTATTGCCATATTAGTAATCTCCGTTACTCTTTTGGGGGATACCATTTCCCCTCACATATATATCGTTAAAAACAAGAGAAAATTTCATCTTTTACCCCTTTACATTATATTAATCGTATTTTAGGAGCATTTTCTTGTATAAAGCGCCTTTTGAAAAGGGACTCAAAAAATGGTATAATTTTTTAAAGGATCAAAGATATGAACCAACCAATAACCTCGAAAATCAATAGCGCGAGCCTCCTCGAAATAGGCGGGTGCGGGCTGGCTTCATTAGCCGCCGAATTTGGCACGCCTCTTTATGTTTTGGACGAGACCACTATCAGGAGCAGATGCCGCGAATATAAATCCGCGTTCAAAAATCGTTACGACAATACTTTGGTGATCTATGCCTGCAAAGCGCTGTGCAATACGGCCGTCCTAAAGATCATGTGCGACGAGGGGCTTGGCCTGGACGTTTCTTCCGGCGGGGAGTTCTATACCGCAAGGAAAGCCGGCTGTGACATTAAAAAAGTTTATTTCCACGGCAATAATAAGACCAGGAAAGAGCTGGAAGAAGCGGTGGAGGCGGGGATAGGCAGGATAGTGGTTGACAATTTTGACGAGCTGAAACTGCTTGATGAAGTCTCAAAAAAGCTGAATTCCAAAGTTGATATCCTTTTCCGGATAAATCCCGGAATAGACGCTCATACTCATGAATTTATCCAAACCGGCCAGATCGATTCAAAATTCGGGATCGCGAAAGACCTGGCGGTTGAAGCGGTGAAAATGACCGTAAAAATGAGCCATGTAAATTATGTCGGGATACATGCCCACATCGGCTCGCAAATATTTGAGGTTAAACCTTTCTTGTCGGAAATAGAAGCGCTTGCCGACCTGGCCGGAAGGATTAAAAAAGAAACCGGGCTTGAAACTTTGGAAATTAATATGGGCGGGGGTTTGGGGATAGATTATTCCGGATCGGATGAGGTCGTTTCCGTCGATTCTTTTGCCGAAGAAATAATCGGCCTGTTTACAAACCTGTTTCCCGGTGGGCCCAAACTCATACTTGAACCGGGACGTTCGATAGTCGGAACGGCCGGGGTTACGCTTTATACCGTGGGTGGGGTCAAAGATATACCGGGCATCAGGAAATATGTTTCCATTGACGGAGGGATGTCCGATAACCCCAGGCCGATACTGTATGACGCAAAATATGAAGCCCAGATAGTGAACCGGGCGGGCGGCGGCAAAAAAGAAAAAGTAACGGTTGCCGGCAGGTTCTGCGAATCGGGCGACAAGCTGATAAAGGACATCGAACTTCCGGAAATAAAGGTGGGAGATATTCTGGCGGTGTTTTGCACCGGAGCATATAACTATTCCATGGCTTCAAACTACAACCGGGTCGGCCGTCCGGCCATGGCGCTGGTCAACAACGGCATCCCGACCTTGATCTTCAAACGCGAATCATACGAAGACCTTACTTTAAACGATGTGGTGATGTGATGCAGTTAAGATGGGCGCTTGATGTCATTGATGTTTCAATCGTCGCCGTTTTCTTTTATTACCTGATATTATGGCTAAGGGGAACGCAGGCGGCAAATCTGCTCCGCGGGCTGATCCTGCTGGCAACGCTCTATATCGCGGCGGAATTTCTCCATTTGCGGACATTGAACTGGCTGTTTGAAAAGTTTTCCGCGGCGATACTGGTCGTCCTGATAATCGTTTTTCAGCCGGAATTAAGAAGAACTCTCGAGAGGCTGGGGAGGGGAGGGTTCTTGCGGCGGATTGGAATATCCCCGCCGTCTTCCTCATGGTTTATCCGTTTGCTTGTCCGGGCGGTGGAATGGCTGGCCGAAAACAAGATCGGAGCGATCATTGTTCTTGAAAGGAATACCGGACTCAATGATTACATCCGTTCGGGCACCAGGCTTGATTCCCTGCTGTCGATGGAGCTTCTGGTCTCTATTTTTGAGAATAAATCGCTTTTGCATGACGGCGCGGTCATAATCCACGGGGAGAGGATCCAGGCGGCAGGCTGCCTGCTTCCGTTGTCGGAATCAAAGCTCCTTGATAAAAGGTTGGGGACGCGGCACCGGGCGGCGGTGGGGCTTTCGGAGATCAGCGACGCGGTCGTGCTTATTGTGTCTGAATCGTCAGGGACGGTTTCGATCGCGGAGAACGGCTATCTGACGCGCTTTGTAACTCGCGAGATCCTTGAGGAAAAACTGTTTTCGTTATATCGCGAACAATATCAAATGCCATGGTCAAAAAAGAAAAAATAACCGCGCTTTCGATAATTAAAAAGCAAAATATTTCCGCGCTGACCGCTTACGATTATCCAATCGCGAAACTGCTGGATGAGTCCGGCATTGATATAATTTTAGTCGGTGATTCTCTGGGCAACGTGATGCTTGGCTATCGCAATACCATTCCGGTCACGATGACGGAAATGATAATTCATACTCAAGCGGTATCCCGTGCGGTAAATCGGGCGCTAGTTGTTGCTGACCTGCCGTTCGGATCATATCAGAAAGGAACCAAAGAGGCATTATCAAACGCCATTGATCTGGTCAAGGCTGGGGCGGAAGCGGTAAAGCTTGAAGGCGCGGAATATCTGGATGAGGTTAAAAGCATGATCAGGGCCGGGATCCCGGTCATGGGACATTTGGGCTTTACTCCGCAATCGGTAAATAAACTTGGGCATAAGCTTCAAGATGTAAGCGTCAGGGATGCCAAAAAGCTTGAGGCGGCCGGATGTTTCGCGGTAGTTTTGGAAATGGTGCCGCCCGATACGGCCCAAAAAATTACAAAAGCGTTAAAAATACCGACTATCGGGATAGGATCGGGCCCGCATTGCGACGGCCAAATACTGGTAACCTACGATATGATTGGATTATACCCGAACCCGCCGAAATTTGTGAGAAAATACGCGGATCTTTCTTCAGATATAACAAAGGCGGTCAAAAATTTTATCGCTGATGTCAGAGCAGCATAAGCTGCTGGACGTTTTGAGCCTTGATGTCGGTCTGAAAATTTATAAGCCAGATGAAAGCCGCTAAAAAGTAAAGCAGCAGTATTGAAATTCCGACGACCGTCAACAGTTTTTTTTGTTCCATTTTAATTCCTTCCGTATTTTGATATAATCAAATTGCCCCCGACACGGTTCGAACGTGCGACCTAGTGTTTAGGAAACACTCGCTCTATCCAACTGAGCTACGGGGGCGGAAATTACGATGAATATCATTCTAATAGGTTTTATGGGAGTTGGCAAGTCGGAGGTTGGACGAGGCCTGGCCGCGCGCCTGGGCATGGAATTTATTGATACCGACGAGCTGATCGAGGGCACCGAAGAGAAAAAAATAGCGGAGATATTCGCGGAAAAAGGCGAAGAATATTTCAGGGACCTCGAAACCGAGATCATCAAAACTTTGGAGGATTACGATAATTTTGTGATCTCGACCGGCGGCGGGATTGTATTGCGCGAGGAAAATGTTAAAATGCTCAAAGAGATCGGGCCGCTGGTGCTTTTAACTTCGAGGCCGGAAGCGATCTTTGAACGGTTAAAAGATGCAAAAGACCGGCCGCTGCTTGAGAAAGGCGATAAAATGGAAAATATCAGCCAAATACTTGGAAAAAGGAACCCTGTTTATGAAAAAGCCGCCGACTTCAAAGTGGACACTTCCGATATCGCGCCGGAAAAAGCCGTCGAGGAGATCGCAAAATGGCTAACATAATAAAAGTTAAATTAAAAGATCGAAGCTATAGCCTCATTATCGGGAGCGGGATACTTTCGGACATTAAAAAATATATCGGCAAGCTCAATAAAACGCAGGTAGTCATAATAAGCGACCATACGGTCGGCGGGCTGTACGGCAAATGGATAAAGAATAATCTAAAAAACAGCAATGCTTTTTTACTTGAGCTTCCGCCGGGTGAAAAGCACAAAACACTTTCCGCGGCGGCGGCGACCTATGATAAACTTATCGACCTGAAGATAAACCGCGACGCGCTGATTATCGCGCTGGGGGGCGGGGTGATCGGCGATCTGGCCGGATTTGTCGCGTCTACTTACATGCGCGGCGTTGATCTTATCCATATCCCCACAACCTTGCTGGCGATGGTTGACGCTTCGATCGGCGGCAAGACTGCGGTCGATCATCATAAGGGAAAAAATCTGATCGGCGCCTTTTATCAGCCAAAAATGGTGCTGATCGACATTGACGTGCTCGCGACCCTTCCTCCGAAAGAATTAAAGAACGGGCTGGCGGAAGCGGTTAAATACGGCGTCATAAAAGATCCCGCGATCTTCAAAATGCTTGAAGGCAACCCGAAGGTAACGCCCGCATTTTGGCAAAAGCTGATCTATCTTTGCGCAAAGATAAAAGCGGAAGTCGTTTCAAAGGATGAAAGGGAAATGTCCGGCTACCGGATGATATTGAACTTCGGCCATACCATCGGCCATGCGGTGGAATCCTTGACCGGTTATAAAGCTTTTAGTCATGGGGAAGCGGTGGCGTTCGGGATGGTTGCCGCGTCGCTTATTGCCAGGAAGATAAAGCTAATCGACCAAAAGACCTATGAAAGAATTAAAGAAATGGTGACGCGCCTTAAGCTTCCGGTTAAAGCTAAAGTCAGCGCCGCGAAGATACTGCGTTCCATCAAGCTTGATAAAAAAGCCAGGTCCGGAAAGGTAAGGTTTGTGCTGCCGGTTTCAATCGGCAGGGTGACGGTCCGTGAAAATGTTCCCGAAAATATCATTAAGAAAGCATTGCTGGAGCTGGGATGCAAATAGATATTGATAAACAATTTGAAATAATAAAGAAGGGCACGCTTGAGGTCATTCCTGAAGAGGAGCTTATTAAAAAACTCAAGAAGGGCAAACCGCTAAAGATCAAATGGGGAGCAGATCCTTCGGCTCCCGATATCCACCTTGGCCATACCGTTATCTTAAATAAATTGAGGCAATTACAAGATCTGGGACATGAGGTTATTTTTTTAGTTGGAGATTTTACCGCGCGGATCGGCGATCCCACCGGAAAATCCGAGACCAGAAAGCCTCTTACGGAAGAAGAAATCGTTAAAAATTCACAAACTTACCAGGATCAGGTCTTTAAGATCCTTGATAAAAATAAGACAAAAGTGGTTTACAACAGCCACTGGCTAAATGATCTAAAGATAACCGACATTATAAATCTTGCGTCAAAGTATACCGTGGCGCGCATGCTGGAGAGAGAAGATTTTATGAATCGGTTTGAGAAGGAACGGCCGATATCCATCCATGAATTCTTGTATCCTTTAATACAGGGATATGATTCGGTCCATCTTGGATCAGATGTTGAGATTGGGGGCACCGACCAGAAATTTAACATGTTGGTGGGAAGAGAGCTTCAAAGAGAGTTCAAACAAGAGCCGCAAGTAATCATCACCCTCCCGATTCTCGAAGGTTTGGACGGCGTCCAGAAAATGAGCAAATCTTTGGGCAACTATATTGGCATTACCGAACCTCCATCGGAAATATTCGGCAAGACCATGTCGATCTCCGACTCGTTAATGCTTAGATATTACGAACTGATGACCGATGTTCCCCTGGACGAGGTTAAAGCGATGCATCCCAAAGAAGCGAAAAAAAGGCTGGCAAAGATATTTGTCGCCCGGTTCCATTCGGAGCAGGCGGCGATCACCGCGGAAGAAGAGTTTGAATCCACTTTTTCAAAAGGAAATCTGCCGGAAGAGATCAAACTGGTTAAGTTGAAGGAGAAGGAGCTCACGGTCACTAAACTTCTGGTTGAAATCGGCATGGCGTCTTCCGTGGCCGAAGCAAAAAGATTGATCGTGCAGGGCGGGGTCAGGATAGACGGGGAAGCGGTAAAAGATGAAAAAGCGGTCGTAAACCTGATTTCGGAAAAAGTTATTAATGTCGGCAAAAGAAAATTTGTGAGGGTGAAATGCGCGTAGGAATTGGATATGACGCTCACAAATTAGTTTCCGGAAGAAAATTGATCCTGGGCGGAGTGGAGATTAAGCATCCGACCGGTTTGCTTGGCCATTCCGATGCCGATGTTTTGGTCCATGCGGTCATTGACGCTTTGATCGGCTCGGTCGGAAAGGGAAGCATCGGCGACTTTTTCCCGGATACCGATCCCGGTTTTAAAGATGCATCGAGTATCGGCCTGCTCGAAAAAACGGTAAAGATCATAGCTGATGAGGAATATTTGATCAGCAATGTCGATTCAACGATAGTTTGCCAGGACCCCAAACTGGCGCCCTATATTTCTAAGATGCGCGAGAATCTGGCCAAAGCTATGGGAATAGATGTCAGCCAGGTGAATGTTAAAGCGAAAACGGAAGAAGGGCTTGGATTTACCGGACAGAAGCAGGGCATATCCGCGTACGCTGTCTGCCTGGTGCATAAGAAGGTTTAGTATGAAACTAGGGATCAACATCGATCATATTGCAACGTTGAGACAAGCCCGGATGGAGAGCATTCCCGATCCGGTCGAAGCGGCTAAGGAATGCCTCGCCGGCGGAGCGGATGGGATCGTTTGCCATTTAAGAGAAGACCGGCGGCACATACAGGATGAAGACGTGAAAAAATTGCGCGCGCTAAAAACCCGGCTCGATCTTGAGATGGCCGCGACCGATGAAATGGTTCGTTTTGCTCTGAAGCTTAAACCAGACCTGGTGACCCTGGTCCCTGAAAAAAGGGCCGAGCTGACGACCGAAGGCGGCCTCGATGTCAAAAAACATTCAAAAAAACTGAAAATAATTGTTGATAAATTGCAGGATAAAGGGATCCCGGTCAGCTTATTTATCGATCCTGAAAAAAAACAGGTTGAAGAATCTGCGGTTGTTCGGGCCAAATTCATCGAGATCCATACCGGCATGTACGCTAATGCAAAAAAGGCGGATAAGAGAGCGCTTGAGCTGGAGAAAGTAGGCATTGCCGTCCAGCAAGCGCGGCTTATCGGCTTGAGGGTAAATGCCGGCCACGGCCTTAATTATCAAAATGTCGGAGATATTATAAAGATCGCTGGCGTGGAGGAATTAAACATTGGATTTTCCATAATTGTGCGAGCTGTTTTTATCGGTTTAAAGAACGCGGTGCGCGAAATGAAGGGGGCAATTAAGTGAAAATTGCGATCGGCTCCGACCATGGGGGATTTGAGCTTAAGGAAAAGATCAAGGCATATCTTAAAAAGAAAAAAATAAAAGTGGAGGATTTCGGGACCGATTCTTTGGAATCCTGCGATTATCCCGATTTTGCTTATTTGGTGGCAAAGGCGGTGGCGAAAAAAAAGTATGATCGGGGCATCCTGGTCTGTGGGTCGGGGGTGGGAGTTACGATCGTAGCCAACAAGGTGCCCGGCATCCGTGCCGTAAACGCTTATAGTGTCGACATCGCAAAACAAAGCCGCCTCCACGGCGACTGCAATGTCCTCTGCCTGGGCGGAAGATATATTAAAAATGACAAAGCTTTGAAGATCGTTGAAACCTGGCTAAAAACTCCTTTTTCAAACGAAGATCGTCACCTGCGCCGTATAAGGAAAATCGAATCTTGAAGGCTCTGATAATGGCCGCCGGTTACGGGACGCGCCTTGAGCCGCTGACGCTGGCAGTCCCCAAACCGATGGTCCCCATCGTCAATAAACCCTGCATGCAGCACAATCTTGAGCTGCTGCGGCGCAACGGCATCCACGAAGCGGCGGTAAATATTCATTATCATCCCGAACAGATCATGAATTATTTTGAAGACGGCGATGAATTCGGCGTAAGCCTGATCTATTCTTTTGAAGAAACGCTGCTTGGCACGGCCGGAGGGGTCTTGCGCATGGCCGAGCTGCTGGGAGGGTTGGATGACGCTTTCCTGGTCCTTTCGTCCGATGCTTTAACCGACATCAATCTCCGCCACATGATTGCCTTTCATAAAAAGAAAAAAGCCTTGGCTACGCTGGCGCTGGCATCAATGCCGGACCCGTCGCATTTTGGCGTGGTGACGCTGGACCAGAACGAAAAGATCACGGCTTTTATGGAAAAACCAAAAAAGGAAGAAGCGCCCGGCAATTTGGTAAACACGGGAATATATATTTTTGAGCCGGAAATATTAAAGATGATCCCAAAGGGAAAATTCCATGATTTTGGGAGGGAGCTTTTTCCGAAATTGATCGCCAAAAAAGCGCCGGTTTACGGCTACCAGATGATCGGATACTGGAGCGATGTGGGCGGGCTTGATGCGTACATCAGAGCGAATTATGAAGCGATGAAAGGGGACGTGCGCGTTTTTATCCCCGGGAAAAAAATATCCTCTTATGGATGGGCGGGCAAGAATTCCCAGATCGATGAAAGCGTCAAATTTGACGGCTGCGTCATTATCGGCGACCGGGCCGAGATCAGGCGCGGAGCCCGTCTAAAGGATGTGGTTTTGGGGGACCGGTGCGTGGTAGGAGAGAATTCGGTCATTAATGGGAGTATAATCTGGTCGGATTCGTCCCTCTCAAAGAACAGCCGCATCGAAAAAAGCGTTATCGGCAACTGGTGCCGTCTGGGCGAAGGTGTTGAAGTGCAAAAGAATTCGATCATCAGCAACCGCTGCCAGATCGGCCAGGGGATTCGCATTCCAGAGGATACCCGCCTTAAACCCAACGAAATATTGTGATATAATAGTTCCGTAACGCGTAAAGCGTAATCCGTAATGCGCAAGGAAAAGCATGCTAATTACTGTTCTAAAATCTAAAATTCATATGGCTACGATAACTTCCGCAGAAATTCATTATGTGGGAAGCATTGCCATTGATAAAAAGCTGATCAAAGCGGCCGGGCTTTTGCCCGGAGAAAAGGTGGCGGTCCTTAATTTTGACAACGGACAGAGATTTGAGACCTATGTTATAGAAGGCGGGACGGGAGAGATCGGGTTGAGGGGGCCGGCGGCGCGCCTTGGAAAAATTGGCCAGAAGCTTATTATCCTGTCTTATGCGCTGATGACTCCGGCGGAATATAAAAAATTTAAGGCGAAGATCGTTTTTGTGGACGAGAAGAACACGGCCAGAAAATGAGAAAGTTCGTTTTCATAATCTTATTATTATTTTCCTCTATTTGTTATGCAGAATTAAAAGTTGTAGCCCCGGCGGAAGTATTTCAGGGAAGAAGCTTTATCGTATTTGTTTCGTCGTTTAACGACGACGGATCTCCCGAAGCTTTAAAAGGAGCGTCGGCCAAATTTGACGGCAAGAAGATATCTTTCTACCGCTACGAGGACGGCTTGAGGGCGATAATCGGGACCGAACCGGAAAAAAAGACCGGGGATTATCCTTTAAATATTGAAGCGATCTATCCGGACGGTAAAATTGAAACCAAGGAGCTGTCCGTTACGGTCAGTTCTCGGATATATCCCAAAGTGTCTTTTTGGCTCAAACCTGCTAAAAAGAAACTGATGGCCCCGACACTGATCGAGGATGAGTGGGGGCAGATCCAGTCAAAACTTCTTCAAGAATCCCAAAACAAGCTGTGGGACGGATATTTTAAGAAACCTGTACCGGGGATCACTACCATGTACTTTGGCACCAAGGAATACATTAACGCAAAACCCCGCAGCCGCCACCGCGGCCAGGATTTTAGGGCCAAGGTTGGAACGCCGGTTGTTGCCGCACATAACGGTAAAATAGTGGTTGCCCAATTTTTTAAAGCTTTTGGCGGAACAGTTGTTATAGACCACGGGCAGGGAATAAATACGCTTTATTTCCATCTTTCAAAAATATTCGCGGAAGCAGGCCAGGACATACGGAAGGGGGAAAAATTCGGGCTTTCCGGGAATACCGGCATTTCTTCGGGCCCGCACGTGCATTGGGGCATGTCCGTGCATGATGTCCGTGTTGACCCGATCCAATGGGTGCAAACTGTTATTCCATAACCGTAATGACAAAATCCAAATGACAAATGACAAATTGTTCAGAATTTTAGACGCAAATATAAATCGGGCCATGGAGGGGTTGAGGGTGGTGGAAGAAATCGTCCGTTTTATCCTGGACGACAAAAAACTCACTCTTAAAATTAAGAATCTGCGCGCTGAATTAAAAAAAATCGTTTCCAAACTGCCCAAAAAAGAACTGCTGTCCGCGCGCGCTTCGTTGTCCGACGTCGGCGGAAAACTTTACACGAAGAGCGAAAGTAAGAGAAGTAAAACTGAAGAACTGTTTTATTCCAACATTAAAAGGTGTGAAGAGGCGGTCCGCGTGCTTGAGGAATTTTCGAAATATGTTAATCCAAAGCTGGGGAAAAATTTCAAGGCCATCCGCTTTAAGCTTTACGATCTTGAAAAGCAAATTGCCCGCCAATTGACCGCTTCAGAAGGCGACGGAGTTTAAAGCTTTCACAATATCATCTTCCGAATAATCGGGATTGAGCTCTTTGGCTTTTTTTATGATATCGCCAACCAGCTTATAGGCGTCCTCAAAACGCCTGGAACCTAGAAAGCTTAATAATTGTCTCCAGAGCCTCAAATCCCCATTGAATACTTTCAAGGTCATTGACGTCCTTTCTTCCGCATCGTCAGCTTTCAGCAAATTCGCGAAGATCAGTATCTCCGGAAAATATTTCAGCAGGCCTTTATCCCGAAAGAGGCCTCCTACCAGAGATAGTATCTCGCTTCTTAAAATATTTTGCACGATCTGCAAGCGGTTTTCTCCGGAAGAGGGGCCGTGCGGCAGTTTTTCGGCCACATGGGCCGGCGGATACTCCACAGGATAATCGTCGGTGGTATAATCGAGCAGTATTTTGGTGGCGCTGACGGCTTCAGTTATCTCCGTCCTGGCCGGCTGGCCTTTTAAATGACCTTTTATTATTTGGCTGTAAAACAACTTTGACAGCTCATATTCGAACCATTTTTGCGCAGGCTCGGGAACCTTTAGTTCTTTTTGCCGCGCCCCGTTGCTGCACTGGTCGATCTGGATTAAAACCGGGTCAGAGCAATCAATGTTTGGCGCTTCCGTGTTTAGATAATTTAAAAGAACATAAATTACCTGCCAGGTCAGTTCGACCGTTCTAATTTCTCTCCCCGAATATGCGTCGGACGACAGGGCCCAGAGCATTCCCGTCAGAATTCTCCCATCGGCGCGTTTTAAAATATTTAAGATCAGACTAGCGATCGATCTTTCGGAGTTGTGCAAAACGGCGTCGACCAGAAAAAAGATGCCGATCGGGTCATCATTTAAAACAGTTTGGGCTATGCGTGAGGCCTCGGGGCTTGAACCTTGTTCGTCGAGCAATATTTTTGTCAGATGATTTGAAACCGGATATTCTTCAGGCTGAGGCTTGTCTTCTTCAGTAAAAAAAAGCTTGCTTTCAGCGCCAACCATTTCTTCGATCAGTTCATAGGCCCTAACTTCACCCAACCTGCTTGTCAGCTCGATAATAAAAGGAGCGATCTTATTTCTGTTGTCGACCAGCGCCGCCTTCAAGACCGCCAGGCGCCCTTCGTCTGAAGAATAGCGATCATATAATTTCTCTATCATTGCCGGAATTTCTTCCGGTTTTGCCATATCAAGCTGATAAAAGACGTCAAAATAGATCCTTTCCGTGCTTACATAAGCGATCTCTCCATAAAAAAACAAGTCCTGATTTAATTTTGCTTCCCTGATAATATCGTCAAGGCCGATCTCGCTCGGGATCAGCAGAAACCTTTTGGTAAAGCCCTCCCTGAAGAGCTGATTAAAGAGGAATAACGAACAAAACGCCTGCCATTCGGACCGATCGTAGAAAACAACTTCCTTCATCAATTCGGCCGCCTGGCCCAGTCGGAAAAACCAGTAAAAAGGATCGTCTTCGTTGAGTGCTATGTCCGTGAGGGACAAAAATGGAAAGCTTTCTTCTATACCGGAACACACTAATCTTAAAAAATCGTCCGTACGGACCTTGCCGCCGGATTTATTCAAATTATCGAGGGATATGGCCATGTTAACCACGCTGAATTCATGGACACCGGCCATGCCCAGCATCTGAACGGTGTTGTCAAAATATCCGCTGGCCAGGATGTGCGAGGTGTCGATCGCCCACTGGGCGGGAGAAATGGCAAAGGGGGAATCAAGATGAACAGGGGGTGATAGCGATGGAGCTTTTTCTCCAAAATTATCATTGGCGGGCGGCGCCGTAATCGGAATTCGTGTAAAGATTACTTTGCTTGTTTGCATATCTTGATATTTATCGTTTCTTAAAATCGGAGATTTCAGCTTTAAATTATTTAGTATTAGTTGTAAAATAGGGTCATGAAGAAGATCAGGATCGCGCTAATCCCCGGCGACGGCTCCGGGCCGGAAATGATGGCCCAGGCGGCAAAGGTTGCCAGAAAAGCGGCGCTTATGGACGACATCGAAATTGAATTTATTGAAACTCCGATGGGCTGGAACGCTTATGATAAATTCGGAGATACCCTGCCGCCGGAGTCTTTAAAAAAAGCGAAGGAAATCGGATTGATATTCTTTGGCGGGGTAGGCGATTTTAAACACGATTCAACCATCGGAATGGAAAGACCCGACCTTAAACCCGAAGTTAAAGTATTGCTGGCGCTGCGAAAAGACCTTGAACTGCTGATAAATTTCCGCCCGATCACATATTTTAAATCACTGTCGCATCTGGCGGGGGTAAAGCCGGAATCGATACCGGAAGCGGGCGTGACCCAAATATGGGTCAGGTTCCTTCTGGAAGACAGCTATTACGGCAACCAGGACCTGATGGGCCAGATCCCTGATGACATAAAGAAAAAGTTCGGGATCAAGCTTAAGAAGGACGTGACCGGAAAAGAAGCGATGATCTCGGATATCGCTTATTACAAGAAAGAAACGCTTGAGAAATATTTCAGGTTCGTTTTTAAATACGCCAAAGAATTGAACTTGCCCCTTATTGCGATAGACAAATCAAATGTCATGGCCCGGTACGATTATTGGAGAAAGATCTGCTCCGAGATCGGGAAAAAAGAATTTTCCGATGTGAAACTGGTTTATCAGCTTGTGGATTCGGCCAACGCTTTGCTTTTTACCCCCGCCAAACTTCAGGGCGTGATCGCTTGCGGCAACGAGCACGGGGACATTCTTTCTGACGGAGCGGCGGTGGCGGCTGGAAGCATGGGGATGATGTGCAGTTCGGCGATCAATCCTGACACCGGGGCGGCGATGTTTGAAAGCGGGGCGGGGACGGCTCCGACCATTGCCGGCCAGGACAAGGCCAATCCGCTGGGCCGGATATTGACCGCGGCTCTGATGCTAAGGCACATTGGCGCGAAAAAGGGAGCCGAGGCGATAGAAAAAGCCGTAAACGGCATTTTAAACGACGGATTCAGAACAGAAGATCTGCTGACAAAGTCTGATGATCGCAAGAAACTTTTGGGCACTGCAGGCATGGGCGAAGCGGTCTTGAACAGGCTATAGGTTAATACTTTCCAAAACTGAAATTATTTTGTGTCGATTGCGATACTAAGATAATGCAAATTCCTAGTTTTAAAGAGATTACACCTGCCTGGTTAGATCAGGTCCGTAGATATATTCCAAACGCGTCGCCACTGCAAGCTCGACAAATGTTGAGCCGCGTATTGCATCCGCTTGCTACCGAGACCAATTTGCCTGCTGAAATATTGACAA
>Ga0265296_1001450_pt1 | contig 27270 bp, 29 predicted proteins | sample MunlanPumphouse1_FD_189073 | JGI IMG/M metagenome (GOLD analysis project Ga0265296, IMG submission 189073) | Groundwater microbial communities from a municipal landfill in Southern Ontario, Canada - Pumphouse #1 | ecosystem: Environmental > Aquatic > Deep subsurface > Groundwater | place... | reverse complement strand
GGAGCTTCGCGCTTCGGGACCTGGGATTTATTTTTGCCTCCTCCTCATCGGGTACAATTGGTTTCTTATTTAAAATTTTTAAAATTGCTTTGTGATCGCATCGGCAAACAGGAATATCTTTGGGACAAACGCAGCCAATAGATTCTTTCTTGAAAAACTGTTTTACGATTCTGTCTTCCAAAGAATGGAAAGAAATTACGGCCAATCGTCCGCCCGGGCCGAGCAGTTCCAACGCTTCGGGCAAAACTTTTTTCAGATTTTCCAATTCATCGTTTACGGCGATACGAAGGGCCTGAAAAATTTTTGTCGCGAAATGGGTCCGGCCGTACTGAAATTTTTTAGGAACAACGCGGGAAATTACCTCCACCAGCTCAAAGGTACTCAGGATCGGCTTTAATTTTCTCGCGGTACAAATTTCTCGCGCAATTTTTTTTGCAAATCTTTCCTCGCCGTATTCGCGAAAAATCTCCTCCAAATCTTTTTCCGGCCACTGGTTTACAATTTCGGCCGCGGTCATCCCCTCTTCCCCATATCGCATATCAAGCGGCGCATCAATTTGGAAAGATAAACCTTTTTTCGGATCGGCAATTTCCATTGAAGAAAATCCGAGGTCAAGTAGAATGCCGGAAATATTTTTAAAATTATTTTGAAGAACTATCTCTTTTAAATTTTTGAAATTCCCCTGCACCGCGACCAGCCGGTTATCTTTAACTCTTCTCTTCGCGATTTCAACCGCCCGCGGATCAAGATCAATACCGAGCACTTTTCCGTTCGGCGAGGTTCGTTTTAAAATTTCTATCGTGTGCCCTCCGGCACCCAAAGTGCAGTCAACAAAATTCTGATTTGATTTTGGGTCAAGGCGCGTGATAACTTCATTCAAAAGAACTGGGATATGTTTGGCACCTTCTGCCATATTACACTCCCAGCTCCCCTAACTGTTCGGCAATGTCGCCGCTTGTTTTTTCTGTACCGCTCTTGTAGGTATTCCACTTCGCTTCATCCCAAATTTCTAAGCGGTTGTAAAGACCGGCAATAATCGTATTTTTTCCAAGGCCGGCATATTTCCTTAAATAATCAGGCAAGACAATTCTTCCCTGCTTGTCCAAAGAAACGTCCATCGCGCCGGCGAGCATCAATCTTGAGAAGGCGCGGGTATTGGCGCGGCTAATCGGCAGCTTGGCTAATTTTTCGGCTAAAATTTTCCATTCACCTTCCGTGTACAAAAAAAGGCAGCTGTCTAACCCTCGCGTCACAACTGCACCTTTGGCAAGTTTATTTCTAAACTTAACCGGCACGGCTAAGCGGCCCTTCTCGTCTATCGTGTGATTGTATTCTCCGATGAACATAATAATTTAGTGAAAGAAACAAAAGTGGAAATGGGACATTGGTATTAATTATTTGGTCTAGTGGAATTAGCGCGTAATGTCTTGGCTAATTAACAACGAAGTTGTTGTCTGAGCTTTTGATTAAGGAATTCTGAAGATTTCCTCAGGATCCTTTGGCTCAAATCAACTTCGAGTTATCCACAAAGAACCTACCTTATCCCCACTTTTATCCACTTTTATATCTTATATATCCATTTTACACCACTTTACCAATCTTGTCAACCACTCTGTCAACAAATTTTTTTTCTTTTAAACAAAACAAAAAATCCACGGCTGTGCATAAGTGGATTTTAAAAAATAACTTTAAATTGTGGATAAATCAGGCGGCGCGGAAAGATTACAATTTGGGCTTGGGCATCGTAATGTTTGGTTCACGTCCGTAAAAAGGCAAGACCATCTCCCCTATTTTTTTCTTCTTAATTTTTTCATAACCAATTTTTAATAAATCACGATCTTTAATAAATTCATCACCCGCTACGCCGACCACGGGAACCTTCAAAAAAAATCCTAGGGTATTCGCGACCACTACTCCTTGCCGCACGGCGGTAAAAGATCCTGGACCGCCGGCAACAATAATTCCGCCCAATCCCCCTGATCCAACCTTCCCGTTTTTTAAAATTTTATTAATCAACAATAAAAGTTTATCTGATTTGGCGGTAGAAATATTTTTTTTATAAAATTTGTCGCCACTCGCGAGGGCAACAAAGATTTTATTTTGGACGGTTGTATTAATTACCAGTAAAATTTTTCCCATAGACGCTTCTGGTTCTATTCGATTCCCAGATCATTTACCATGACTATTTTTTTATTTTCTAAAATGTTATACAAAAATCTGTCGGTGATGTCCTTGCGGTACTTAAATTCTTGACGACTCATTAAAGTATAATTTATCGTCCGGCCGAAATTTTTTTCAAAATCTTTGATTAAACGGGAAACTCTCCGCCGATTAAATCTACCGACCATCAAAACGTCAACCGAAATGCCCGGAAGACCGACAAAATTTCCAGTCAAGACCAAATAATCAATACTCCCCGTTCGTTTCACAGCGCTGACAAATTTCCTCTCCAACAAAAAATCCGCCTTGAGGAGGAGTGCTTTTAATTCAGGAAACAAAATAAACTCTTCGCTGGCCTGAAAAAATTTTTTTAAAGCGTCCTTATGTTTAACTTTCTTGAAACTACCAGAAAATTTTTCGTTGCGATCTTTCTTCGGGACTAGATATACCTCTTTCGGAGCGCTTACTTCTTTTATGATACCCAGTTCTTTCAAATTGAAAATTTCCCGGCGGACAGAGTTAACTTGTGACTTAACGGCTCGGGCGATTTCTCTTACAAAATAAAGTTTATCCGGGCTGTTTAAAAAAAGTTTTAATAACTTAACCCGAGTCCTTGAACCAAATAGTTGTTCAAGACCAGAACCGCTAATTTTTTTATGGATCTTTTTCTTCGCCATAATCGCGTTTCGATCATCTTCGTCCCCCACACCGGCACATCGCGGGGGATTTACTTTAATTGATAAAAACACTATACTAAAAGCGTGGACTTTTGTGTTATCTACGCTCGCTCGGAAATGAAATCTCGATTTCATTTCTCTCACTCGCTTGATAATAATAATTATAGTATAGTTATACTAAAAAGAAAAGAGGAAATGTCAAAAATTGACTACAATAAAATCGTCATCCAACCGCCGGAGGGCAAGTCAACCTGCCAGGTTTTTGTTTTGGATTTACCGTCTCCCGCGGAATCCCCCGCCCCGGGCGAGACAAGTAAAGGCGCCGGACGGATTTTCGGCATGATTGAAATTGAAGCAATGCCAAATAAAAAAATAAATACTTTCATAAACTCTTTAATCCAGGAAATCAGAACTGTGGCTTTGGGAATTTTTAGCAAAGAACAGCCGGACTCCGACGCGGCTTTTGAAAACTTAATCCAAAAAACAAACTATCGCTACGTAGAGTTAATCGGCAACAAATCTTCACTATTGAAAGATGATGAAGAACAAACAACCATTCCGAACATCAGCGCCGTCCTACTTTTTGAAAGCGGAAAAAATATCCACCTCGCCCTCCGAGGCCGCATTCTTCCATTCCTAATTTATCAAACCAAACCAAACACCTATAAAATAATCAACATTGCTGAATCGGCCTCGGGACGCGAAGGCAGGATGAGCCACGTCAACCTCTTTACGAACATTATCAACGGCCGGATGAACGTCGGCGATTATTTATTTTTCTCGACCGAAAGCATTTTAGATTATTTCTCGCTTGAAAAAATTTGTAAAACGGTCTCTACCGCTTCGCCAGAAGAATCAGCAAACTCCTTTAGACAAATTCTTGATGAGGTAACAAATTCCCAAACAACTTTCGCGGCTTTAATTTTAAAACTCGAGCCGGAGTTCAAACCAAGAATTTCCCCGGTCACGACCGCGCCGGAACCAAAACAAATCTCTCTCCCTCAAAATTCCATGGCCGGACTTCTGAAAACCGCGGCCAACACAGAAAAAATGTTGACCCCTTCGCTTAGTTTAAACCTCGGAGCGGGCCTCGCTTCTTTTTCGGGAAAAATAAAAAATCTTTTCAAAAAAAGAAACAAAAATGAAGTTAAAGATAACGCCCGTCTCGAATATTATTCTTCACAGTTCAGCCAGCCGTCTCGCGGCAACAAATTCTTTAAGACCTTTTCTCTCGTTCTTCTGGCCGCCGTCCGTCTTCCATATTATATTCTAAAAAATCTCATAATCTACGCGGTAAAATTATTAAAAATAATCTTCTACCTTCTGACAAATAAAAACGGTCTGCGCCAAGCAACCGCCCAGGGCATGAAGGATGAAATGAAACAATCCGCCGGTAATTTGAAAAATAAATTCATCCAGATGCCGCGTCTCTCCCGCGTTCTCTTTGTCTCGGCTGTAATTTTTGTTTTCCTTTTTATCTTGAGCACTGCCCTACTCTATAATAATTATCAAAACCGAACTAGCTCGGAAGTTTTGAGCCAAAAAACTGGGGCCATTCAAGACAAAAAAAGCGCGGCTGAAGCCAGCTTGATTTATAACGATGAGGTGAGCGCGAGAACTGCCCTTGGCGAGGCCGACGCGCTCCTGGCGGAATTTCCACAAAAAACTAAAAATGAAAAACGGCTGTACCAAGATTTGGTCCAAGAGATTGACGCTCTGCGAGAAAAATTGAGACATGTAGCGAGAATTGATGAGCCCACTCTCTTGGCCGACCTTGCGGCGAGTAAACCCGAAACGCGAGTTTTAGAAATTGTCCTTCGGGGAGAAAATATTTACGCCGCCGACGATACGGCCTCAATAATTTATAAATTAAATTTAGCAAATCGGGAAACAACAACCAAAGACACTTCGGGCCACGAACTGAAAATGGGAGTCGTAGGCAATAATTCTATTCTCTTTTACGAACCGGAAAGAAAATTTTTCGCTTTCAATTTCACTGATGAAGTACTAAGAACACTACCCGTGATTTTAAATGAAAATGAAAAATCAATTAACGATCTGGCGCTTTATAATCAACGACTCTATGTTTTGGATATTTCAGGCAACCAAATCTGGAGACACAATCCGGCGCCCGAAGAATTTTCTCTTGGCACGCCCTGGATCAAAGGAGATATTAATTTAGAAGGCGCCGTTAGCATAGCGGTTGATGGAACAATTTTTGTCGTAAAATCAAACGGTGAACTTATTAAATTTGGCAACGGACAAAAACTTGATTTCTCCGCCCAGATTGATCCGGCGCTCGCCGCCCCTTCAAAAATTTGGACTTCTGCCGAATCAGATTACTTATATATTTTAGAGCCGGCAGCCAAACGACTCGTTGTGGTCGACAAGAATGGCAAATTAAAAATCCAATACTTATCGGAAAAATTTAGCGACCTTCGAGATTTTACCGTCTCGGAAGAAGACAAAAAAATCTATCTCCTCTCTGGAAATTCTGTTTACGAAATCGTCGCGACTCACCTATAATAAATTTTGATATAATAAAAATCCGCCCCGAACTTAATCGGAGCGGAATTTTATTTTTTAACTTGTTACTTCAAAGTAACTTTGCCGCCGGCGGTTTCTAATTTCTTTTTCATCTCTTCCGCTTCCACCTTACCAACGCCCTCTTTTACCATCTTGGGCGCGCCGTCAACTAAGTCCTTCGCGTCTTTCAAGCCAATCTGGGTCAATTCGCGAACCACTTTAATGACGCCGATCTTGTTGGCGCCGGAATCAGTCAACTCCACATTGAAAGTGCTTTGCTCTTCAGCCGGGGCTGCTCCCGCGGCTGGAGCCGCAGCCATGGCCATTACTGGTGCGGAGGCGGAAACGCCGAATTTTTCTTCCAACACTTTTACCAATTCGGATAAATCCAAAACTGATAATTTTTCGATCTGCTCGACAAGCGCCTTAAATTTTTCCGGCACTTGCACTTCTTTCTTGTCCGCCGTAGCTTCAGCGGAGGTGGATTTTTCGTCTGCCATATGATTTTTAAATTATTAATTATTAAATATTTAAGCCGGTTTTTTTTCTGAAATCGATTTTAAGACCTGGACCAATCCGCGTAAATTCCCGGCCAAGACGTTTACAAAGCCTGAAACGGGCGAATTGATACTGCCAACTAATTTCGCCAAAAGTTCCTGTCTGCCCGGGATACTGGCCAGTTCAATCACTTTGGCCGCGTCAATGAATTTATTTTCAAATGTTCCACCCAGAATTTTCAAAGCGTCATGAGTTGCCCGGAATTGATTTAATATTTTTGCCGGAGTAATCTCATCTTCAAAACCAAAGGCCACGGCGACATTACCGTCAAAACTTTTTGGATCAACTCCCGCCTGGCCGGTTTTTTCCACCGCCAGTTTCAAAAGCGTTTTTTTCGCTACTTCGTACTCAATTTTTTCTTTGCGAAGAAGATTTCTGAGCGCGGTTGTGTCTTTGACATTCAACCCCTTGAAATTAACAAAAACCGTCGCCTTGCTTTTGGCAAAATTATCTTCCAGTTCCGCGAGCGTTTTCTTCTTTTGTTCTTTTGTTTTAGGCATATTTATAAAAAATTATATAAATAAAAAACTGTGGAATTACCACAGAACACGAATGAAAAACCGAAAAAACACGGTTTTTACCTCGGCAGGAAATTAAGTCACCTTTTAGGGCGGACGCCTGCTGTCTTTGGCAATTAATATATTCTACAACACCCCGAAAAACCTGTCAAGTTTATTGTCCACAGAACCTAAATATATTCAATCATTGCTCCGTGCCCAACATTAAAGCCCGCACCCATTTTGGGAGTAGCATCAAAACAAACCCTAGCGACTTTTTCTATATTCATTAATTCTTTTACAATCTCTATTTTAATTTTTTGAGGTATTTCAAATGGATAATATTCAATATTATTTTTCTTTTCAACCTGCCGAACAGCTCTTATTAATAAAATGTGCCCGAAGTCTTTTTGCTCTTTTTTATTGATAAATATCACCGGCAAACCATCACATAAATATGGGAACATCTGAAAACAATTTTTAAAACCGCTTTTGTACTTACTCAATATTTTATCTACTATGTTTGTCGCCTTCTCTATTAAAAATAACTTTTGCGGTGTATATTCGCCACCAAATCTAATCAATAAACCTGGTCCGGGAAATGGTCTTCTGCCAATAACTTCTCCGGGCAATTTAATTTTTTCAGCAATTTTTCTTATTTGATTTTTTGAAAGATGTTCTACCGGTTCTATGGATCGAAAACCACTTTTAAAAAAATTTTCCGTTGGATAATTGTGACCCATCCTGGCTTTTGTTTTTCCAAATTGGGTTCCCTGAACAATCCATTTTATCTTATTAACTTTCATGTAGCCCATTATAATTTCAAAATATGCCTGCCTGAATGCCTCCCTCTTTTCCAGCGGATCACCCTTTTTTCTAACAGCATGATAGAAATATTTTTTCTTATCCAATAAAATTATCTTAAACCCCAATCTTTTAAATAAATCTTTTACTTCCCCGGGCTCCCCCGCCCTCATAAATCCGGTATCTATCAATAATAATCTACTCCGAAGACCGGCTTTTTTCAAAAGAACAGCAGAGGTCGTGGAGTCAACACCCCCGGAAACTAAAATTAAAACTTCTTCACTAGTCATTGACTTCAGGTATTTGCAAGTTTCTTCTATATACTTTTTAACTTCAAATTCCGCTTTCATAAAAAATTATCAGATATTTCTCCGCAAAAAATTTTAATTCAACACACTTCCTTTAAATTTTTTTCCGTTCAGAAAATTTTGGAAATTATTTAAATCTGTGCCGCGCATTATCGCCACTTCTATCCCCCATTTTTCCGCCGAACACGATGCGACTGGATCAAACGGCGCGTGCATACGCGGGATCCACTTACTCCCAACCATTTCTCTATATTCCGCCCATTTTAAATTTTCGAGAGGTTGAGCATCTCTAAATTTATGCGGATCTTTATTATAAATATAATCTATGTTTGACAGATTAATAACTTTCTTCGCGCCCAAATTTTTTGCCCAAAGAATAGCGTCATTATCAGATGAACAGCCCGGTAACCAACCCGCGGCAACAATTATTTTCTTATTGGTCTTAATTTTCAAAGTTGGATTTATTACCACTTTTTCATACGCCGCGTTGCCAAAAATAACTCGGATTAATTCCGCGTTTAACTTTGTCACGGCAATACCCAACCAATCCAAATCAACGTTTTTAATCTTTGCCAATTTTTGAGCCGCCTCGTTATATTTTTTATTCGTGCGCCCGCCGCCGGTCACAATTACCACTCGGCCATCCTTTTTCGTAAAATTCAAAATTAGTCCGCGAAATTTTTTTAAAAAAATCGTGTCCACTTCGTTTGGCACGATAACTGAACCGCCGAGAGAAACAATTAATGTTTTCATTTTTAAAAAATTATCTCTTAAATCTTCTTTTTAACGTATATTTTATCTCTTTTCGCTCGCTCCGCCGCCATTACTTTAAAAGGTGACGGCGTGCGATACCGCGTTCTCCCCTTCCCGCATCTAGCGCATGAATATTTTTTCATATTTATTTTTTATAAAATATTTTCTACTCCGCCAACAGTTATAATCGCTCCGCCGACTTTTGAAAATTGTTTCGCTGTCTCGTAAAGTTGCGTCTTCAAAGTTTGCACTCGACAATTATCTCCGCTTGCGGCAAGAATTTCTTTGGAAAAATCTACATAAGCCATCCCGATCATAATTTTCACACTATTTATTTTTATTTCATCACCAATATATGGCGTCTGGCCAGTTTCTTCTTTTATTTTTTCCCGATATTTTATCACTTCATCTTTACCAGGAATTGCTGAGTAATAGCCCTGTTCAATTTCGGCAGTAGTTGGTCCAAGCAAAACTTCCTCAAACGCCCGCCTTTTCACAATAGAATCATTAATAATTATTCGCTCTACCGGAAAAACTACCTTACAATCTCCCGGATTTTGGTTCATGTTTTTGTTGCCGAAAAATATTTTTACTGTTGTTTCCCTAACTTCTGTTTTTTTTGCTTCAGGATTAACACCCTCCAAATCAGCCGACGCCTCCCTCATGCTGCCAATATACCAAAAAACCACGGCCGCCGCGACAACCAGTAAAAGAATGATGAAAATTATTACGAATTTATTTTTCATAAATTTAATTTTTATCCGGAACTCGAACCTCCCCCGCCTCCGCCTCCGCCTCCGCCTCCGCCTCCGCCGCCAAATCCGGACGAACCGGACGGACTACTGTAAGCAATCGCCGAATTCACGCTCGATGTCATTCCCGAAAGAGAATTCGCAAAAATCACGCTGTTAAATCCACTAATTGGCGTCGAACTTTCATACCAATCCGGCTGAGTTTTATAAATATCGGAAAATCTCTCCGCCCATTTTTTCTCCACTCCGAAAATCATGGCGTAAGAAAGATATTTTTCAAAGGTCTCTGAGGTCAAGACACCGAGACGAAATCTTTCCGCCACTTGCAAATATTCCCTGAAACCGAGCGCGTGCCATTTGGCTTCAATTCCTTTTTCGGTAAGCGGCGGCGGTTTGATAACTGAATAAATAACAAATAATACTAAGGAAATTAAAAGCGCGATTATCGGGGAAACTGGGGCAACGGAGATAATTATCGTAATCATGGGAACAAAAATAAAACCAAGTGTAGCCGCCACGACTGCCAAAATTACACTTGTTTCTCGAGTGGTCGGCATGGACGAAAAATATTCTTTTTGTTTGACTAATTTTTCCAAAATTTCTTTCGGCAATTTTGCAATCATTTTTCTAAATGATGATTTATTTTTCAAATCACTCACCTCGACATTTTCCGATGCCCCAAAAATAGTTTTTAAAAATTCCTCTTCGTGCGCGGCAAGATCCGAATTACCAATAAATTCTTTTTTCTTCACAAGCGTATATTTTTTGGTCTTACTCCAAAAAATTTTCTCTTCCCGCTCGATAATTTTTAAATAACCCCGATAGGCCAGATCAACCAGCGTCGCCGTAAAATATTTGGAACGGACACTCCCATAAACAAGGCCGCCCATTTCGGCAGGCAACAATTTTTCCGGCGGCTCATATTGGGCGATAATCGTCTTTTTTAATTTTGGCGCGTTTTGATATTTTTTAAAAAGAAAGATCCCGAGCAAAATTGGGATGAGATAACTTAATTTATCCAAAACATAAAACCACGTTGTTTTTTTCAATTTAAAATCTGCTGTTATAACTTTTTCCGTTTCCATCTTCACCATTTTTTCGCCATCACCTTCGGACTCAAAACCAAATTTTTCCACGGAAATTTTATGATCGCCAAGAGAAATTTCATAATTTTCTTCAAGCACGGCCGGGGTGCGAAAATTTGTTTTCTGACCATCCAAAATTACATCTGCTCCGGCCGGTTCGGAATTTATTTTTAAAACACCGGCGGAAAAAACTATTCCTTTTGGCCAACCAGCAACAATCGTAAAATTTTCGTATGGAAGAATGTTGTTTCCCAAAAATTTAAAAGTTTGACCATCAACAATTTGATATGTTCCGGAAGATTCCCGACTGTCGGCCGCTCCGGTATAAAGCGCTTGTCTTAAATCACGGGTCTCTGCCGCAGTCGGCAGATGAACCGTAACTTTCACTTCTCCGATCGGCACATCACGATTTTCGGAAACCGCGTTCCAATAAAGTTCGTCATAATCGGGAAAATTTCCCAAACCGCCGTGCACCCTATATTCAAAAACTCGCGTCATCTTAGTGTCGGTCAAATCAAAATTTAATTTAATATTAACTTGATTTGTATCCTCGGTAATTTCCACTTCCGGCGAAAGAAGTTCTTGGCCTTTTTCATCAAAAATTTTTATGTCACTTATCGCCCGTAATCTGTTTTTTGGAATAAATCTTTGCGTCCAATGAAAATTTCCGTGGAAATTAAAAACTTGCGTTTCGCGAACCAAAAAAGTACTGTCTTCGTTAACATTTATATCAACCGACCACTTTTCAAAATCCCACCATTTATCTGGAGTTTCCTCTGCTAAGACAGGGCCGGAAATACCTAAAAGTGAAATTAAAACCGCGCAGATTAAAAAAATTTTTCTATTCATGAAGGATAACTTAAATCTTTTTAAAGTATACTCTATCTTCTGATTTTTATCCACTGCCGGCCGCGCATGACACGCCATTGACAAAATAAAATTCCCGTGCCAAGATGGGGCGAGGAAAGGAGGGACTGTCATGGCCGAAGAAAGGGCGGTCGACGAACTGACGATTTTCCATCTTGTGCTCTACGAGCCCGACGGGAAGGGAGGCAGGGTCAAGGTTTCCGACGTACGCCTCATCTTCAAGGACCACGAAGGGCGCTTGAGGCCGCTCGAGGAGGCGAGGAAACTCGTCGAGGGACTGAGGAAGCGCGTCCCGCCGAGCCGAACCCTGATCGTCACAGAGGAACCATGCGGGGCCTCAGCCGAAGAACCGCATCTCGAGGCCACCTGCGGCAAGCACGGGCTGCGCAAGAACGAGTTCTTCTGCGGCGTCTGCGGCGAGGAATTCCACGACATCAAGATCTGCGGCTGAACTCTGCCGCACCCACGACATTCACGGAGGCGAAAAGCCGGACTCACCTGAGCCCGGCCCTTTTTATTCTAAAATAATTTTATTTTTTCAACTCCGCTAAAATCTCCGGCGGGATGGGGATTTCTTTTATTGGACTTACCCCCGGATAACGCCAGGCGGCGATAATTTTTTTCTGTCCACCTTTTCCTTTCTGCCACATCACCCAAATCTCGGTTTGCCGTTTTCCCTTCCCAACTTTTTGCATCATCGCAACTGTCCCCGGCGCAATCCCCTCTTCGCTCCGATCAGGCGCGCGAAAAATCTTTTTGACCCGGCTTGGCGCGAGTCCATAAAAAAACATTTTGGCGATCGCGTGTTTGGTCCAAAAAAATTCTCTGGTTTCCTTAAACTTGGCCTCGTCCATACTTAAACCTTTTTATCTTTCAAATAATCATCCCACCGAACTTCAAGCGCTTCCATAATCGCCTTAATGTCTTCTTCGGGTGAAATTTTACCGAACTCTGTAAGTTCACCGATCGCGGCTTCGGCCTCTTCTAAAAAGGCCTCTCGACTTTCGGGCACAACATAATCAAAACGCGCGAGCAGTTCTTCCCAAATTGAATCTATGTCGGGCATAAATTAGAATTTAGAAATTAGAAAATAGAAATTAGAATTTACGGTGATGTAAATCTGAAAGTGGCAATAATCAATTCCCATTCTTCGGCCACGGCGGGATTACTCGGATCAGAATTATAATCAACTGTTACCCAATTTTTTCCGTTTGGATGCTCTACGAGGTAAGACGGATCTCGACCATAAGTTGTACGGAAATCACCTTCGTTATCCCAGGTCTCAATCTGCGCCCGATATGATTGGGCTCCCGGCGCTACTTCAATAAAATGAATTAGGGCGTGCGGCCAGCCATAAGTGTCAAAAACCGTTTTATATTTTGGCGGATATTTCATTTCAATGGCCCAAGGGGCATCTTCATAAACTTCCCACCCAGCAGTCGGATCAATTGACGTATTAACATTGGCTGACGGAATTTCTTCATTGACATTAACGCGCGGCGTATTTGTCTCTTCCCTTTCTTCGGCCGGAAACCAAGCGCACCCCGCTCCGGCCAAAACCAAAACTGCTAAAAACGTTGCGGTAAGAAAAATAATTTTTTTCATAAATTTTTTTATTACTTATTACCCGTTACTCGTTACTAATTATTTCGTCAACGCGTTTGTAATCCAACTCACTGCCCATAAAATCAAGGCGCCAAAAAATGCCGCGACAAAATTCTTGACATCAAAACCTTTAACGATCGAGGCGACGAGCCATAACATCAGGGCGTTGATCACGAGCGTAAAAAGTCCGAGAGTCAAAATGTTCACTGGCAAAGTCAAAAGAATCAAAAGCGGTCGGATGACAGCGTTAACTAGACCTAAAATCAGCGCCGCGACAAGAGCCGAATAAAAATTTTTCACGGAAATACCCGGAACAATATAGGTCAAAAGCATAATCGCCACCGCGTAAATTAACCAACGGAGTAAAAGAGACATAAATTATCAATTAATTGTTAATTGTTCTTTAATTTTATCGCGATCGTCGACAAACGTCAAACTGTCAGAGATTGGACAAAATCATTAATTTCCTTTTAAATAAGAAATGTAATTTAACTGGACTTGCCTCGTTATTCTAAAAGATGAAAAAATATGGATCGTGAACTTGAGCGACAATTAATCAAAAAAGCCCAGGAAAACGCCGCCGCCTTTGAGGAGTTATATAACCATTATCTCCCCAGAATCTACGGCTTTCTCCTAAACCGCACCGGCCAAAAAGAACTGGCCGAAGATTTAACGTCTGAGGTCTTTGCTAAGGCCTTGGCCAATCTCGGAAAATACAACGACCGAGGCGCACCTTTCGCCGCCTGGCTTTTTAGAATTGCGAGAAATTCTTTAATTGATTGGAGTAGAAAGAAAAAAGAAATTTTAACCGATGCCGTGGAATCGTACGAGCCGGCCCCAGAACACGTGAGCGTCGGCGCCGAGGCCCGTCTCGCGCAAGACGAGAGGAAAGCACTCCTTAGAAAAACCATGGAACATCTTCCGGAAAAATATCAAACAGTTCTGTCGCTGAAATTTTTTGAAGAATTATCAAATGATGAAATCGCGGAGATCGTCGGCTGCCAAAAAAATGCCGTGGCCGTAAGAGTTCACCGCGCTCTGCGTTTAATGAGAAAGCATCTTGTCGGCAGTCCGGAATTTCTGGAAATAAATTTGTAATTACATCAACATGTTTAAATTTTTAAATAAAAAATCAAGAAAATTAATCACGGCCTGGGAAGAAAAAAATCCCAGCGAACTTAGAGCAAAAGAAAAAATGCTCTACGCCTTGGCCGGAAAAATCCGAGCGGCGCGGTTGGCTTCGCCCGGCGAGGTTTCGATTTCTTTGGAAATGAAAAACCGCATTAGAGAAAATTTTTATCATAAATATTTTAATCTCGTCGGCTCTAAGGCAACTGCTCAAAATTTAATAAAAGAGCAGGCCGAAGTCCGCGAATCAAGAAAGGAAAGTTCTATGGCTCTCCCCTTCAAACTTAACTTAAGTAAAACCACGCTCGCTTGGGCGGGAGTGGCTGTGATTGTTTTGACCCTGGCTCTTGGGATTTATTTTACCCGCGGTCCGGGCGGAATTTTAAATAATTCCCTCGCGGCACATTTATCAATCGCCGACGGGCAAGTTGAAATTTGGAACGGCAGTGAATGGAAACCGGTCAGAGCAGGAGTTACTTTGGCCGACCAATCGCAACTTAGAACTGGGGAGGCCAGTAAAGCGGTCTTAGAATTTGACGAAGGCAGCGCCCTCCGGCTCGATGAAAATACCCACGTTATTTTGGAAAAAATTGATAATAAAAACATCGACGTTTTGCAAGTGACTGGCGAGACATACAGCCGCGTCAATAAAACCAGCGGTTTAACTTATAAAGTAAAATCTGGCGACGCGGAGACAGTCGCGCTTGGTACGGCCTTTGGTGTAGCCACGGAAAATTCAAATTGGGTTAAGAAGGGAGAGAAAAAAGTAATCGTTAAAGTTGTGGAAAGCAAAGTTAAAGTTAAAATTATAAAAAATGGAGAGACCCTAGAAAAAGAAGTGAGCGAAGGTGAAGAGTTAGTTGTGGATATGACAAAACCGATTGAAGACGCGGCAAAAAAAATCCCGTTGGCGAAAGAAGAAACCGCCCAAGACGGATTCTACGCTTGGAATCGCGCGGAAGATAATGAAAAATCATATCCGCTCGGCGTACTCTCCGACGTAACGCCACCGGAAATTAAAATCACTGAACCCCTAGACGGCATTGAAACAGAATTGCTCCGGGTGGCCGTTCGCGGTACGACTGAAGCGGACGCCAAAATTTTCGTTAACGGCGCGGATGCAGAAAACAATGAAGGCGCTTTCGAAAAAATTGTTGACTTGAAAGTCGGCGCGAATACAATTGCAATCAAAGCAAAAGATGATTCCGGTAATTTATCCGAAAAAAATATCACGGTTACAAGAAAAGGCGTAGCGGTTCAAACGTTACCACTCTACCTCAAGGGCTACGCCGCCGCTGATGGAATTCATATCTCGTGGTCGCTTTCCGGCATTACCGCTCCCAAGGGCTTTAAACTTGTAAAATCCCTCAACGCTTACCCTTCTTATCCCGGCGACTCGGCAGTTTATCTAAATCCGGAAACAAAAAGTTATACCTGGAAAATTTTAGATGGAAAAGTGTGGCATTTCAGAGTATGCGTTTACGAAGGCGGCGCTTGCGGCACTTACAGCAATGATCTAAAACTCACTGCAAAATCGAGCGGCGCGGCCGGAGGCGAAGTTTATGGGACGCTGGCCTTGACCGGCTGGATAAAAACAGGACGGATTGTTGTTCTTTCCTGGGCTCTTTCCGGCAACGCACCTTATGGATACAAACTGACGAAATCTCTTGAACCAAATCCAACTTACCCTGGCGACGAAGCAGTTTATATTTCTTCAACCGATTCAAAAGGAAGTTATACTTGGGATGCTAAGGAAGCCGGCACTTACCACTTTCGGGTCTGCGCCTACAACGGCGGCGGCGGATGCGTCTTCTACAGCAATGATTATTCAGTAACAGTACAATAAAAATATTACGTGTTATCGGCGCTCGCTCGGAAATGAAATTGAGATTTCATTTCTCTCACTCGCTTGATAATAAAAAACACGGCCCGCGTACCTGGGCCGTGTTTTTTGTTAAAAATTTTATTTGGCTGCTGACCAAAAATCGTCTGCCTCCTTTTCTAATTTATCCAACCTTGTGTAATAATCAGGAAATTCATTTAGGTGGGCTAAGGCGATTTTTCCGGTCGTAAGTGGATCATCATTTGTAACGTTTGTGTGCGGATCACGAGTGCCATGCTCCAATTCAACGTCCATTCCCATTCTGAACTGCTCTACATCAAACTTGCTCCAATCGATGCCCAACTCTTCTCCGATTTTTTTCGCCTCGTCGGCGGTAAAATTTTCTTTGGCCATAAAAAATAAATTATTTTTTCTCTTTTCTAAAAATTAAATAACTGTAAACGACGGTGGCGAAAGTTGATGCTAAGACGCTTGCGATTAAAACCGTAAAACTTACAACGCTGCCGAAAAAAGCGGCAATCAAACTCACGACGCCGGCGACAACAAATACTTTGCCCCCGAAAATATGGGTCTTCTTCCAATTTTCGTCAGAAACGAGAGTCCATGGCGTTCTGATGCCGATGAAAAAATTTCGCTTTATCTGAGGCAAGAGCCAACCGATAAAACAGAAAAGTAAAGAAAAAGGAATGGCGAACATCAAACTGCCTTTGGGCGGAGTAAATTTAACCGATGAATAAAGTAAGAAGAAATAAAGATACAAAAAGAAAAATGTCAGAAGAATTTTAAAATATAAATAGGGCTTGGCAAAATGCGCGTAATTTTTTTTCAGAGGATCAATCGCCGGCAAAAATGACATCAGGAGATAAACAAAAAAAGCAACGCCTGGCATTAAAAATAAGTTGATATACTTTGAACCCCAGCCGTCAACTTCACCTCGGATATTCCAGTGAGTCGGAACTCGATCGGGCATCGCCGGTGCCATAAAAAATCCCAAAACAATAATCACCACTAAAAACACTAACATCACCCAATCTATTTTTCGCCAAAGTTTCATAAAATTTTTGGTTATTTATTTATCCCACTTGCCTTAATTATATCACAAATTAAGTTTGACAGAAACTGATAATTATCTTAAGGTTAGAAACCGGAAAGGAGGATATCATGGGACATCACGTGTCGGAAAACGAAAGGCTACGGCGATCTTTCGTTGACGAACGGTTTCGTATGATCACGGCCCAAAACCCCCAGATTGCGATTGTCCTGCGTTGCGCCTGGGGAGTCGAATCTGAACTAGCTAGCGTCGGAGTGCACGAAGCGATGTACCCAATCATCTGTGCTCTCCTGGAGCTCGGGACAATTCCGGTCATCTCGGAGGATGCGAGAAAACAAGCAATCGGCGAGTTAGGCAACTCGTCCGGCGACATCTTGGATGAGCCGGGATTCAACGACTACCGCGCCTTAGTCGATGTCATTTTCCTGCCCCATCTCAATTTCACAGCCAGGTTTCCCGAGATCAGAAACCGAATCAAGTTGATTCTCGCCGTAGTTCTTCGGATGATCCAAATAGAAAACCAAAAAACCGCCAGCGCTTAGAGTTGGAGGAACTCTCGATCGAAGGGGTCGCCCAGAGGGGAAGACCTCTTTTTTTATTTAATAAATACCCACGCATTTTTACAAAAATTATTTTCCCCTTGACAGAATTTAAAAATTAGTTTAAGGTTTAGTGTTCCCGAAGAGAACATAGCGGGGCTAGAAAGGAGGTTGCCCCTTGAGCGAACAAAGCGGAAACCTAATGTTTCTCCTTCGAAGCGGCATCGCTTCCACCGCCTGGGATCCCGTAAAAAAACTCCTCACCCTCGTCTTCCGCCAGGAAAGAATTCGCACGATCTTCTGCGGTCTCTGCTGCTTCGTCGACATTCGAAACCCGGATGGCACGACCAGGGAGGGAGAACCGCGCTGGATCAAGGACTTCATCGTGAGTCGAGTTGATCCGCAGAGCACTACGCTCGGGCTGCGACTCGACGTAGACGGCGAGCCCTGCGCCCTGGCGGTCTGCCTGCCCGAGTTCTGGAAGGACGCCTCGGCCGGCAAGACGAAGGAGTCGTACCGGATCCCCTGCCACGAGATCGCTCTAACCTAAAACGCCCTGGCTTTGCACCTGCATCGCCAAGGCGTTCTTTTTTTATTTTTAAAATTTTTGGCGTTACGCCGCTTCGGGCATGGCTCCTTTTCTTGCTTCTTCTAATCTATCCAAATGCTCTCGCTGTGACTCCAATTTAGTCAAAAGGCCTTTTTGTCTGTCAATCAACATCCCCATTTCTTTAAGACCAGAAAGGGCCATTATAGTTCTATCTAAATCAGCTTTAATCTGATCCCACTCTTCGGGAGTAATCGCCTCTTCTCTTACTAGTTTATCTTCAATTTTAGCAACCAATGCTTCCGCTGCAATAGTCTGCTCACCGAGTAATCTCGCCGCGTCCCGTCCCATTATATCTCTTTCATTGTCTGGCATAAAATGAAAATTATTTATTAATTCTATTAAAATATTTTAACATAAAAATTGCCTTTTGTCAAATCCCTTTCACAAAACCGAGCGAGAAATTTATTTAAAAAAATTCCCCGCCGATGTTTCAATACCGGTGAGGAATCAATCTCTCGGAGGCGGCGGCTCTGAGGGCAGCCGAAGCTTCACCCTAACCCAACCTCTTCCCTCCCCCAGTTCCGGCACGAGCCACATCTTGGTGAGTAGCGGAACCCGTTTTCCATCCGCTAAGTCGACCGCCAACAAGAAAATGACGCACTTCACGAAACGATTGGGATCACAGCTCGCAACCGAAAACTGCTTTCGCGTCAACCTGATACTCGTGCCGTGCCACTCCACGATCTCGTGATAGACCGCGATAGCCGCAGAAACCAAGTCAACGGACAAGTTGTAGAATTTCCCCCTGAGCCGCACCTCAAACTCTTTCTCTCGTGCCACTTCCTCTGGGCGTTTTACATCCTCCATTCCGTCCTCCTTTCGGTCAACATATCTTAAATAAAAAAGAGGATTTTGTCAACCCCGTTAGAAGTTTTAAGAAATTTTTTATTATATAAAAAATGAGGCGTAAGCCGGCTTCGCCTACGCCTCATTTTATAAGAATGCACGTCACTGAACTTCTAACGGGGTCAATCCTCTTTTTTCTAACTTAAATTTATTTTAATTTATTGCAGGTATTTTATTTTGTTGGCTTTATGTTCTTCAAAATCTCGGCTATAAATTGTCTGACCGTCTTTTGTGTGCAAAAAATACCAATAATTATTCGCTTTGGGATAAATCGCCGCTCGGATTGCTCCGAGACCCGGATTTCCAATCGGTCCCGCGGGCAGGCCGCGATATTTGTAAGTGTTATAATCTGAATCAACTTCCAAATCGTCTAAACTCGGCTGGGTTTCGTATTTCCCGGTCGCGTAATTTACGGTGGCGTCCGATTGCAGAGGAATGCCCTCTTCAATTCTCCGCCAAAAAATATCTGAAACCATGGCCAGATCTTCTCCGCGCGCCTCTTTTTCAATGACTGAGGCCATAGTGATAATTTCAAAAATGGTTTTTTTCTGCCGGGTAATTTCCTGCCGCAAATCAGCCGTTAACTTTTGATCAAAATTATCTAACGTTTTTTCAATGATGTGATTGGCTGTAGCAAAATTTTTATCATCATCACCTAAAAGTTCCGGCGGAAGATCTTTATAAATTCTGTAAGTGTCGGGGAATAAATATCCTTCAAGTGTCGCCCCCGTCGGCTGATCTTTTAAAAATTCATAATTTACACTTTCTAATTTATAACTCCCCACTGCTTCCAGAAAAATATCTTTTTCCACTACACCTTCACTTTCAAGATAACTGCCAATTTCTTGATTGTTCCATCCTTCAAGAATTTTTATATCGCGTTCATTTATTTCGCCGCCAGAAGTCAGAACCGAAACAATTTCCCAGACCTTCATGTTTTGTCTCAATTTATGCTCACCCGCCTGAAAATTTCCCTGGACCCCGCGAAACCAAACGTAGGTCTCAAAAAATAATTTATTTTTAATAAAATTTTGCTCTTCCAAGTGCTGGCTGATTTCGTTCACTCCCTCACCTTTGACGATGACAAAATTTTTCTCCAGAGAATCTTCCGATGGCGACGCGAAAATAAACCATCCGCCTAAAATAGCGCCGATGACTAAAATTAATAGCAATATTGAAAATTTTCTCATAATTATCTAAACGTTTATCTTAAATAACTTTTTATATTTTATCATGTCCACCCAAAAAGAGAAACACAGCGCTTCTTATCTTTTAATTTTTGTTCGCTACACTCTTTAAAACTTCATACGTTTCCTTTGCACATCGCGCCCAACTAAATTGTTTTGCTCGATCTAACCCGCGAATTTTTAAATCTTCTCGCAGATTTTCATCGGTCAAAACTCGGCTAATACCTTCGGCAATATTTTCTGGAGAATATGGATCAATAAGATATGCCGCCTCCCCCGCCACTTCACGAATAGCCGGAATTCCGGAAGCAACGACCGGCGTACCGCAAGCCATGGCTTCCAAAATCGGAATACCAAATCCTTCATAAAAAGAAGGAAAAATAAAAGCCGCGGCCCCGGAGATAAGATATGGCAAATCATCCTCCCCCACCCATCCGGGCATCACAACCTGGTCCGACAAATTATTTTCTACAATCGCCTGAGTTACTTTTTTAAAACCAACGCCCGGCCCTCCGACGAGCACTAATTTTAGATCTGAATTCTGCACTAAAAATTTTGAATTTTTTTTCAAAACATTGAACGCCTGAACTAATCCTGGCGTATTTTTTTTCGTTTCGAGTCGCCCGACATATAAAAGATATGGCCGGGAAAGATTGTATTTTGCTAAAACCCCGGCAATTGCTTCTTTATCTTCAATTAATTTATAACGATCGCTATTGTAACCATTTGGGACTACGGAAATTCGATCGGGTGATACTCTAAAAAATTCCATGAGCTCTTGCTTGGTAAATTCTGAAACAGCAATAATTTTCGTCGCGTGCCGAACGGCAAACTTGATCGCAAATTTGTGATACTTTAGGGCCGGCCAGTCGTAGTCCTGGGGCAGACGTAAAAAAGCCACGTCATGACAAGTTGTTATAACTTTTTTCGGATGAACAAGAGGCAGGGTGTGGGCCGGAACAAAAAGCGCCCCGGACGGACGATGCCACATTTCCCAAGAAAGCCGCGCTTGAGTCCAAAGTTTCTTTAGCGGCCAACCGAGCACCCGACTTTGCCAATTGGCCGGCAATTCCCCCAAATCGCCTCGCAATTTTTCCCGTGAATATAAAACAAACTGATCTTTTGGATCAGTAATTTTCTTAAATTCAGCAATCAGGTGATATGAATACCACTCGGTTCCGGTTTTCTCTGTTTTATTCGCCCGCGAGGCGTCGATGCCGATGGTCATTATTGCATTGTTACATTGCTAAATTATTAACAATGCAACTATTTAACAATTATTTTGTCGCCAAAATACTTCTCTTATATGACTCAAGATTTTCCAGGGCGATTCCGGTTCCTTTGGCCACGCAGAAGAGTGGCTCGTTTGCAACATAAGCGGCGATACCTGTTGCTTCTGAAATCAATTGATCTAAATTTCTAAGAAGTGCTGTTCCACCAGATAAAACAATTCCCTTATCAATAACATCGGCGGAAAGTTCCGGCGGGGTGTCGTACAAAACTTTTTTCACGGCGGCAACAATGCCTTCCAGTTCGTTAGCCACGGCGTCAGTCACATCGTCGGAGGTGACAATAATTGTCCGCGGTAAACCGCTAATCATATCTCGGCCGCGCACTTCCATTCTTAATTTTTCTTCCAAATACATAGCCGAACCTATTTCTATTTTTATTTGTTCTGCTGTTCTCTCCCCGATCGCCAAACCGTATTTTCGACGAGTGAACTCCGCAATAGCCATATCCAACTTATTACCGCCAATTCTAACCGAGGCCGAAGAAACAATACCGCCGAGCGAAATCACAGCCATTTCCGCCGTGCCGCCGCCGATATCAATAATCATGTGGCCCGAGGCGCTGCCGATTGGAATATTCGCGCCAATCGCGGCCACTATTGGCTCTTTAATAACATAAGCCGCTTTGGCGCCGGCCGTAATCGTCGCGTCAATCACCGCTCTTTTTTCCGTTGAAGTAATCCCGGCCGGAACGGCAACCATCACCTCAGGACGGAAAAGTCGTACTCCGCCCAAGGCCTTATTGATAAAATATCGAAGCATTATTTCAGTTGTTCTGTAGTCGGCGATCACACCGTCTTTCAGCGGCCGTCTTGCGACAATCGTCTCCGGCGTCCGACCGAGCATTTCTTTTGCTTCATGGCCCACCGCCAAAATTTTACGATCAGAAACAGAGAGCGCGACAACCGACGGCTCGTTGATAATAATGCCCCTTTTGGGGACATGGACCAAAACGTTAGTTGTACCAAGATCAATACCAATCTTTTTTCTTAACATAATCCTATTCTCTAAATTTTATAATCCTATTTGAAATTCTCTATCTACTCTCAAATCCGTTTGCAGTTTATAAGCGTTGTTGCCCCATTCTTTTTGCTCTTCGGCCGGAACAGCCCGTATAATCTTTTTACCAAAATTTAGATTTAAAGTCAAGGGGTGGCCGATGGTGCCCGACTGTTTTTGAACAAAAAGTTTATACAGGCCACTTGTGATCTGGTTTTTAATTCCTTCTGGCAGAATGTATTCGAAACTAAGTGTTCTCTCCTCACCCGGCTCAATGGAGATGAAAGCGCCAAAAAAAGTTTTATTAAATTCCTCGCCGATATCTACTTTTCCCGGCCGACGATAAGGATCGGAAATTTTGTCGTTTTCCATCATGCCGATACCGCTCACTAAAACGCTTCCGGCCGGAACATAAATTCGAGTGTAAGTTCGATAGCGCGTTGTTTTCCAAGTAAAGGATCCTTTGTTTTTATAAGTGATGTCCGCTCGAGCGTGTAATTTTCCATCACTCTCTGTTGTAAAAAAATAATTTATTTTTCTCTCCATCACGCTGTCTGTCTTCAAACTGGCAAGATTTGCGTCAATCACCATTAAATAATCGCCGACGAAATTTTTAACTTCTCCTCCCCAATCTTCGCGCGCAATGACCGTCTGCAATTCTTCGTCCTTACTCCAAAAAAGAAGGTGCTTCTCATTCAGGGCTTTTTCCGTCACGCCAAAAATACTCGCCCATCTAGACGCTGGAAGATTAGCCAGGCGTTCGAGAATTTTTTCACCCAATTTTCCAACAATATCTTTGCGCTCAGCTTCCGGTATCCCCTTTTCATAATATTCTTTTTCAACTTTGTACTGCAAAACATCCATTAAATTATCCGGCGTGAATATCTCTCCATCTATTTCAATGTTTCCTATCTGGCGCAGAATATCCTCGATAAAGGTCGGCGTGACGGCGACCACCGCGTCAATTTTTTGCTCTGGCCCTCGCTCGGCATGATATAAAAATTCTGCCCGGAGCGCCGCGGTAGGAAAATCCGGCGACCAATTAGCGTCGCGCATAAACCAAGCGCCGACTCTCAAATATTTTTGGAGCGGATCGGGTGGATCCAGACGTAAAAATCTTTCAGACGGGCCGTCCAGGGCATAGATATTATCTGTCTTGAAAACATTAACTTCACCATCCTTAACTTTGACAATGCCGTAAGTTCCAATAAATCCGCCAGTCGGCCGTAATTCATCACTGTTTTGAAGCAAAAATAAATATGTCTTTTCTTCCGGATATCCGGCGATCTGGGGCAAAATTTCCGCTGCCGGTATAAGTTTGGAAATCGCCGACTGCAGTTTAAGTAAAGTTTCTCGGACCGGATTCACAAATTTTAAAATCTGGTTCGCCACCCGACCCTCTTTAATTTTATCAAGAGACAAAAGCGCTAAATCAATTTTTGCCTTGGCTCCCTGCAAACGCGGCGGCGACTCAAAAAATTTCTGTAAAATTTCCCTCTTCTTTTCCGGGGGTATTTCCGCAAAACTCGTTTCGCCTCCGACGGTCGGGATGCCGCCGACCACCTCCTCGGCTTCTCTCGTTACCTCCATAATATCCGAAACCACGCCAATAACGTCGCGCAAGGCCGAAGAGGTCTCAACCCCCGTTTCTAAAAGATTCGCGACAGCTTCATATTGATTTCCAACCCAAGGAACTTTTTCTAAAAATTTTAAACGTCCAAAAATTTTTCCGGCTTCACGAAAATTATTTTCCGCCAGAGCGAGAGAGTTGTTTGTTTTTTCAAAATCTAAACTCTCGGCCTGACTGGACGCCAATTCAAGATTATGTTTTCCCGCCTCGGCTAAATTGTAAACCTGGCGAGCTGTTCCGAAATAAACAGCCGCGATAATAATACTTGAAATCGCGACAAAAATAAAAACGTACGCTAAGATTTTGATAAATGAATAAAACCTTCTTTTCTCGTTTCTTTTTTTGTGAAAAAAATCTAAAAAATTTGTCCCCCTGATTTTCATAAAATTAACTTTACACTTTTAATCTTTCGCTTTGTTTCATCCCCCACTTTCTGAAATATTTTATCCAACTTCGAAGATGAATTCTTGTAACTTTCTTAAAAATTCCACTCCACCAACGTCCTTCGGCTGACTCGCGACGGTGAAAATGAATAACGGATACTTCGGGATAATAAACCACTTTCCATTTTTTCTCCCACATACTCCGGCATAAATCCACATCATCAAAATAAGCAAAATACCTCTCATCCAAAAGACCGACGTCGTCTAAAGATTTTCGTCTGATCAATAAACACCCGCCCAAAAGCCAATCAACTTCCCGAGTGGAGTTATGATCAAAATCTTTCATAAAATAAAGATCCATTTTCTTCTTCGCAAAACTCAATTTTCCGACCGGCGTGCGGCGATAAATCGGTTCCCAAAAATTAGGAAACCGATAACACGAGTACTGCAATGACTTGTCCGGATTTAAAAGTTTCGGTCCGACGATACCGACGTCCTGCTGGCTGTCTAAAAATTCAACCAATTTTTCAAGCACACCGGAAAAAACAATAATATCCGGATTCATAATCATCACATAACGGCCGCGCGCTTTTTTTATTCCAAGATTATTACCCTTGGCATAACCCAAATTTTTATCCGAAGCGACAAAAGTAATTTCTGGAAAATTTTCAGCCATCATGGCTGGGGTTCCATCACCCGAAGCGTTATCAACAACAATAATTTCATACTCCAATTTCGGCTGGACCATTTTAATCCCTTTTAAACATTCTTTCAGGAGCCCGCGTGCTTTGTAATTTAAAATGATAATTGATAAATCCATATTTTAAGAAAACCATTTCTTAATTTCTTCCATGCTTATTTTTCTATGCGCCATAATCCATTTTCTCTTTTTTCTCATCTTTGATAATTTTTTAAAAAATTCCCCAATGCTCCGTAACGTCCTTATCTCAAACAACAATAAATAAATTAATTTTTTAAATTCATACCACTTTATGCGATGACCATAACGGAACCAGACGCCCGCCGGCACGTTCTTCCAAAGAAAAAATAAATGATTTTTATAAGAATGATAATTAACAAAAGCCGATTTATTTTTTCTCCCAAGCGCCGCATCAACATCTTTTTCTCCGTTACCTCGCGCGGTGCGATCGTGATAACCTCTGGCTTCCGGCAAAAACCACGCTCGAGAGCCGAGGAGTCGCAGTCGATAAGCCAAATCAAGATCTTCCTTATAACTAAAAAAATCTTCGTCAAAATACTCACCGTCGACCGCCGCTTCAACTAACGCCGCGCGTCGATAAATCGGCGCCGCGCCGGAAACGCCAAAGACCTCGCCAGCCGTGTTCCACTTTTCTCCGTCTGTCTCCCCTGCTCCGAGCTCCATTGCCCTATGATTTTTAAAAATCTTTATCCCCGCTGAATCAATTTTATCAGTTTTTTGGTTATTCGGAAAATCCCATCTCAAAAGTTTTCCCGTCACGGCTCCAACTTCCGGATGCGCGTCCAAAAATTTAACAACTACTTCCAAAAAATTTGGTTCCAAAATTATATCCTGATTCAACATCAGAATATAGTCACTCTCCGTCGCGCGGAGCGCCTGGTTGTGTCCACCGGCAAAACCAACATTTTCTTCATTAAACTCTACTCTGCAATTGGCGACTGGCAGCAAGAAATTTTTTAGATATTCTACTGTCCCGTCAGTCGAACCGTTGTCTAAAATGAATAATGAAAAATCACGAAAAGTTTGTTTAGCAATTGCGTCCAAACAATAAGGTAAATATTTTTTCCCGTTCCAAGTTACTAAATTTATGGATACCTTCATAATTGATAAAACCAAATTCTATTTTCTATTTTCTAAATTCTAGATTCTAATGATTATTTTCTCGCCTTCTCCGTCACCCAAAAACCTAAATATTTTCCAATCATTAACCGCGTCTGCGCCTCAATGGCCGGCACCGAACCAAATAAAATCAACGTCACGGGAAGTAATAGCCATTGTAAAAGCATTATAATAAATTTGAAACGACTTTGCTTTGCTGGCCGCGGCGGAAGAAGAAACAGAAAAAGAATAGCCGAAGCGAGCATCCCGATCATAGCCGCCCGGAGGAGCCACTCAAGGACAATCGGAGTTGTCTGGAAAAAAGCCGTAGCGCCAATTTTTGGCTTGCCCACCCAGAGCGGCAATCTGCTTAGAATAAAAATCAAAATCGGCGAAGTCGCCCAAGAATACATCCCCTCGCCGAGATTCCATAAATATTTAAATCTTTTCCAAAAAGGAATTTTCGGCACCTTAATTTCTCCCTGGTCGGTTTTGAGCGTCCCGCGGGAAAAATGCCAAACCATGTAGGGAAAATGCTCAACGCCCCAAGCCCAACGCCGCTGCTGTTTGTAAAGATTAACCAAACTTCGCCAAGGCGTTTCGGCCATAACCGTGTCCATGGAAACAGGAATGTATATTGGCACGACTTCAAAATCCCCGCCGTAGCGGATGAAACACTGTAAAAAAATTCTTGAATCATCTGTCACAATATCTTTTTGCCAAAAATCAACATCAACTAGGGCCTGAAAAGCAATGCTGTGCGAAGAAAAAGTAAAAAGCCGGTCGGGTTTGGCAAGTTCAGTCAAAAGCCAAAAAGTCGTGCCAAAGGCCGCGACGCGCATCAGGGCCATAGACCCCCAAATATTATTGTTGTAAAGCGCCACCGGCTGATATGCCGCCCGCTCACGTTTCGGATGAGTAATATATTTATACGCCAAACAGGCAAAATATTCCGGATGGACACAAGTGTCGCTGTCAAAATATGAAACGACAATTTTCCCGTAAGGAATTCCTAATTCATCAATCAATTCCTTCGCCCGAAAACCCGCCCAGTGCGCGTTTGCTCCCTTACCTTTAATTTCCCCAACCAAATTGTCCGGATGCGTGGTCACCAAAAACCGAAAAAATTTTCCATCAAATTCTTTTTTAAGAATTTCGGAGTTGCGCAAAAAATTTTCTTTATTTCTCTCCTCGCCGGATAAAACAACAATTATTTTTTCTTTGGGATAATCTGAAGCCACCAGATTCAAAAAAGTAGAACGTAACACTTCTATTGGCTCTTTTGAAGTCGGCAACACGACCAGATGATAATAACTTTCCCAATCGGGCAACTCGCGGACTTTTTTAAACCAAT
>Ga0265296_1001449_pt1 | contig 27275 bp, 26 predicted proteins | sample MunlanPumphouse1_FD_189073 | JGI IMG/M metagenome (GOLD analysis project Ga0265296, IMG submission 189073) | Groundwater microbial communities from a municipal landfill in Southern Ontario, Canada - Pumphouse #1 | ecosystem: Environmental > Aquatic > Deep subsurface > Groundwater | place... | reverse complement strand
CCGGTAATATAACCCGCAATAAAGTTATTCATTATCTTAATTATGAAATATTTGATAATTTAAAAAATGCGGATTTCATTCATAATAACGGTTTCTTTATTGGAAATTACACTAAGAATTTAAAGAAAGAAATATTACATGTCATTAATTTAATTAAGTAGTAATAGTGTTTTTTCCCAGATAGAAGTGATATTTTTTTAGGTTAAAATGAAGGGATAGTATTAAAATATGAGTAATATTAAAGTAGTAATTCTTGCCGGTGGTCTCGGCACCAGACTCAGCGAAGAAACTTCAATTAAACCAAAGCCAATGGTGGAAATTGGCGGTAAGCCTATACTCTGGCATATCATGAAAATTTATTCTTACTACGGATTTAATGAATTTATAATCTGCCTCGGATATAAAGGGTATTTAATCAAGGAATATTTTGCCAATTATTTTATACATCAATCGGATATTACCGTAGATTTGAAGAATAATAAAATTGAAACGCATAATAATTATGCAGAACCCTGGAAAATCACTTTAATTGATACCGGTGATAATACTATGACAGGCGGACGTCTGCTTAGAATAAAAGAATATACCAATAATGAAACTTTTATGATGACATACGGCGATGGAGTGGCTGATGTAAATATTAATGAGTTAATCAACTTTCATAAAAGTAAAAATAAAATAGCAACTGTGACTGCTGTGCAACCTACTGGCAGATTTGGCTTATTGGATATCGATCAAGATAATGATGTAAATGAATTTATTGAAAAACCTGCTGGGGACGGTTCATGGGTTAATGCCGGTTTTTTTATTTTAGAGCCTAAAGTTTTTGATTATATTAAGAGTGATTCAACTTTTTTTGAAAAAGAAGCCTTAGAAGGATTGGCAAATGATAACCAGCTTGCGGCATATCGTCATCACGGATTCTGGATGCCGATGGATAAACTTTCTGATAAGTCCGAACTTGAAAAACTGTGGAATTCCGGCAAAGCTCCGTGGAAAATATGGAATTGAAAAATCCCGATAAAAACTTCTGGAAAGGGAGAAAGATTTATATCACCGGACATACCGGCTTTAAAGGCTCCTGGCTTTGTCTTTTATTGAATTACCTAAAAGCCGATATTTACGGGTATGCCTTAGAACCGCCTACTATACCAAGTTTGTATCAAATATGCAATATTGATGAATTCGTTCACTCAACCATTTCTGACATAAGAGATGGAGATGCATTAAAAAAATCAATTGAAAAAGCGCAACCAGAAATCGTTATTCACATGGCGGCTCAACCATTAGTGCGATTATCCTATTTAGACCCGGTTCTGACGTATCAAACCAATATTATGGGAACGATAAACCTCTTAGAATCAGTAAGAGTGACAAAATCCATTAAAGCAGTCATCAATATTACCACAGATAAATGCTATGAAAACAGGGAATGGATTTGGCCATACAGAGAAAATGAACCACTTGGTGGGTACGATCCATATTCCAGCAGTAAAGCTTGTTCAGAAATTATAACCGCCGCATATCGGAATTCTTTTTTAAATCCGAAAATATATGAAGAGCACAGTGTTGCGGTTGCTACAGCGCGCGCCGGAAATGTCATCGGAGGCGGTGACTGGGCAGATGACAGGTTAGTCCCTGATTTTATTAGGGCGATCTCAAAAGGGGAAAAAATAAAAATTCGCAGTCCTTACGCAATTCGACCATGGCAACACGTTCTGGAACCACTTACCGGTTATTTATTATTAGCGGAAAAACTATATGCAGAAGGCATCAAATACGCAGAAGCCTGGAATTTTGGGCCAAATGATGAAGATGCCAAACCAGTTGAATGGATCGTAAATTATCTGTGTCAAAAATGGAGTAATCACGCTGGTTTTGAAGTTGATAAAAATCCTCAACCACATGAAGCGAATTACCTGAAACTTGACTGGTCAAAGGCAAAGGCTTATTTAAACTGGCATCCACGATGGTCATTAGAAAAATCTCTGGATTCAATTATTGATTTTTCCAGAGCATTTATTAAAGAGGAAAATATTAACGACATCTGTTTAAGACAAATTTCGGAGTATTTGAATGGCTGATAGAATTGGAGAAATTAAAAAAGAAATTTTCTCTAAGATAGTTGAATATTACCATCTAAAATTTCAGAATCAGGAGTTTATTCCCGGTAAAAGCAGAGTGAATTACGCCGGCAGAGTTTTTGATGAAAATGAAATAATCAACTTAGTGGATTCAGCGCTTGATTTCTGGCTGACAGAAGGAAAATATTGCGAAGAATTTGCTGTTAAAATATCTGAATATTTATCCATTGAAAATATGATACTGACAAATTCAGGATCTTCGGCGAATTTATTGGCAATCAGCGCATTGACTTCAGAAAAATTAAAAGATAAAAGATTACAACCCGGAGATGAAATAATCACTGTAGCAGCTGGATTTCCTTCTACAGTTGCTCCTATTATCCAAAATAATCTTATTCCTGTTTTTATAGATGTTGATATTCCAACCTATAATGCCAATGTCGATGCGCTTGAAAAGGCAGTATCATCCAAAACAAAGGCAATATTTTTAGCGCATACTCTTGGAAATCCATTTAATATTGAAGCAGTAAAAGAGATTGCAGATAAAAATGGACTATGGCTGATAGAAGACAATTGTGACGCTTTGGGTACTAAATATAAAAATCAATATACCGGTGCATTTGGACACATTGCTACGCTTTCATTTTACCCGGCTCATCATATCACTACAGGTGAAGGAGGCGCAGTAGTAACACAGGATGAATCATTAGCGAAGATAATTCGCTCTTTCAGAGATTGGGGGAGAGACTGCTACTGTACCGGCGGCGAAAACAATACGTGCGGAAAGAGATTTTCCCAACAATTCGGCACGCTACCTTATGGCTATGATCATAAATATGTTTATTCCGAAATCGGGTATAACCTAAAGATGACCGAAATGCAAGCGGCTATCGGCTCGGCTCAGATGGATAAATTATCTTCCTTTTGTGAAAAGAGAAGAGAGAATTTCAAAATATGGTCGAAAATTTTTAGAAAATATCCGCGATATTTTGTCATTCCTCAAGCAACCGAAGGCTCTGATCCAGCTTGGTTTAGTTTTATTGTTACGATAAAAAATGATTGTCCGTTTACCCGTGAAGAACTGACTCGTTATCTGAACGAAAACCTGATTGAAACACGCAACCTCTTTGCCGGAAACATGACCAAACAGCCCGGCTTTATAAACCGACACTGGCGAATTGCAGACAACCTGACTAAAACCGATTACATAATGAAAAACACTTTCTTCCTGGGTACTTATCCCGGTCTGACAAAAGAAATGTTTGATTATGCTGAGGGAGTTTTAGATTCATTCATTCAGAGTTTCACAAAGTAACACCAAGTTCTACACAAAGTCTCACAAAGTAAACATCGTGTGACCTTATGGAGAAGAAAGTATCACAAAGTAACACTAAGTACATCACTAAGTCTCACAAAGATAACATTGTGTAACCTTGTGAGTACTTTGAGAAACTTAGAGTAATAAAAGAAAAGAAAACGTTGTGTAACCTTGTGTCTGGCTTTGAGAAACTTAGAGTAAGAAAAGAAAACGTTGTGTAACCTTGTGTCTGGCTTTGAGAAACTTAGAGTAAGAAAAGAAAACGATGGGTAACCTTAGGGAGAAGAAAGTATCACAAAGTAACACCAAGGATAGCACTAAGTTCCACAAAGATAACATTGTGTAACTTTGTGAGTACTTTGAGAAACTTTGAGTAACAAAAGAAAAGAAACCGTCGTGCGACTTTTTGTTTAACTTTGAGAAACTTTGTGAACCAATTGAATTATGACTGAAAACGAAATAAGCAAAATAATTCTCGACTGTGCATTCAAAGTACACACCGCTTTAGGACCTGGTTTACTTGAAAGCGCATACAGAGAATGCTTGGCTTATGAACTTAATAAGTCGGGACTAAAAATAGAGAAAGAAAAACCAATGCCGCTCATTTATGAAGAAGTTCAGTTAGATTGCGGTTATAGAATTGATTTATTAGTTGAAAATAAAGTAGTTATTGAACTGAAAACCGTCGACGCATTCAATGACGTGCATATAGCCCAAACATTGACTTACATGAGATTATCAGGATGCAAACTTGGATTGTTGTTAAATTTTTATACCAAATCATTAAAAGATGGAATCAAAAGATTAATCCTTTGAGTAACTTCGTGTAACTGCCTTAGTTGCACAAAGTGACACTAAGTAAAACACAAAGTTCCACAAGGATAACATTGTGATACTCTGTGAGCCCTTTGTGAAACAATATAGAGTTTCACTAAGTCTCAGAAAGTACAGCGCTAAGTTGCACAATGGAATAAAACTTCGTGAACCTTTGTGTCCAACTTTGAGAAACTTTGTGATCCCTCTTAATGGCTATCGTCAGAAAATATAAAAGTATCGTTACTGATTTTATCAATCCCGCGCCCGGATTATATCAGGTCAAGTTTTCACCATTGTCTGGAAAATTTCACTTTCGGCCAGGTCAATTCCTCCATCTGGCGCTAGATGAATATAATCCCAGTATGCCGTGGCCGGAATCACGCTGTTTTTCCATTCAGAATAGTCCTTCCTCAAATTATATTAAAATCACATTTTCAGTAAAGGGGAAATTCACCCATAGAATGGTTCAGGAGTTGTCCATAGGTAAGGAAATATGGCTAAAGTTACCCTATGGAGAATTTTTACAAAGATGTTCTTCAGTTAAAAATAGCGTCTTTATCGCAGGCGGTACAGGTATTACTCCTTTTCTTTCTTATTTTACCAATGCGTCTTTCAGTATTATGACTAATCCCATATTATTTTTAGGACTACGAGAGAAAAAGTATCACATTTATCAGGAAGAGTTGGAGGTTGCCCGGAAAATCAACGCAAACTTCGTTGTGAATATTGTCTATGAACATAAAGATGGAATGCTAAACATCGAAAATATTTTCAAAAATTATGGATATGACTTTGTCTATTTTTTATCGGGACCCCAGCAGATGCTCACTAATATTAAAGAGTATTTGCATAATACAGGTTTGGACGTAGATAATATTATTACGGACGAATGGGAATAAGTGTATATGTCAATAAATTTTGAAAATCCACTTAAAGATGACTTAGACCACATTTTAAAAAATACCAAAGAATTGTGGGAAGAAATAAAGAATAAACGGATTTTTATTACCGGCGGAACTGGATTTATTAGTTGTTGGTTATTATATTCAAATAAGTGGATACAATTTTAGTAAACAATCGTATAAAAAGATTTATCACTGTAGGAATTAGCGCTTATATTGTTAACGCAGTATTTATGATAATATTTGTAGAAATATTGCATTTTTCAAGTTATTTATTAAAAAATATGGCCAATATATTGTCAATTGAGGTTAGTATTTTATTTAATTTTTTATTAAGTAGAAAATGGACTTGGCAAGATGCTCCACGAAAACAGAATGTAAAATTATTGCTTCAATTTATTGCATTTAATTTAGCAGCTCTAGCGGGTGTTATCATTAGAATATTAATGTTTGCCTTACTTGAAAAATGGGAAATAAATTATTTATTGAATATGACTTTTGGAATAACATTGGCGGCTTCAGTTGATTATTTATTTTATAACAAATTCATTTTTAGGAGAAATTTAAATGAAAAAAGTCGAATTTGATGTTTGTATCATAGGTGGATTGGGACATATCGGATTACCGCTTGGTATATCTCTCGCAAATCGAGGTAAAAAAGTAATGCTTTATGATATTAATCAGCAGGCAATCGATATTGTTTCGAAAGGGAAAGTGCCATTCATGGAGGTGGGCGCAGAAGAAATACTGAAAATAGTTATTGGGAAAACCCTATTTATTTCATCTGATAGGGATGTAATTTCAAATTGTCATTATATCATAATTATAATTGGAACGCCTGTTGATGAACATCTTAATCCGAAAATTAAAGTTTTTAAGACATTATTTAATGAGATAATTGATAGAATCAGGGATGGACAACATATTGTGCTACGGAGTACGATTTTTCCTGGAACGACAGAGAAGATTAAATTATTCCTTGAGTCCAAAGGTAAATCAGTAAAATTATCATTTTGTCCTGAAAGGATTGCTGAAGGTCAAGCTATGGAAGAACTTCGTTCCCTTCCACAAATTATATCAGCATATGATGATCAATCATTTATGGAAGCAAAGGAACTTTTCTCATGTCTCACAGATGATTTAATACTACTAAATCCAATCGAAGCAGAACTTGCTAAGCTTTTTACAAATGCATGGAGGTATATACAATTCGCTATTTCAAACCAGTTCTATGAAATAGCCTCACAGCAAGGTCTTGATTTTTACAGGATTTATAATGCTATTACATATAAATACCCAAGGGCTAAAAATTTTCCTACTGCAGGTTTTGCTGCTGGGCCTTGTCTATTTAAAGATACCATGCAATTAGCATCCTACCATAATAATAATTTTTTCCTAGGTCATGCCGCTATGCTAATAAATGAAGGCCTTCCCAATTTTATTGTTCAAAGACTAAAAGACATTTATCAACTCAATAATAAAACTGTCGGAATACTTGGTATGGCTTTCAAAGCAGATAATGATGATAAAAGAGAATCTCTTTCGTATAAATTAAAAAAAATACTTGAAATTGAAGCCCGAGAAGTCTTATGTTCAGACGTTTTTATCAATGAAAAAGGTTTTATATCATCCAAAGTATTAATTAAGAAATCAGATATTATAATTTTAGGAGCACCTCATAAAGAATATAAAAAATTAAAGTACGGGGAAAAAGTAGTGATTGATATCTGGAATTTTTATAAAAAAGGAGGATCATTCTAATGAAAATATTAATTACTGGATCAGCGGGATTTATTTGTGGATACTTGGTCGAAGAACTGTTAGATCATGGACATGAAATAATGGGTATTGATAACTATTCAAAATACGGAAAAATAAAAAAGAGATATGATGATCATCCCCTTTATCATTTTACAGAAGGTGACGCAAAAGATATTAAACTACTAAAAATGCTAATTGAAGATTGCGATCAGATAATTGCATGTGCAGCAATGATCGGAGGTATTACTTATTTCCATGAATTCGCTTATGATTTATTATCTGAAAATGAGAGAATTACGGCTTCTACATTTGATGCTGCAATTTGGGCGTATAAAAATAAAAAATTAAAGAAAATCAATGTGCTTTCTTCATCTATGGTATTTGAAAGTACCTCTATGTTTCCTACACCCGAAGGAGAACAACTAAAATGCCCACCCCCATTATCCACTTATGGATTTCAAAAATTAGCCTGTGAATATTTTGCAAAAGGCGCATGGGAGCAATATGGATTACCCTATACAATTATAAGACCTTTTAATTGTATTGGAGTTGGTGAGAAAAGGGCTCTATGTGACCGCAATATATTGTCCGGAAATATTAGTTTAGCTATGAGTCATGTAGTTCCTGATCTTGTTCAAAAAATATTAAAAAACCAAAATCCATTACATATTTTGGGTGACGGGAATCAGATTCGTCATTACACTTACGGGGGAGATTTAGCTCAAGGAATAAGACTATGTATCGAAAATGAAAAGGCTCTTAATCAAGATTTCAATCTATCAATCCCAGTATCTACTACAGTGTTAGAATTAGCCCAACTGATTTGGAATAAAATTAAACCAAATGTTCCTTTTAGATATGTGAGTGACACACCTTTTCAATATGATGTACAAAAAAGAGTTCCCAACGTTGAAAAGGCAAAAGAAACCCTGGGATTTGAAACGGTGACATCTTTGGAAAAAGCGTTGGATGAAATAATCCCCTGGATACAAAAGCAGATTGAAATTGGCGGGATATAGGAACTGTGTTAACTTTAAAATAGATGGGATTGAGTGCAAGAGTTGATAGAAAAAATATATGACTCTATAAACGTTGTTATTCCTGTATATAACGAAAGAGAAAATATAAAGAAGACGCTTGATGAGATCGAAGGCAAGATTAAAACCTCACACATAATATTTTTTGTTTATGATTTTGATGAAGATAACACGATTCCAATCGTAAAAAATTTTCAGAAAAATAACAATAGTAATATCGTACTTGTAAAAAACAAATATGGGAAAGGCGTTCTTAATGCAATAAAAACAGGGTTTGAAACTGTAGAAGGCGGCATAGTATTAGTAGTGATGGCAGACCTGTCGGATGATTTGAGTACTGTTGATGAAATGTTTAGGGAAATCAACAATGGTTATGATCTCGTATGCGGTTCAAGATACATGAAAGGTGGCAAACAAATTGGAGGACCTTGGTTTAAAAAACTCCTTTCAAGAGCGGCAGGCGTATCGCTCAATTATTTGGTAGGCATTCCAACACATGATGTTACAAACAGCTTTAAAATGTACAAAATGAATATTTTAAATGACATAACAATAGAAAGTAACGGCGGCTTTGAACTGGGCATGGAGATTGTGGTAAAGGCTTGGATAAAAGGTTATAAGATCACAGAGGTCCCTTCTGTATGGCGGGACAGATGCGCTGGTGAATCAAGATTTATGTTGGTAAAATGGTTGCCAAAATATATTCACTGGTATTTACTTGCCGTGAAGAATGTATTCTCTATGTAAAAATTTGATATTGGTGTTAATTATATCGGGTAAGATGTGACAAAATGGATGTAGTCGTTCGTTTTGCTTCAATTTTAATTTCTTTTTTTCCTGAATCCGTCCAGAGTTATGCAGGGCGCCTTCGTTCCTCTCCATTAGGTTACAGACTGGCACGTGGCGCATTCTGGTGCTTGATCGGTGCTGTAATTTCAAGGGGGCTAGCACTGGTGGCCTCTATTGCAGTTGCCAGAATCCTGGGCAAGGAGGGTTTTGGTGAATTAGGAATCATCCAAAGTACGATCGGAATGTTTCAAGCTTTTGCAGGTTTTGGGTTAGGATTGACAGCCACAAAATACGTTGCTGAGTACCGTCTCAATAACGTTTCCAGAGCTGGGCGTATCATAGCACTTTCCGAGTTTGTAGCTGTTGGAACAGGATTTTTTATGGCCATTTTGCTATTCGTTTTTGCAACATGGCTGGCTACACACACTTTGGCCGCACCCCATTTGGCGGGCTTGCTCAGAATTAGTGCTTCTCTACTTTTTTTAGGGGCTGTGAGTGGCGCACAAACAGGAATTTTATCAGGTTTTGAGTCTTTTAAAGTAATCGCGCGAATAAATTTGATTGTAGGGATTGTAGCCTTTCCGCTTATGATTGGCGGTGTATACTGGAAGGGGCTTCAAGGTGCCGTATGGGGCCTAGCGGTGAGCATTGGTATAAATTGTTTCCTAAATCACCTTGCAGTAAGAGCCGAAACGCGCAAAGCAAATATCCCCCTTATATTTTCAGATTGTTGGCAAGAGTGGAAGAACCTGTTTAGTTTTTCATTGCCCGCCTTACTTGCAAACGTGATGGTTGGTCCAGTTATGTGGGCATGTAACGTAATGCTGGTTAACCAGCCCAACGGTTATATGGAGATGGGTGTTTTTAATGCCGCAAATCAGTGGTTCGCGGCATTGATGTTTCTACCAGTTGTAATGGGCCAGCCAGTTATACCGATACTTTCAGAACAATTAGGACGGCATGAGCATGAACGTTGCAGTAAAATATTGGCTACGTCGGTAAAATTAAATAGTATCATAGTAATGCCACTCATCATAATGGGCTGTATTTTGAGTCCGGTTATTATGGGGCTGTATGGTGACAATTATCGCGACGCATGGCCAACGTTGGCGGTTGTTCTACTAACGGCAGGATTACTTGCCATACAAACGCCTATTGGCTACATAGTTGCTGCCTCAAATCGCATGTGGATGGGATTTGCCATGAATATGGGCTGGGCTATAACGTTTGTATGTACTACAGTGTATTTTGTTAGATGGGGCGCCATAGGATTGGCAAGTGCTCGCGCAATTTCTTATATCGTACATGCAACCTGGACCTTTGCATTTGGCTATTATGTTATTCATAAGAAATGGAAAAAAGTTTGCTAATGAATGAAACTGAATTTAGCGTTTTTGAGCGTAGCGGCCTTGCAGCGCTCTCAGATATTCAAAGGCCGGAGTGGCTTGATTTGTTCAACCACTTAGAGCAGGGACAAACAGAGTTTCTTGCAAAGGAAGAAAACTTCCGAAGCCCCATGTATATTTGGCCACGTGATTCTTTACACACATGGAGCCGCATTTGGGAATATCCATATGTTTATTATCACTTAAGGTCGCGACTAAGAACCATTTCATGTCTCTCTTTACCAAAAGTAGTAGATGTCGGGTGTGGGGTAACTTTCTTCCCGTTTTCCATTGCTAAATTAGGATGTCATGTTATATGTACTGACATAGATCCCACCTGCAAAACGGACATCGAACGCGCTGCACAACACGTTAGTCAAGGCGATGGAAAGATAGAGTTTCGTCTTACTTCTAGTGCTTTATTACCACTTATTGATGGTGAAGCGGATGTTGTTTATTGCATAAGTGTGCTTGAACATATACCAGAATTTGAGGAGACCGTAGAAGAGATAGCGCGTATTTTAAAGCCTGGCGGTTTACTGATTTTGACAATTGACATAGATCTTAAAGGGAACGCAGAGATAGGAACACAAGGCTATAAACGCCTAACCGAGTGCCTGGCAAAAAAATTCAACCTTATGAATCATGAAACCACAATACATCCAGGCGATCTCCTGACATCTACTACAGGTCCTTACCCTATGCATAATGCATCAGTACGACAATTGCTTTGGTTTTGGACGAAGCAATGGCTTATAAAACCTCTTTTAGGCAGAAAACCCATTAGAAACATGAATTTGCGCCTAGCGGTTTTTGGCAGTGTACTCGAAAAGAAACGCAACATTTAAGAGGATTAACAAAAATTGAAGATTTTATTTATCTTACCGATTGCTTTATTTCCCTTAAAGGGATGTTCATTTAGGTGCTATCGACAGGCTACTGCTCTAAAAGACCAAAATATTGACGTCGTAATATTGTGTCCGAAAAGCGATGTTAAATATTCTAAGCAATTACTGGAAGTGTCGAGTGCATATCCTGTATTTGATCTTTTGCCTAATATTGGACGATCCTATATTAGAGAGTTTGTGACACTTCTTACCGCATGGAGTTTCATAATAAAGATTTTACGACAGGAAAAACCTGATATTATTCACGTTCACAATCCTCCTGATACTATGGCTTTTATTACTAGTTATATCTGCTCACACTTAAACATACCGGTTGTATTTGACATTAATGATTTAGGTCCTGAAGATATTCAATCAAACTATAATAAATCGACACTATCAAAGATTATTTTATTACCCATAGCAAGAATTTTAGAAAGAAATGTGATAAAAAGATCAAGTGCAATTATTGTTGTTAGTGACAGCGTTAAAAACCATTTGTTAAAAACAAGGGATTATTTAAGAAAAATGAATATACCTGTATTGACGGTATATAATTCAGTTGATATAGGCGATATTGATAAAATTCGTGATATCGAAAAGAAAGAGCCATATATACTGTATGTCGGAACTCTTTCAAGCGGATTTTTGGGACTTGAAGAACTTATTTCAAGTTTCAAATACATTGCGAATAAATTCAACGTAAAATTAAAGATAATTGGTGACGGCCCACTCAGAAAAAAGTTGCTCGATCTGGTGCGTGAGTTGGAGATGGAGGATAAAGTAGATATTATAGGACATCTAAATCCGGCCATCGTTCTACAATATGTAAAAAGTGCAGTTTTATGCGTTGTGCCTTATAGGAAAACCATTCTTACGGATATAACAATACCTACAAAAATATTTGAGTATATGGTAATTGGTAAAGCCATAGTAAGGCCAAATCTTGCAGGTTTAGATGAGGTTTTAGGAAAAGAAAATATTGGTTGCTATGAGGCTGATAATCAAAAATCCTTAATAAATTCTATCGAAACGTTATTGGGTAACAAGGTACTTTTACACAAAGTAGGAAATTTAAATAGAGATAGGTTTTTGTGTTTCAGTTATCAAAAGGTGATAAAGCAATTAATGACGCTTTATCAAGCAATTCAAAAACACATTTAAATAAAAGATAAAATTTAAACATGCAAAATATTGAGATTAAATATAAGAGCAAATTAAAGCACCAATTGTTAAATGTTTTCCTTTTTAATATTGGAATATTGTTCGCTGTACTCTGGATTTTAAAAATTAAAAATTTTTATATAATGTTTTTCGTAATCATTCTGCTTTTATTAGTACCTATAGTAGTTCTATTAAAAAGGAGGAGTTTAGATTTTTTTGATCCACTTGTAATCTTTATTTTGATTGCTATGCCATCGTTCTTGCTAAGACCTTTCTTAACATATACAAACTTTGATAAATTTATAAGATCAAATATATTTGGGAGTAAAATAGTTAATGTCGAAGACATACCGTGCGTTTTAGCACTGGTAGCTTCCGGAATTACGTTTTATTATTTAGGTTACATAAATAAATTTAGAAAAAGAATTTTACAATATTTACCCAAAATATACATTGATTTAAATAAAAATAGAGTAGTATTAATTTGTATTCTAGCGTCTATTACTTTTTTGACTACCTGGTATTATTTTTTACTAAAAAATGAATTTTCACCCAAGATTATTTATGGTAATTTTTATTCATCAGTAACAGCAGTTGGGGGAGATATTATGTACATTTACAGATTATCTCTGATGCTTTTACACACAATCTTATTTTACATTATATTTAGTAAATTTCGAAGTACTCCTAGGTTAATTGTATGGGTAATAATTACTATACTTACCTTACTACCAATGATGATTGTATATTCTGACCGATCGATTATTGTTACAGCTGTATTTCAGCCAATTATAATTTGGTATTATGTTAAAAAAAAGTTTTCAATAAAACAAACAAGCTTGATAATACTTACTATAGTAGGATTTATTACTTTTTTTGGAGTTTTTCGTGTGTATTTTAGTGGTAATAAAATTGAAAGTCAAGACGTGATATCTATACTGATATCTGAACAAGAGAGTCAGTTTGGTTATTGGGATAATTTATTATATGTCTTAAATTATTACCCGGAAAGGCAGGGCTTTTACTATGGACATACAATAATCGAGGATTTATATGGAATATTAATACCAAGAAAAATATGGAAAAATAAACCAACCTTGTATGGATCTGACAGAGTGTTAAATGATTTGAATCCTGCATGGTTGAATATTGGACATCATGATGCCGTGTCGTCATTAGGTTCGGGTTATGCAGAGTTTGGATTAATAGGGGCTTTAATGACAATGTTTATTTTTGGGCTTGTATATCGTTCTATATATGAATATTTTATAAAAGTGCACTCAAATTCTATCATTTCAAGTGCTGTTTACACAATATTCTTATTTAATATTCCTAAAATGCTTAGGGGAAGTATATCGAATATTTTTATACTCGCCATGTGGTTTTTTCCGCTCATTTATATAATTCGGTACCTCAGTAAATCTAAAAAATTAGGACATGAAATTAGTCAGAGAATTTCAAGATAATTACGTCGGTGTAGTTCATTATTAAAATGCTAAATGCTAAAAACATTATCTCCTGGATTCACGTCTTATTGAAGTACAAAAAAATACATTTACTGATGTTGTTCATTATATTTATTGCAGGATTATTCTTGCGTACTTATAACCTGTCAATGAAAAGTTTTTGGACCGATGAACTCCTCAGTATTTGGCATTCAAAAGAGATTGTTGATTTGATAAAGTTATTTTCTCCTTTGCAGGGAAATGCACATCCTCCGTTATTTTTTTTACTCCTAAAATTATGGTCTTATGGGGGTAATGATGAATCTTATCTAAGGTTGCTTCCAGTCATTTTTGGGATTTTAGCAATACCATCTACATATATTTTATCGAGACAATTTTTTGCTAAGAATGTCAGTATATTAAGTTCTTTCTTTATCGCCATATCACCTTATCTTATATTATATGACAGAGAATTACGGATGTATTCATTATTAACATTGTTAACCGTCATTTCTTCATATTTCTTTTTTCGAGCCGTAGAAAATAATAAAGGAAGATACTGGATAGGATATGCTTTATTTACAGTATTAAATACATATACGCACTATCATGCATTTTTAGTCATTATGTTCCAGGGAGTATATATTTTACTTTGGTTTAAGGAATATAGAAACTCCATAAAACCGCTATTTATCTCGCTATTTATAACAGTATTGTGTTTTTCTTTCTGGGTACCCTCATTTTTGTATCATCTTCGGAATTTCTCTGCTTTAGGTGGAGAAACAACAAGAATTCCCATTAGCTTTGGTGCGTTGGTAAAACCGTTATATCTATTCTTCTCAATAAGTATAGGGCAAACTGTATTGCCCTGGAAATATCTTATCGTAATACCAGCACTGATTCTATTCCCTATTATGTTTGTGTTAGGCTTAAAGAATTTACTTGGTGAAAAAAAAATACTATACTTTTTCCTATCAGCGATATTTTGTCCAATTATTTTAGGTATCCTTTTTTCAGATTTAGTACCAAGATATTTTGTTTTTATTGCCCCCTTCTTTTATATAATTATTTCTAAGGGAATTTTTAGTTTTCCTATTAAAAAGGTGCAATTCGCGATAATCGGTATTATTGTTCTTCTATGGTGCTATCCTATTTATAATTATTATAATAATAAGGAGTTCCATAATATGGCGACGATTGATCCTTGGAGGGAAGTCGGGAAATATTTAAAAGAAAATGTGAAAAAGAATGATCTATTCTTTAATATTGGAGGAGTACCAATAAATTATTATACTGGTTTCGAAGAGCCTGTATTAGGTACAAATTCATTGGCAACTATAGTTAATCAGTTGCAACTGAAAGAGAAATCGCCGAAGAGGATCTGGGTGGTTGTATCTAATCCACTATATAAGAATGACATTGAAGATGTATTACAATGGATGAATGACCATTACAAATTATCCACCGAGAAACATTATGTCTTTGATCCAGATTATCCAAAGAAGATCAAACTTTTTAAAAAAGATTTTTTAGGATATAGAATTATCATTTATTTATTTGAATCGAATATTCCATGAGAAAAGTCAAATTACTTACCGTTGTAGTTCCCTGTTTTAATGAGCAAGAAGTGTTGCCATTAACCTATATAAGGCTCGTATACGTTCTAAATGATTTGATTAGGTGTGAAAAAATCTTTGCCTATGAGTTGATTTTTGTAGATAACGGATCTACTGATGAAACGCTTAAGGTTCTAAAAAATTTATTTGAGAAAGATGATCATATTCGCATCGTCTCTTTGAGACGTAATTTCGGTTATCAAGGATCAATTACTGCTGGTTTATTTCACGCCCGAGGCGACATAGTTGTCACGATAGATGCTGATCTTCAGGATCCGCCTGAAAAGATCTCTGAGATGATAACTTTTTTTCAGGAAGGTTATGATTTGGTCCTCGGTGTCCGTGAGGATCGTTCATCGGACAGTTTGCTTAAAAGATTATTTTCGAATATTTATTATAGATTATTGAAAATCATGGGAGTTGATGTTGTCTCCAATCACGGCGATTTCAGGCTTATGGCAAAATCTCTGGTTGACGAATTTAATGCGATGACGGAAAGGAACCGCTTCATTAGGGCAATGATTCTACAGTTGGAGTCAAAATACGCCATTGTTTCTTATAAACGCGAACCAAGGATTGCTGGAAAAACGAAATTTAACATATCGGAACTATTTTCTTTCAGCTTTGACGGGATAATCTCTTTTTCTTTTTTTCCATTGCGGTTAGCATCTATAGTCGGTTCGATTCTGTTTATCTGCAGTACAATAAGCGCATTATGGGTTTTATATATAAAGCTCTTAACTGTTAGGTCCATTCCAGGTTGGGCATCCACCTTGGTACCTATACTGGGATTAGGTGGAATGCAGCTTTTCTTTCTAGGGATAATCGGTGAATATATTGGGAGATTATATGTGGAAGTGAAACAACGCCCCCTATTTACAGTAAGAGAAGAATTTAGTCATGAAAAAAAGTATGATTAAAAGGGATTTAAATAATGACCCTTACACAGAATGAAAAAAAGACTTTAAACGGTAAACAAGTATTAATAACAGGTGCTGCCGGATTTATAGGTTCACATCTTACAAAACGGCTTTTAATTGAAGGGGCTAAAGTCCATACTCTTTTGTTAAAAGACGCTGACATATTCAGGATTAAGGACATTTTTTCAAATCTGAACGTAAAGTACATCGATATAAGAGATTATGAATCGATAAGAAAATATATTAGGGAAATAAAACCACAATTAATTTTTCATCTAGCAGCATTACGTGATGTCAGTAGGGAATTGAGACTTATTGATGAGATGATAGATACGAATGTTAAAGGAACTGTAAACTTATTAAAAGCAATCATAGAGGAGAAGATACCAATTGAATATTTTATTAATACTGGTTCATGTGAGGAATACGGTAATGGCATTACGCCTTTTTCTGAGACTAATAAAGAGATACCTGTTTCCCCTTACTCTGCGAGTAAAGTAGCATCTACATATATATGTAATATGCTGTTCAGAACGTACAATATTCCAATTGTTACTATTAGACCATTTCTAACATATGGACCGTCCCAAGATCCGGATATGTTCATTCCATCTCTCATAATTCATTGTTTAAAAAATAAAAATTTTAATATGACTGATGGATATCAAACAAGGGAATTTAATTATATAGATGATATCATTAGTGCATATATAATAGCCGCAAAAAGTAGTAAAATAGCAGGAGAGATCTTCAATATAGGTAATGGGGTGGAGTATTCTGTTAAAGAAGTCGCGTGTAAAATTGTTAGAAAGATGAATACAGGGATAAAATTAAATTTTGGCTCCATCCCAACACGCCCTGGCGAAGCAGAACATTTTTATTGTGACAACCAAAAGGCCAGATTAATGCTGGGATGGACTCCAAGCGTTAATCTTGAAGATGGACTTCAAAAAACGATCGAATGGTATCGTTGTTTTTATAGATTTTAAGAAGGATAAGTTTTGATCCAAAACTATAAATTATTTACACGTAAAATAGTTATTTTATTTTTGATATTTTTATTAGGATTTATGTTAAGGTTAGTGTTCGCGCCTATTGAAAATATAGATGCGGATTCCTTTGAACTCCTTACCGCAGCAAAGACTATAAACGATACTGGAAGATATATGGTACCTAGTATTGGAACACCAGATTTAAAGATCAAATATCACTTTGCAGGTTGGCCGGTTGGCTTTCCATTAATGCTTTGTCTAATATTTAAATTAATTGGCTATAGCGAATTCGCTGCCAGATTATTTGTAATACTCTTAGGGAGTTTGACAATTATTTGTACTATAATGATAGCAGATCTTTTATTTGGAGAGAAAGTGTCATATCTTGCCGGTTTGCTTACAGCAATGAATCCCCTACTTGTAGCTTTTAATGGAAGGATATTTACTAACACACCATCTTTGTTTTTTTTTATGTGCTCAATTACATGTTTAATGCTAAGTACAATCAAGAAGTCCGATGATTTGCAATTTGTAAATCTACGAATTGTTTTATCAAGCAGAGGGCGTATTATAAACTTTTTACTTTCTCTCTTTTTCTTTGGCATCTTATTAACAATAAGAGACACCGAAGTCATTTTTTCCCCAATATATATTTATATTTTATACAAATCTGAATTTTTCTATTTTAAGCATTATAATTATGATATTAAACCTATTTTGTTTTTGTTATCGGGAGTATTGGTCCTCCTTATTGGATATGCGCCAAGTATGTATTTTAATTACCAAAATTACGGCAAGATCATCACGTCAACTACTTATCAATGGGGAGGCAGACTTGATTTTAAGTATTTGTTTTTTGGGTATAGCAGTACATTACCGTTACCCGGAATACTAGTAATCCTGATAACCGTATTGGTTTATTGTTTTCCAGCATTTCTTTTATTTTTCATAAAAAAATGTTCAGATAAAGATATTCTATTGATTATAATATTTTTTCTTATATTAATACCGATTATGATTATAAATGGAGCTTATAGAGTCACTTCAACTGGCGCCTCTCCTCGCTATATTATAGCATTAATTCCTTTTGCCTGTATATTTTCTGCTAATCGATTAATTTATCTTTATAAATACAAGATGTTATTGTGGACGTTTAGTATTGTTATATTATCATGGCTTTTCCTGTTAAGTTATCCATTGCCAGTTCTTTTTAAAATAACACCAAAATTTGCTTATCTGGCACACTATTCCCCTTTATATCAAAGATATCCATATAAAAATTATCCTACGCATACAAACGCAGTTTCAAATTGGATAAAGAATAATACTGCTGAGAACTCAGTTGTAATTGCCCCTTCATCTAATCCGTACCATTTTTTCTATTATGCAAAACGTCAAGTTATCACCTATCCAAATCTTAATTCGAACGTTTTAAGGGACTTATCCTTCTCTAGATCGATATACCTTGTGGAAGATCACGAAGCGACATATAATCCAGAAAAAGTTAAAAGTGTTAAGAATATCATAAACGCTTCAGGTCTCAGTTATATTATTGTCGGAGAAATTGAGCTTTTTAGCCCAAAAGTCGGAATAACAAAAATGAATATATATAAGGTATTTTAAAATGGGAAAAGATATAGTTATTGTTGATTTAATTAATGAAAAAGGAATTGAAACACAAATTTCTGATGCAGCTAAAATAATAGGGCTGACAAATGATTTACGAAATGCAAAAAAGATATTTATTAAGCCCAATTTAACAAATCCGTTCTATAAAAAAGGAGTTACGACCAGAAAATCTTTTATCGAGACACTGGTCAATGCCTTTTTTACAATCAATTCCAAACTAAAAATATATATTGGGGAGGGAGATGGCGGTTATAATGCCTTTTCCATGACCGATGCACTTCGTGAAATGGATTTTTACTCTATTACAAAAAACAATCCAAATGTAGTTATTGTTAATCTCTCAAAAATACCCACACAAAGTGTCAGGTTAGAAGCAAAAAGTAAACCTTATTATATTGACCTACCTAGATTATTTTTCGATGAAATTGATTTCTCTATTTCATGTCCTCTCCCTAAAGTGCATTGTATGACGAAATTAACCCTTTCTTACAAGAATCAATGGGGGTGCGTCCCCGACACGATGAGACTTAAAAATCATTATGTATTTGACGAAATAATAAGTCAAATAAGTGAAAAATTAAAATTTAAATATGCCTTTCTTGATGGGAAATATGGTCTTAATAATAACGGACCTATGATAGGAGATCCTATAGAACTCAATTGGTTTGTCGCATCAAATTCTTTAGGTGCCTTTGATATGGTTGTATCTGGAATGATGGGATTTCAGTGGAAGAAAATCAGACATTTAACAAAAGCAGAATCATATGGATACCTTCCTTTACCAGAAAATATAGAAATAATTGGAAATTTAAATGTACTAAAAACTCGATTTGTCCTGAAAAGATCTTTATGGAACTATCCTGCACTTGCTGCATTTAATTCAAAATATTTGACACATTTGTTTTATATTTCGAAATTATCTAAACCTCTTCATTACATTATGTATAAATTTAGACAAAAGCCTATCGAATGACAATTAAAGCCACCAAAGATAAATAAGGGCTATAGATGAAAAAAAGAATCTTATTTATTCATCAGCATTATTTTCCTGAAATGGCAGGGACTGCCAGACGAACAAAAGAATTAGCAGAAGGACTTTATATAAAAGGACATATTTGCACGGTTCTAACATCGTACCCTCGGATATTTCGGTCAATACCAGGATATAAAGCAAGTGACTTTGAAATTATAAATGGTGTAAGAGTATTTCGATTAAAAACTCATTTTGAAGTAAAAATAAATGTACTCTTCAGAATGATTTCTTATTTAATATTTTTTATCAAATCTGCATTATGGATGTATAAATATAGAAAGAAATTTGATTTAGCTATTTCTATTGCACCACTGGCTTCTGGTATGTGTGGTGCTCTCGCACAAAAATATTTTAAACTTCCTCATCATTTCGATGTCCCTGACATTTTACCCGATTTAGGCATCTCAGCAGGAATGATAAGAAATAAATTACTTATTAAAGTACTTTATAATATTGAACGATGGGTATATGATAACTCCACAACAATTTCTGCAATTACAGAAGGACAGGTAAAAAATATTGAGAAAAAAGGCGTTAATTCTGATAAAATATATCTATTTCCCGATTGGGTGGATGTCGAATTCTTTCTAATAAACGCCAAAAAACACAATCAACTTATTCACGATCAAATTAATAAGCATAATAGATACAAAATAATTTCATTTATTGGCAATATTGGTGCCCTTCAGGGGGTTGAAAGTTTTTTAGATTTAGCCCGACTTCTGAATGATGATGCTCAACTTAAATATAAATTTCTATTTATCGGTGATGGCATAATGCTTGATACACTTCAAAAAAGGGTTAAGAAAGAGCAAATTCTTAATGTTGAATTTATTGGTAGAGTTCCAAGAGAACTTGTACCATCCTATATGAATCAATCTGACATTTTAGTAGCAAATTATTTAAATAATCCTTACATGGATATCTGCATTCCAGGAAAGACATATGAATATTTGGTTTCTAATAGACCAATTTTAATCGGGTCAAGGGGAGAATCTGCTAAGCTTGTTCAAAAGTTTAATGCCGGAATTGCTGTTGAGCCAATGAATCCTCATGAAATGAAAAAAGCAATCTATACCATTTTACAGAATCCCAAATTATTCGAAATTGATTTAGAAAAATTTATTTCCCTATATAAAATTGATGCTATTATAGAAGATTACAATAATATGATTATCAAAAAATATAGTTTAAATCAGGAGAAATAATATGAAAAACATTTTAGTAACAGGTGGTGCTGGCTTTATTGGAACAAATTTATGCAATGAATTACGATCAAGAGGACATCATGTAATTTCTTGTGATTTGTACAATACTGATAGAGACGAGTATATTCGCTGTGATGTGCGAAACTATCGTCAAATTGATCATGTTTTTAATAAATACGGACCTTTTGATTATGTTTTTCATCTCGCAGCTGAATATGGTAGATGGAATGGGGAGGCATATTACGAGAATTTATGGCAAACAAACGTAATCGGGACAAAACACATAAGCAGATTTCAAGAGAAACATAAATTCCGTTTAATTTTCTTTTCATCAGCAGAAGTATATGGTGATTATGAAGGAAAAATGATTGAATCTGTTATGGAAGAAAATAAAATTAAAGATACATATCAAATGAATGATTATGCAATTACAAAATGGGCTGGAGAATTGATTTGTATGAATTCTGCAAAAATGTTTGGGACTGAAACCGTAAGAGTACGTCCTGTTAATTGTTATGGCATCCATGAAGAATATACACCTTATCGAGGTTTTATTCCTAAATTTATATATCATTCATTGCATAATAAACCTTATGTCGTATTTAAAGGGCATAAAAGGATTATTGATTACGTCGAAGATACATGTAAAACATTTTCAAATATTGTTGATAATTTCATCCCGGGTGAAGTCTATAATATTGGTGGGAAAGTAGAATGGGAAATGGATATTAAAGATTATTCAGATTTAATTTTAAAAACCACTGGTGCAGACGAATCACTTGTAACATATCAGGAATCTGAAAATTTCACAACAAAAGTAAAGGCAATAGATTTTTCAAAATCGATTAAAGATTTAAAACATGATCCCAAAATTCCACCAGAAGAGGGAATTAGAAGAACAGTCAAATGGATGAAAGATTTTTACAGAATTAAATAGATGGAGTGTTAGAAAAATGGAAAATATTGAATTGAAGTATGCAAATAAGATAGTATTGGTAACAGGTGGTGCTGGATGTATTGGGAGTAATCTTGTCAAAAGAATTAGTGATTTAGGTGCGAAAGAAGTCATCATTTTAGATAATTTATCTTCAGCATATAAATGGAATATTCCTATTGCGAAAAATATTATGTTTGTTGAGGGCGATATTTTAAATGATGAAATGTTAAAAAGAGTCTTTAAAAGAAAACCTGATTATGTATTTCACCTTGCAGCGCATTTTGCTAATCAAAATTCTGTCGATAATCCTGAAACTGATTTGTTAGTTAATGGTATGGGAGTTTTAAAAGTACTTGAATATGCTCATCTGTCAGGAATAGAAAGATTTGTATTTGCTTCATCAGGATGTGGAGTATATGGCTTAGAGTCTAAGATGCCTTTTGAAGAACATGATATTTCTATAAAACTGCATTCTCCTTATCAGGTCACGAAATTACTGGGAGAGTTATATACAAATTATTTCCATAATCTCTATAACCTGCCCATAGTTAATGCACGTTTTTTTAATGTGTTTGGACCGGGAGAAGTACCGGGGAAATATCGAAATGTCATACCCAATTTCATGTATTGGTCAATTCAAGGTAAACCACTTCCTATAACAGGTGATGGATCTGAAACTCGTGATTGGACTTATGTCGGTGATATTGTAAATGGTCTTCTTGCTATGGGGGTAATAGAAGAAGCAGTTGGAGAATCAATAAATTTAGGCTCAGGAAAAGATACTCAAGTTATTGACATGGCTAAAATGATACTTGAACTTACTGGGAATAAGAATGGAATTAAATATGTTGAACGAAGAAACTGGGATGTTAAAAAGCAATTATTATCATCAATTGAAAAAGCAAATAATATACTTGATTATGAGCCTAAAACAACTTTTAGAGAAGGGCTAGAGTTTGTTTACAAATGGTTTATGGATAATAAACATAATATTGAAAAAAGTGCTGAGTTTTAATAATGGGAAATAATAAAAAGAAAGTTCTAATTGCTTTTGGAACAAGACCGGAAGCTATTAAAATGGCTCCTTTAATAAAGCAATTCGAGGATAAAAAAAGTAAATTTAATACTGTTGTGTGTGTAACGGCTCAACATAGAGAAATGTTAGATCAAGTGTTAAATATATTTAATATCATTCCAAATTATGATTTGAATTTGATGGTAAATAACCAGACTTTGTCAGAATTAACATCTAAAATTATTCAAGGTGTTTCAGATGTTTTATTAAGAGAGAAACCAGATTTAGTGATTGTTCAGGGCGATACAATAACTACATTTTCGGCATCACTCGCGGCATATTATTTAAAAGTGCCTGTAGCTCACATTGAAGCTGGGTTGCGAACGAAAAGCAAATATAGTCCTTTTCCTGAGGAAATAAATCGACGTCTTACCTCGGTCATTGCTGATTATCATTTCGCTCCAACTCAAGAATCGAAAAATAATCTAATTAAGGAAGGAATACCTGATTATTCTATATTTGTTACTGGAAATACTGTAATAGATGCTTTATTGCAAGTTACAAAAATGAATGAAGAAAAACTGATGAATGAAAAATGGAGGAAGTTTTTTTTAACTGAGTATAATATCGAATTCTCGAATACCAAAAAGTCTATCTTAATTACTGGGCATAGGCGTGAAAGTTTTGGTGGCGGATTTAAAGAAATATGTCGTGCATTGTCTGATATTGCAAATAGATTTCAGAGTATACAATTAATATACCCTGTTCATTTAAATCCAAATGTTCAAAAACCGGTTTATTCTATTTTGGGAAATATTAAAAATATTCATCTAATTCCTCCACTTGATTATTTGCCGTTTATTTATTTAATGAATCAATGTTATCTTATTTTAACTGATTCAGGAGGAATCCAAGAGGAGGCACCTGCACTTGGAATACCGGTTTTGGTGATGCGGGATACTACTGAAAGACCCGAAGGATTAAATTATGGAACCGCTAAATTAGTTGGGACAAATGCAGGTATTATTGTGAGAGAAACAGAAAAATTGTTAACAGATCAAGATGAATATAAAAAAATGGCAAAATCGACAAATCCCTATGGAATCGGGGAAAGTGCAAAAGAAATATATAATATAATTGAAAATATATATTATGATTAATAAATACAATCGCATGATAGCTCCAATATTTATTCTTATTGACTTTTTAATAATTTTTCTATGTTATTATGCATCCTATTTTATTCGTTTTGAAATAGACAGGGTGTTAAATCCTTCCTATTAGTTTACTTTTTTTATCATTGTCATCGGGCACTTGAAAATGTACCACTTGTGGGCAATTGAGATATTACTAAGTATAAATCTTAACTTTTCTCTTTACTAATCATGGTCAATCGTTATAATCGTTTGCTTTTACCAATATTTTATTTCATTGAATATACTATCGTATCGGTGGCATTTTTTATTGCCTTTCGTTGGCGTTTCGATCAGGCGTCATCATTGTCCGGTCAGTATCTCAGCCTGTTTTGGATATATAGTATATTTTGGCTGATTAGTTCACTGATCGGTAAAACTTATCTCGAACAGCAGGCGCATAACCTGAGATGGCATCTCCGGCGATTAGGAATTGCTGAACTACTATTCATTGGCGCCGTATTTATTTATCTCGTTGCTTCCAAGAGCCAGTATATTTCCCGTCACTTTTTATTGATATTTTTCCCGCTGGAAATATTTCTGGTTATTGTATGGCATGTTTGTCGCCGACAAATCATGGTTAGTTATCGTTCCAAAGGGCGAAATTATAAAAGCGTAATCATCATTGGTGATATGGATCGAATTACCGGGTTTTCGATTTGGGCGGAGGATAACCCGGTTTATGGTTATCGTGTCGATAAAAGTATTTGTTATGACAGCACAGAGACTGACTATGCTTTGAGACTTAAAGAAGAATTAAAAATTTCTAAATATGAAGAGTTAATTGTTCTTACCGGTGGTTCTTTCGGTGTATTATTGGAGAACCAAATTCAGCAGATCATCGATCAAGCGGAGAATTACGGATTGCGCGTAATGATCGCGCCCTCTTATATGAAATCTTATTCTCAGCGGATCGAGATCGACAATCTGAACGGTCAAACTGTGCTAAGCGTCAGAAGCGAGCCGCTTCAGTATCTCCATAATCGCCTGTTTAAACGTCTCTTTGACTTCTTACTATCTACTATTATCTTCTTACTGTTTTATTGGTGGTTTCATCTGATTGTCGGATTGTTTATCAAGTTATCCTCTCCGGGTCCTATCATTTTCAAACAGAAACGGGTTGGAATCAACGATCGTACTTTTTGGTGTTACAAATTCCGTTCGATGCGTTTTACTGATTCAAAAAAGAATGTTGCTGAAAACGGATTTGATTCACTTACCGATGCGAATGATGGTCGCGTTACGTGGATCGGGAAACTTCTGCGTAAAACTAATCTGGATGAATTGCCGCAGTTTATCAATGTTTTTCTGGGGAATATGTCGGTTGTCGGTCCCCGCCCGCACATGTTGGGTGAAGATCTGGAAATTCGGAAAAAGGTTCCGAAGTATCGAATTCGTCAGTTTGTCAAACCGGGAATTACCGGGTGGGCGGCGATGAATGGCCTTCGCGGCGGTACAACAAACATAGATCTAATGAAAAAACGCACGGAGTATGATATCTGGTACATCGAGAACTGGACGTTTGAACTGGATCTGAAGATTGTCTGGAAAACGATCTGGGAGATGGCGACGTTCCGGATACCGAATGCGTACTAAGAAATGATGAATTTTGAATTGTGAATGATGAATCAAGCAAATAATGCTGAATTAGGAATGCTGAATTTTAAATGTTCGAAAGGGATAAGGAATGAATAAGGATAATGTTGTCAGAGAGAAGTCTTTTGAATTTGCACTGAAGATTATTGATCTGTACAAGTATCTTTGTGATGATAAAAAGGAATACGTTTTATCAAAGCAGGTTTTGAGATCTGGTACATCGATAGGTGCTAACATTGAGGAAGCACTCGCCCCGTTAAATATTATGGAGCCTGTCGTACAAATATTTTAAAATAAATAGCATTTGGTCATTTTAGTCAGATATTTTCCATTGTATTTATTTAACAGGGCAGGCTGCGCAGAGTAAAAAAGACTTTATATCGAAGATGTCAATAGCTGCGAAGGAAGCGAGAGAAACTCTTTACTGGTTAAAGTTACTGAAATATGGCAAATATATTACGAAAGACGAAATTCTTATCGATTCGGAAGAACTAATCCGACTCCTGACATCTATTGTAAAAACATCGAAGAAAAATGTTAAATTGTGAATTATGAATGTTGAATGATAAAGCATTTTAAATACGTAATATTTCATTCATAATTTAAAATTCAGCATTCAACATTCAGCATTCAGCATTGATAATTAATCATCATTTATTTCTAAAAGTTGTTATATTTAACAGTAAATGGAAATGTATTCGTTGTATTTATGATGAAATATGTTGAATTCCGGCAAAAGATGATTTCCTTTCCTGTTTTTTCGGTTCAGGAGATTGACAAACAATTTCCGGGATTTGATACACGCCGATTGGTAGAATGGCAGGATAAAGGTTATCTTCAAAGACTCAGAAACCGTTATTATTATTTCACCGATAAAGAAGTAGATGAGCAGTTTTTATACTATTCGGCAAATCAGATATATCGTCCTTCATACGTCTCGTTAGAATCGGCATTGGCTTATTATGGTTTTATTCCGGAGGGTGTTTTCCAAATTCTTTCCTGTTCAACGCTTAAAAACCAGAAATTTGAGACTCCCCGAGGGACTTTTATTTATTTTCATCTCAAAAGCGCCATGTATTTTGGTTATCGACTTGTGTCCTGGCAACAACATCATTACGCATTGGCCGAGCCCGAAAAGGCGCTGATAGATTATCTATACCTACGTCCTGAAATAAAACATATCGAAGACATAGAGACTCTGCGCTGGAATATTCTTTCAATCAATGAAAAGGTCGATCGGGAAAAATTAAACGATTATGAAAAATATATCAATTCCCCGGCATTAAGTAAGCGATTATCTTTATTGAGCGATTTACTCGATTTACCCTGTTAAATAACACCCTTATTTACAACAGTAGATCGTTTTAAAAATTCTATTTAACTCTGTTAAATGACACACTTTAAAAATTCTATTTAACAGGGTTTAGACTTAGCGAAATTCAATCTTTTTTCCCCCAATCACTCCATCGTTTTCCGCAGTTTATGTTGCGGGAGTATCTGCAATATAAAATATTGGAGATTGTGTACGCAAGCGGTTATGCCAATTTC
>Ga0265296_1001448_pt1 | contig 27277 bp, 29 predicted proteins | sample MunlanPumphouse1_FD_189073 | JGI IMG/M metagenome (GOLD analysis project Ga0265296, IMG submission 189073) | Groundwater microbial communities from a municipal landfill in Southern Ontario, Canada - Pumphouse #1 | ecosystem: Environmental > Aquatic > Deep subsurface > Groundwater | place... | reverse complement strand
TTCTATCTCGCCGCTGGAGGGCAGAGGCCCTAGCGACTTGAAGATTAGCGGCCTCTTGGAGCGCGTAAAGGAGAACAATATTAAGGAAATCATCATCGCTACCGACGCTGATACCGAAGGCGAAATTACTGCTTTATACCTTGCTAAGGTCCTCAAGCCTTTGGGTGTTAATTTAAGCCGTATTGGCTTAGGAATACCCGTGGGCTCAAATTTAGAATACGCTGATTCTTCCACGCTTTCCAAGGCTTTGGAATCCCGCCGCAGTATCTAAGCCATGATTGCTATCAATAACCTCTCCAAAAATTACGGACAAAAAACCCTTTTTGAAGATATTACTCTGAATATCAATAAGGGAGAAAAAATCGGCTTAATCGGCCCTAACGGCGCCGGCAAGAGCACCTTATTCGCTTTAATTTTAGGGGAGATCGAGCCTTCGGCAGGAGAGGTGCGTTTAAATAAAAACACCCACATCGGATACCTGCCGCAGGAGTCAAAATTCAGCTCCCAACATACGGTTTTAGCGGAGTTAACCGAAGGCGATGAACGGATTATGCGCCTGAAAAAAGAAAAAGAAGCGCTGGAAGAAAAAAATCAGGCCGGCTCAAATCGCTACGGCGAAGTCCTGCATGACCTGGAGTCACTGGGGTTTTTTGAGTTGGAGCATAAGGCAAAAAAAATCCTTATGGGTTTAGGCTTTAAAGAAAGAGATTTCCTGCGCCCGATTGCTCAATTAAGCGGCGGCTGGCAGATGCGCACGCTTTTAGCTAAGTTATTAACCTATCAATATGATTTACTGCTGCTGGATGAGCCGACGAATTACCTGGATTTGGGCGCGGCTATCTGGCTAAAGGGATATTTAGCCGGCTTTAGAGGCACCTTTTTGATGATCTCCCACGACAAGGCATTTTTAACCGATACCACTAATTATACTTTGATTTTGGAAAACGGCGCTATCTTTAAGGTGCGGGGTAACTATGAACACTTCCAGCAGATTAAGGAAGAAAGGCAGATTTTTTTAGAGAAACAATTTAAAGAGCAGGAGAAGAAAAAGGCCCAGCTGGAGAAGTTTGTTTCCCGCTTTCACGCCCAGCCGAATAAAGCCGGGGCAGTGAGGGCAAAGCGCACGGCGCTAGAGAGGTTGGAGGAAGAAGCAGTTGTCTTGCCGCCAGGCACGCGAGAAAGTATCTCTCATTTCAGGTTTCCTCCCACGCGCCCCAGCGGCTACCGGGTAATCTGCCTGGAGGGTATTGCTAAAGCATACGCCGATATAAAGGTATATGAAGGCCTTGATTTTGAGATTTCTAAAGGCGAGAAAGCAGTCCTAGCCGGCGAAAACGGGGCGGGTAAATCTACGCTCTTAAAAATTTTAGCCGGGGTGGTTGAGATTGACGGCGGAAAACGTATTGTCGGCCACAACGTGGAGATCGGATATTTTTCTCAAACCCGTACAGATGTCTTAAGCCTGGAAAACACCGTTCTGCAGGAGGCCTATTCCGCGGCACCGGGTTATATGCCGGAGGAAACTATCCGCACTATCTTAGGGGCGTTTTTGTTCAGCGGAGATGACGCGCAGAAAAAAGTAAAGGTGTTATCCGGGGGAGAGAAAAGCCGGCTGATTTTAGCCAAACTGCTGATTAACCCGCCGAATTTACTGCTTCTGGATGAGCCGACTACGCATTTAGACGTTGATGCCGTAGAAGCGCTGGCGCGCGCGCTTTCTACCTATGAAGGGACAATTGTTTTTATCAGCCACGATATTTATTTTGTGCGTTCGATAGCCAATAATGTTTTTGAGGTAAAAGACGGCCGCATACGCAAATTCCCCGGCAGTTTTGATTATTATCTGGAGAAGAAAGATACTTTTGGGCAGGATCTGCCGGCAAAGCCTAAGCCCCATGTGCATCCTCAGAAAAAAAATATCGACGCGCAAAAAGAATTGGCTAAAGAAGAGGAAAAGATGCGCAAGGAGGAGGAGAAACAGCGCAAAATCCATAACGCTGCCTTGCGCGAAAAAATAGTTTCTCTAGGGCAGCAAAAAGAGAAGCTGCAGCTGGAGAGTTACGCGAAAACCCGCGCCTTATCAAGCCCGCATTTTTACCGCGATGAAGAAACCGCCCGCGAATACGGCCGCCGGATGAAGGAGATTGAAAAGACGATCTCTGAGATTGATAAGGAGGTCAATTCTCTGGAAAGCCGGATTATTTAGCGCTTGATTTTAGTTAGAAATAGGTTAAAATAAATAACACGATTCCCCCTTAGCTCAGTTGGTAGAGCGAGTGGCTGTCAAATAGGCAGCTCCCGCGGGAAACCGCGGCTGAAACTGCAGGAGAATTGCTGGAAGCCCTAGCGTGTAAACGCGGGTAATCAGCAGCCGAGCCCTTGGCATCGAAGATGTCAAGGGAAGGTTCAGAGACTATGCACCTGCTACCGTAACGTTAAGCCGACGGTAAAGATATAGTCCGCTTCCGAAAGTAATTTCGGGTCAAGTGTAACCACCAGGTCCTAGGTTCGAGTCCTAGAGGGGGAGCCAACATACCCCAATGTTGATAACAGCATTGGGTGTGGTATAATATAGCCGAGGCCTGAAACCTCGGCTATATTGTTTGGCAATAAACAGTGGGAGGTGAATTATGGCGGGAGTACTAGGAAAGATAACAAGGGCCAAAGGAGGAGAGCGAACAACGGTTTACTTGTCAGATGCCTTTGGCGTATGGATGGAAGGCGAAAATCTAAAGCTCACCAATCAAAGAGGCGATCAAGAGTTTCATTTTTACCTCAGCCCAAAAGACGGTGAAATTTATAACTTGTTAAGAGCACTGTGGGAATATGGTGTAAATTTGCCATAGAAACAACACCCATTTTAAAGGTAGAAGGAGTAGGGGGGTAGGATGGATGAGTTAATGATAGAAGTAATAAAGAAAATTACGGATAAACTTGAAAATTTCTTAAAAGCCTGCAAAGCTGAAGGCGATACTACCATAGACGATGTCCTCAAGCGGCTGGAGGAGCTGAAGAAGGAGACATAGGTTATGCATTACGATTATATGAACCCATGTAAAAACAAGGATGGTTCTTGGACAGGAAGTATTGTTGAAGTACCCGATGGAGAAAAGAGAGAGATTGGGCAAGAAGCCAAAGAATTTAAAACAGTTCGCATAGTGACAGAGAATAGCGAAACCGAAGCGATAGAAGAAATGCTACTAAAGATAAAGTGGAGAAAGCTAAATGAATAATCAAGAAGTCGCGAAATTAATTAAAAGTAAAGAATCCGGGCTGGTTGAGTTTAAGGAAACTTTCGACAGAGAGGCAGTAGAGACAATAGGGGCGTTCGCAAATACAAAAGGCGGTATAGTTGTTATCGGAGTTTCTGATAAGGGCAAGATAAAAGGAATTTCTATAGGTAAGGCTACGTTAAGTGACTGGACAAATCAAATTTCTCAGAGCACCGAGCCGCGTGTAATTCCGGAAATAGAGCAGGTAAAAATAGAAGGCAAAGAAATTGCCATAATCCGGATTAAAGAATATCCCATTAAGCCAATTTCAGTCAAAGGCAAATGCTTTCGCAGGGTGGGCAATAGCAACCGCACAATGACCGCGCAAGAGATATCCGAAATGCATCTACACTCTATAGGTTCAAGTTGGGATGCGTTTCCTGCGCGAGGCAAGACCGTAAATGATATAGATTTAAAGAAAGTAGCCAGATACATAAAAGAGGCAAATGCAAACGGCAGAAGAAAGATAGAAGATGAGCCTAAAGACGTCCTTCAAAAGCTTGAGTTCGTCAAAGATAAAAAAGCTAGTTGGGCGGCAATTCTTGTCTTTGGTAAGGAACCGCAAAGGCCATTATCGCAATCAGCCGTGCACTGCGGCAGATTCAAAATAGACAAAACCCAGATACTGGATGATTTGATGATTGAGTCTGATTTAATAAGCCAGGTTGATGAAGTAATAAAATTTATTACCCGGCATATTAGCGTAAGATATGAGTTTGAGGGTAAGCCGAAGAGGAAAGAAATATGGGAATATCCTCTGGAAGCGCTGAGAGAGGCAGTCATAAACGCAATAGTACACAGAGATTATTCTATATCTTCAAATGTTCAGGTAGAAATTTACGATGATAGAATAGAGATATGGAATCCTGGAGGGCTGCTTCCCGGCATAACAGTTGAGGATTTGTATAAAAAAGAACATAAATCCGTAACCAGAAATAAGCTAATCGCGCAGGTATTTTATGACATTGGATATATTGAAAAATATGGCAGCGGCACTATTAAGATAATAGACCTCTGTAAACAAAACGGTCTTCCTTCCCCGGAATTTAAAGAGGTCTTTGGCGGATTCTCGGTTATTTTCAGAAAAGACATCTACACAGAAAAATATCTCCATAGCCTTAACTTTAATGAACGCCAGATTAAAGCAGTTATGTTTGTGAAAGAAAAAGGAAAAATCACTAACAGAGAATATAAGGAATTAGCAAAAACTTCCAAGCCAACAGCCACTCGTGATTTAGTTGGGCTTGTGCAGAAGAAGATTTTTATTATAAAAGGGCAAGGTAAACGTACGCTTTTTTATATGCTGTATGAGTCAAAAGAAAGCCAATAATGAGCCAAATGAGCCAATAATGAGCCAAATAGATATTCAAATAATCTAAGCAAAAGTAATGCAAAGGTAATGAAAGTAACGCAAAAGTAATGCAGGAGTTTAACTCGGAATGGAAAGCCCCGGGGCCGTGGAAAGATACGAGGTAAGTTATGGTAAAAGCGAAAAATACAAACGGTGATTTGAACTTTGAAACAAAACTCTGGCAGGCAGCGGATAAAATGCGCAATAATATGGATGCCGCAGAGTATAAACATGTAGTGCTTGGACTAATCTTTCTCAAGTATATTTCGGATGCCTTTAGTGAACTCTATCAGAAATTATCTAATACTAAAGGAGCAGATGCTGAGGACCCGGACGAATACAGAGCCGACAATATTTTCTATGTTCCTAAGAAAGCCCGCTGGGATCATCTCCAAAAGAACGCCAAACAGCCTACCATTGGCAAGCTGATTGACGATGCTATGGATGAAATCGAAAAGGATAATGTTGTGCTTAAGGGTGTTTTGCCTAAAAATTATGCCCGGGAAGGTCTTGATAAACAACGTCTTGGCGAACTTATCGATTTGATCGGCACGGTTGGCCTTGGAGATAAGGAAAACCGGAGCAAAGATATTTTGGGCAGAGTGTATGAATATTTTATCGGCAGATTTGCGGATGCTGAAGGTAAAAGCGGCGGCCAATTTTATACTCCACGTAGTATCGTTCGTTTACTTGTAGATATGCTTGAGCCATATAAAGGTAGGGTATTTGATCCTTGCTGTGGCTCTGGTGGTATGTTTGTGCAGAGTGAGAAATTCGTGCAAGCGCATGGTGGACGTATCGGAGATATAGCCGTATATGGGCAGGAATCTAACCAGACTACCTGGCGCCTTTGTAAGATGAATCTCGCTATACGCGGCATTGACGCCAATATTGCTTGGAATAACGAAGGCAGCTTCTTAAATGATGTTCACAAAGACCTAAAAGCCGATTTTGTCATCGCCAATCCGCCGTTTAATGATAGTGATTGGAAAGGCGATCTCTTGCGTGAAGACATCCGCTGGAAATACGGCACGCCTCCGGTTGGGAATGCTAACTTTGCTTGGGTGCAGCACTTCGTTTATCATCTCGCGCCTAGCGGAACCGCTGGTTTTGTCTTGGCAAATGGCTCTATGTCATCCAATACATCCGGTGAGGGAGATATTCGTAAAAGCATTATTGAAGCCGACCTTGTGGACTGCATGGTGGCTTTACCGTCTCAGCTCTTTTATAACACGATGATTCCGGCATGCCTTTGGTTTATTGCGCGGGATAAAAAGAATAGTAAATTTAGAGATCGCCGCGGCCAGATTCTGTTTATCGATGCCAGGAATATGGGCATTATGATTGATCGCAGGCACCGAGAGCTTACTGATGATGATATTGCTAAGATTACTGGAACGTATCATACCTGGCGCGCCAAAGGTGGGAAATATAAAGACGAAGCTGGCTTTTGCAAGTCAGCAAAGCTCGATGAGATTCGCAAACACGGCCATATTCTTACCCCAGGCCGTTATGTAGGAACAGCTGAGGTTGAAGAAGACGATGAGGTATTTGAAGATAAAATTAAGCATTTAACTGCCGAGTTATCGGAGCAATTTAAAAAGTCGCATGGGTTGGAAGCTGAGATTAAGCATAATCTAAAAGGACTGGGATATGAAATCTAAAACGGTAAAAGCTAACAGATTAGTAAAACAGGGCATTCATTCACGGGGGATATACGGCAGAATATGTAAGATTATTGAAAAGGCCAGGGCCAATATTGCGCGCGCTATTAATACGGAGATGGTTGTTGCGTATTGGCATATTGGACGAGAGATTGTTGAAGAAGAGCAGAGAGGAAAAACCCGCGCCGATTATGGCGAGGCAATTTTAAGAAACCTTTCTGATAAACTTACTGCTGATTTCGGAAAAGGATTTGATGAGTCTAATTTGCGTAATATGCGGCATTTTTATCTTACTTATCCGAAATGTGACGCAGTGCGTCACGAATTAAGCTGGACGCATTATCGGATTTTGATGCGGTTAGGCAACTATCAGGCACGTTCATTTTACGAGGTGGAGTGCATAAAGAATAATTGGTCGGCGCGGGAGCTTGAACGTCAAAAAGGGTCTTTACTTTTTGAGCGGCTCGCCTTGAGTAAAGACAAAAAGGGCCTCTTAAAATTAGCCCGAAAGGGGCAGGAACTACAGACTTATGACGACATGATAAAAGATCCCTATGTTCTGGAATTTACCGGCTTATCGCCTCAATCAAAGCTTTACGAGAATAAGCTGGAGCAGGCGCTTATCGATAATCTTTCAAAATTTCTGCTTGAATTAGGCAAGGGGTTTACTTTTGTAGCGCGTCAGAAAAGGATTTCCCTGGAGGGAGACCATTTCTTTATTGATCTTGTGTTTTATAACACCATTTTGAGGTGTTATGTCCTTATTGATCTTAAGATCGGCAAGCTTGTTCATCAGGATATCGGCCAGATGCAGATGTATGTCAATTTCTATGACTACGAGATAAAGCAGAAAGATGACAATCCGACAGTCGGCCTGATTTTATGCGAGGACAAAAAGGACGCGGTTGTCCGCTATACCCTTTCAAAATACAATAGACAAATATTCGCCTCAAGATATAAACTGTATCTGCCGACAGAGGAAGAGCTTATCCGAGAATTAAAAAGAGAACGGATGTTGTGGGAAGCTGGGAAATAAAAAAAAAGACGCCGTGGAATACTACATTTTTGACGTATGGCTCGAGGAATGCGGGATGTGCGAAATACCGCATAAGGCTATGCGCAAAATTAAGATTGCCGGTAGCAGGAGCCTGTATAATTTCGCCAGAGTAATAACCAAGGCATTTGATTTTTCTTTTGACCACGCTTTCGGGTTCTATGATAGCTTTGGTAGTTTGCGGAACGCAAAAATGGTGTATGAGCTATTTGTAGATGCCGGCGAAGAGGCCATTTCTCCAACGGCACAAGGCGTCAAGAAAACAAAAATCTCCCAGGCGTTTATCAAGCCGGATGAAAAAATGTTATTTCTGTTTGATTACGGAGATGAATGGCGTTTTACGGTAGAATTAAAAGAGATACGCAAAACCGAAGAAAAAGAGTCGGAGCCGGTAATTCTGGAGAGTGTTGGCAAAGCACCAGTGCAGTATCTGCCATGTGAAGAGGAGGGGTAGAGTGGACCGCGCAAAAATAGCAAAAATATCCTTTCGATTCGGCATGATAGACAGTATGAAGGAAAAATCGTCCTGCGAGGAACACGTTTTAACCGACGGCGGGATCCCGCTGGAAATTCAAAAAATTTTCTTTTCGGATAAAATAGCGGAGTTCTCTGGTAAATGGGGCGATCCCAGCTGGGGTTCGCCAATCCAGTATCACTGGGCAAGGGTTGAAATGGATAACGGCAAGTCGTATGAATTTGAGGTATGCAATCTGGCTATAATGATTTTTCATTCCGAAGACGAAAAAATAAAAAGATTATTCAGATTCCTTGTAAAAGTGGAAAGATATATTAAAAACCATGAATAAGGCAAAATGTAAGAAAACAGAAATCGACGGTATGCTTAAGAATTGGCAAAAGTCTTTAGTCGGAGAGCATATTGAATTAGCCTACGGAGATGGTCTTCCGGAAAGAACAAGAAAAAAGGGCCCTATTCCAGTTTTTGGCTCAAATGGAGTAACCGGTTTTCATGATAAAGCCTTAGTCAAGGGCCCCGGGATAATTATTGGCAGAAAAGGCACGGTTGGGCAAGTTGTATTCTCAAAGGCTGATTTTTGGCCAATAGATACAACCTACTATGTTAAGTTTAAAGGCGATGATGATATAGTATTCTGGTATTATTTCTTGAGTACGCTAGGATTAAATCAGATGAATAGTCATAGCGCTGTTCCTGGTTTAAACCGAGACAATGTTTATGAAATCACTGCTTTGTTACCGCTTCTTCTTGAACAGCGCGCCATTGCCAAAATCCTTTCCGACCTTGACGAAAAAATCGAGCTCAGCCGCCAGATGAACAAAACCCTCGAATCCATCGCCCAGGCGATTTTTAAGCGGTGGTTTGTGGATGAAGATAAAAACTCAACAACTGGGAAGCTAGGAGACATCTTGGAAGTAGTTGAATCAGGCAGTCGCCCCAAAGGCGGAATAGATCCCAATTTAAGGGAGGGTATTCCAAGCATTGGTGCAGAAAATATTAATGGTATCGGTTTTTATAATTACTCTAAAACTAAATTTATTTCATCAGAATTTTTTAACATAATGAACAGAGGCGTAATAGAAGATTATGATGTTTTAGTTTATAAAGACGGGGCATATATTGGTCGTAAAAGTATGTTTGGAAAAGGTTTCCCGTATGAACAATGTTGTGTTAATGAACATGTTTTTATTTTGAGATCAAATAGTCGTGCTAATCAATTTTTCCTTTATTTTTTATTAAACCAAAAAGAGCTTAAGCAGCTTAATACAAATTCAGCGCAGCCTGGTTTGAATCAAGAGTCTATGAGGTCTTTACACGTAGTTGTTCCTGATAAAATCAAAGTTGGTCGTTTTGCCGAAGCAGTTAAACCTTTAATTGATGAAATATTTTTTAACTGTAACCAGGCTCGGGTTCTTTCACAAATTCGCGATTCCCTTTTGCCAAGACTGATGTCAGGCAAGATAAGAGTAAGCTAATATTAGGAGAATCTCATGAAAAATCTGATTGTGAAGCTTCCGCTTGTTGACGGTGGAGAATTACCGTTGAATTTTAATAATGGTAAAGAATTGATAGATGGAATGTGCGGTGATGATATTTCTCCTCCTCCACGGTCTTTAGTCTTTGAAGTCCAGACAAAGGACAACAAGACCATCATCATAAATATACCTTATGATCGGAAGGCAAAAGAGGTTTCTATTAGTATGGTGGATAAGAAAAATTGATGAAATTCGCGATTCCCTTTTGCCGAAATTGATGTCAGGGGGAATAATAATTTATGGATAAGATATTTACCAAGTGGAACAAGTGGCTCGATGTTATTTACAAAGAAATAACGAGTCTATCGGTTAATCGGCACATATTTTGGGAAGTGCAAGAAATTATAAAGAGTAATAAAGAGATCCAGAAGCCGAGCTCCTTTTATGAGTTCTTGGGTAGTGCCTATGCGTCTTTGGCTGTTATGGGAATTCGCCGTCAAGTAAAAATTAATAAACAAAGTATTTCTTTTGCTCGACTGCTGAAACAAATCGCCGATAATCCAGGGGTTGTTTCGCGTGAGCGATACGTTGCTTTGTATGGTACTGACCAGATGATGAGGGAAATAGGAGAAAGAGACTTTAAGAAATTTGCAGACAAATTAGGAAAGCGCATTAATTCATCAGTCGTCATAAATGATTTGAAGAGTCTTCAGACGAAAGCGGCTAAATGTGAAAAATATGCAGATATGAGGGTGGCGCATTTTGATAAAAGAGCTTTGAAAAATCCACCGACATTTAAAGATCTTGATGATTGCATTAATCATCTCGAAGAGTTGCTGAAGAAATATTTATTGATATTCCGAGCAACATGTGTGAGTTCTGTTTTACCAACATGGCAGTATGATTGGAAAGAAATTTTTCTCGCTCCATGGATTGTACCGGATATAAAAGAGGTGTAGGTTTGGCTCATATTATTACTGAATCCGAAGTTGAGCAAGTCACCTTAGATATCCTTTCCGAGCTTAAGTATAAGGTTATCTATGGGCCTGATATTGCGCCGGTACTGTAAGAGGCATAATTGATAAATGAAAGAGGTGTTTATGAAGGAAAAAGTGCTTTTGGTGAAACATAAAATAAAGACCGGTTTAATATCCGATATTCGTCAATTGATTGAATCTGCCAGAGGGTGGGTTGCAGTAGCGGTTAATGCGGAACTCACTATGTTATATTGGCGGATTGGCGAGCGTATACACAAGGAAATGCTCAAAGGAAAACGGGCAGAATATGGCGCTGAAATTGTGCCAACATTGTCGGCACAATTGGTACAAGATTACGGGAAGAACTTTGAAGTAAAAAATTTGTGGAGGATGATGCAGTTTGCAGAATATTTCCCGAAAGAAGAGATTGTCGTGACGCTGTCACGACAATTGAGCTGGAGTCATTTTATTGAAATCATTCCGGTTAAAGAGCAGGCGGCCAGGGAATTCTATGTCGAGATGTGCCGCCTTGAGCGCTGGAGCGTCCGGACATTGCGCCAAAAGATAGGTGGGATGCTTTTTGAGCGCACAGCTATTGCTAAGAAACCAAAGCATATTATAGATCATGAAATAAGGACATTGCGTGCTATCGACAAGTTGACGCCGGACCTCGTATTTCGCGATCCGTATTTTTTAGATTTTTTGGGGCTTAAAGGCTCGTTTCAAGAAAAAGATCTTGAAACAGCTATTTTACGTGAATTGGAATCATTTATCATGGAGCTTGGCGCTGGATTTACTTTTGTTGAAAGGCAGAAACGCATGATAGTTGACGGTGAAGATTTTTATCTTGACTTGCTTTTTTATCATCGTAATTTGCGAAGACTTATTGCCATTGAATTAAAGCTGGGAAAATTCAAACCCGATTATAAGGGGCAGATGGAATTGTATCTACGATGGCTTGATAAGTATGAACGGCGGCCGGAAGAGAAACATCCTTTGGGCTTGATTCTGTGCGCGGGTAAATCCGAAGAGCAAATAGCATTATTAGAACTTAGCAAAAGCGGTATCCGCGTGGCGCAGTATTTGACGCAACTGCCCCCGCGTAAAATACTTGAAGAAAAATTACATCAGGCGATACGGCTTGCTAAGCTACAATTAGAACAAAGGAAAATACTAATAAGCGATAAATAGGCTGATATGCAAAAGATTATCACCGAATCCTCAGTCGAACAGGTTGCCTTGGATATTCTTTCCGAGCTTAAGTATAAGGTTATCTATGGGCCTGATATTGCCCCGGATGGACCTCACCCGGAGAGGAAGAGTTATGCTGATGTTATTTTAGTTGATAGGCTTCGCGAGGCAATAGACCGATTTAATCCTGAGATTCCTGCGGAGGCAAAAGATGAGGCCGTAAAGCGCGTCTTGCGCGCTGAAAGCCCGGATCTCGTTATTAATAATCACTACTTTCACAAAATGCTAGTGGATGGCGTGGATGTGGAGTATCGGGAAAAATCAGAGATTGCTTCGCCTTCGGCTCGCAATGACACTAAATATGATAAAGTTTGGTTATTTGATTTCGATAAAGTCACTGAAAATGAGTTTCTGGCAGTCAATCAGTTTACGGTCATAGAGAATAATATTAACCGCCGACCGGATATAGTTTTTTTCGTGAATGGCCTGCCGATTGCGGTAATTGAGCTAAAAAATCCGGCTGATGAGAATGCTACGACATTTACCGCTTTTAAACAGTTTCAGACATATAAACTTCAGATTCCTTCCCTCTTCAAATTCAATGAGGTTTTAGTCGCAAGCGATGGGTTTGACGCAAGGGCCGGGACAATTACATCCGACTGGGAGCGCTTCTTGCCTTGGAAGACTATTGATGGCAAAGAAAAAGCGCCGAAAGCTACGCCGCAGATAGACATTCTCTTGCGTGGAATGTTCAATAGAAAAGTCATACTCGACCTTATCCGAAACTTTGTTGTCTTTGAAGGAAGGGAGAAAAAGGTTGCTGCCTATCATCAATATTACGCGGTTAATAAAGCTATAGATGCGACACTTAAGGCATCGAGCGCGCGGGGCGATAAACGTTGTGGTGTTGTCTGGCATACGCAAGGCTCAGGCAAAAGCCTGATTATGGCCTTTTATACCGGTAAGCTGGTTTTGGCATTAGATAATCCCACAGTTGTTGTCTTGACTGACCGCAATGATTTGGATGATCAACTCTTTGGTACGTTCTCACGATGCAGCGAGTTATTAAGACAAACGCCGGTTCAAGCAGAGTCGCGCGCAAAACTTCGCGAATATCTCAAAGTATCTTCCGGCGGTATTGTCTTTACCACCATTCAGAAATTTTTCCCTGAGGAACGAAATGACCAATATCCTCTTTTGTCCGAACGACGCAATATCGTTGTTATTGCTGACGAGGCACACAGAAGCCAATATGATTTTATTGACGGCTTTGCCAAGCATATGCGTGATGCCCTGCCTAACGCCTCATTTATTGGGTTTACCGGCACACCGATTGAAAAGCAGGATCGTAACACCATTGCGGTCTTTGGCGATTACATTGATATTTATGACATTGAGCAGGCAGTTAATGATGGCGCAACCGTGCGGATATTCTATGAAAGCCGTCTTGCCCAGCTTGAATTAAAGCCTGAGGAACGTCCGAAGATTGATCCTGAATTTGAAGAAGCAACTGAGGGTGAAGAAGTTCAAAAGAAAGAAAAACTAAAAAGCAAGTGGGCCCGGCTTGAGGCCATTGTCGGCAGCGAAAAGCGTATCAAACAGATTGTCAAGGATATCGTCAATCATTTTGAAGAGCGCCTCAAAACTCTTGAAGGTAAAGGTATGATTGTCTGTATGAGCCGGCGCATTGCTATTGAATTACACAACGAGATCGTAAAGCTAAAACCAGAGTGGTATCACAAGGATGATGATAAAGGTTTCTTGAAGGTTATTATGACCGGCTCTGCCAGTGATCCTGTGGAATGGCAGGAGCATATTAGGAATAAACAGAAGCGCCGCGACCTTGGCGACAGAATGAAAGATCCAAGCGATCCGTTAAAGCTTGCCATTGTCCGTGATATGTGGCTTACCGGCTTTGATGTGCCGTCACTTCATACAATGTATATTGACAAGCCGATGCGCGGACATGGCCTTATGCAAGCGATTGCGCGCGTGAACCGTGTCTTTAAGGACAAGCCGGGTGGCCTTGTAGTCGATTACTTAGGAATAGCGGATGATTTAAAGCGCGCGCTTTCTGAATACACCGAAAGCGGTGGCAAAGGCAAACCTACCTTCAATCAGGAAGAAGCCGTTGCGCTTATGCTTGAGAAATACGAAGTTGTCTGCGGAATGTTTGACAAATTTGACTATAAGAGATTCTTTACCGCTTCTGTTAAAGACAAGATGGTTATTATTACGCTTGCGCAGGAGCATATTTTAAAGCAGAAAAATGGCAAAGAACGATTCCTTGCCTATGTGACGCAGCTTTCGCAGGCCTTCGCCCTATCCGTGCCACACAAGGATGCGCTTAAGATTCGGGATGATGTAGGATTCTTTCAAGCGGTCCGGGCCCGCTTGGCCAAGTATGAAACCGGCACAGGCAAAACCGAAGATGAACTTGATTCAGCAATAAAGCAGATTATTTCAAAGGCAGTTGCCTCGGACAGAGTCATTGATATTTTTGAGGCAGCGGGTCTTAAGAAACCCGATATTTCCATTCTATCAGATGAGTTTTTGGCCGAGGTCAAGGGCATGCCCCATAAGAACCTTGCCTTTGAGTTATTGAAAAAACTTTTAAGCGATGAAATTAAAGCACGATCCCGCAAAAATTTGATTCAGGGCCGGTCATTTGCCGAGATGCTTGAGAAAGCCATTCGTAAATATCAAAATAAGGCAATTGAGGCAGCTAAAGTTATTGAGGAGCTCATTGAACTTGCCAAGAAGATGCGCGAAGAGACCAGGCGCGGTGAAGGCCTTGGGCTTAGCGAAGATGAGGTTGCCTTTTATGATGCCTTAGAGGTTAATGATAGCGCGGTTAAGGTATTAGGTGATGAAACCTTAAAGACCATTGCCCGGGAGCTTGTTCAGGCAGTGCGCAATAACGTTACCATTGACTGGACGTTAAAGGAAAGTGTTCAAGCAAAGCTTCGGGTTATGGTTAAAAGAGTTTTGCGTAATCACGGTTATCCTCCGGATAAGGAAAAGAAAGCCACGGAAACCGTCTTAGAACAGGCGACGTTACTTTGCAAGGATTGGGCCGAGACACCTTCTCAGGAAGCCGGGAAGTCTGATTTGTTCTTTAGTGATGTTATCTCGCAGGGAACGTATGAGGTAGGTTATCTTCCAATTTATGACCTTCAGGCTGTGGCGACGGCGTTCAGGGAGCAGACGACACCCAAGATCAAAGGTTGGAAGCCGATGCCGGATGGACGTCATTTGAATAAAGATATGTTTATCGCGCAGGTCGTCGGCAAGTCCATGGAGCCGACTATCCCGGATGGCAGCTGGTGCCTGTTTCGGTTTGAGCGCGGTGGTTCGCGTAATGGGTTAGCGGTGTTAGTTGAATCGCGTATGGTATCAGACCCGGAAACACACCAGAGTTTCACGATTAAGCGCTACCACAGCGAAAAGGAAAACCTTGGAGATAGCCAGTGGAGGCATAAAAAAATTACCTTATCACCGGACAATAAAAACTTCAATGATATCGTTCTCAAAAATGTAAGCGGTGAAGATTTTAGAGTAGTCGCGGAGTTCATAGGGGTTCTGGGATAGAAATATTGGCCCCTTCTAATTTTGAAAAATAGAAACGTTCTGAATTTAACATGGAGAAACATATGCCTCAGGGGAAACAATTGAAAGGTAAATGTGCTTATTGTGGACAAGAAATCGCCAAGAACGCGGTAGCTAAACATCTGGGGGCTTGTGCGCGGCGCCAAGAAGCTATTACAAAAGCTGAAAACAAACAGAACGAAGCTGAAGCTCTTTACCACCTTCGTATACAGGCTGCCGGCTTAAATCAATTCTGGTTGAATCTGGAAATGCGCGGTTCAGCTACCCTGAATGATTTGGACAGCTATTTGAGAGCTATCTGGCTTGAGTGTTGCGGGCACCTGAGTAAGTTTTCGCTTGGGGGTTGGCAAGGCAATGAGATACCCAAGAATCGGCGTGCCGATGAAATTTTTGAGCCAGACGTAGAATTGACGCACATTTATGATTTTGGGACATCATCGTTTACGCTTATTAAGATGATAGGCGAGCGAAAAGGGAAGCCAACTGGTTCTCGGCCAATTGCCCTTATGGCGCGTAATTTGATGCCGGAATACGAATGTATAAAATGTAAACAGCCAGCCATTTGGCTGTGTATGGAGTGTTTGACTGAAGAAAATGTATGGGGAGCCTTGTGTGATGAGCATGCGGAAACGCACCCCCATGATAACTATGGCGAACCAGTAAGGATGGTTAACTCACCGCGTTTAGGCCTGTGTGGTTACACAGGGCCAGCAGAGCCGCCGTATTAAATAGCGACAAGCGACAACGGCGCTTTACATAACCTTATTATTAGAAATTAGATACAAAAGAAATTGTTGTTGAGAATTCGTGTTATCAACATCGACTAGTCCAGGGAGCCATACTTTGAGTAGCCCTATTCATATGAATAGGGCTACTTTTTTGAAGACCGTGTTGAATGGTTGGGTTTGCGGCCGCCCGCGCCCGGCCGCAAACCCCGCTCTCTTCAAGAGGGGCGGGATTTTTAATGCTTTGCCTGTCAATAGGTTGCGGATGGCAAAGCATATTTATTTGGATGGATTCCTTAGAATAAAGAATGTCTTTAATATATTTTCGCATTATTAAAGCCTGCTCGATTTTATTCGTTTTTTCAATGTAATTCACGAACTCTTTTAGGTTTTTCTGCACTGTTTCAGAGCATAATTCAGTTGGTTCGAGTCCTTGGCGAACGCGCGAGCCCTCAAAATTAAGCTTGAAGATCAAACTATCGATATAGTGCTTATCGACTGAGATTCTTTTAATATTGCTTATTATAAAATCTTCTAATCTATTAGCATTAACCTGTCGCGTAGAACACGCGAGCCAATCTTGTTTAAACGTCTTTGTACATCGGTAGTAATAATATCGTCTCATATTTCCTTTATTAGTGTGCGAGGATGTCATATGAGAGCCGCATTCTGCGCAGTTAACCAATCCGCCAAGAGTATACTCTTTATATAGGCGTAGCTTCCGTATTTTATCTCTAAAGAATTGCTGAACGTGGTTAAATAGTTCTCCTGAGATAAGCGGCTGGTGCATACCTTGATAGATCTTCCCGGAATATCTGAATTTACCTGTATAAATAGGATTTCTTAATATGCTTTGCAAATGGGCCTTGCTAAAAGGTAAGTCTTTATTATTAAGTATTTGTCTATCTTTTAATAGCTTATAGGTTTTAGCCAAGGAGCCACTTTCTGCAAAAATCGCAAAAATCTCAGTTAATTTTTGTCCATCTGGCACCAGCCGCTTATCCGCTACCTTATAACCAAAAGGCACGCTACCACCGTTCCACATTCCTTTATTTGCCCGCTCCAAAAGTTTATCTTTTGTCCTTTCGCTGGTAAGCTCTCGTTCAAACTGCGCAAAGGTAAGCATAATATTACGTAATAGTCGTCCCGATGGGGTAGAGGTATCAAATCTTTCAGTAATAGATATAAAGTCAACTTTGTAATTCTCAAAAATCTCTATTAAAGCGTAAAAATCTTTTGGCGAGCGCGTGAGCCGGTCTATTTTATAGACAAGGACGGTATTAATTTTGTTTTCTTGCATGTCTCTGAGCATTTCCTGCAGCGCAGGCCGCTCTAAATTAGCACCAGTAAAGCCAGCATCACTATAAACCTTAAAAATAGAAAGGTTTTCTTGGCTATTTATGAAAGATTTGATTTTTTCTTCCTGTGCTTGACAGGAGTTAAATTCAACCTCTGCTTGGTTATCAGTAGAAACTCTAGTGTATATTGCGCAATTTGTCTTTTCTTGCATAATGGCCTCCTTTGAGTTAAAATATCATTACTATACAGGGCTAATATTTATTGTATAACAATACTACTATAACTATACAAGTTAGTCAAGGAGAAAAATGTTAGCAGAAAATATAAAAAGATACAGGACTAAATTGGGATTAACGCAAGAGGCCTTAGCAAGAAAAGCAGATATTTCCTATAACACGATAATTAAATTAGAATCAAAAGGAATAGTAGATCCACGAATGGAGACCTTAAAAAAACTTGCAGGTGCTTTAGAGATAAGTATTGATAAACTTGTAGATAATAAATGATAAAAAAGTTAATATGTGTGCTCAGGTAAATCCCGTCAAGTTGGAAGAAATAGATATCGAGAAGATTCCCTTTAAAAAGAAAATAGAAGCATTCTACGAAGGAACGCGAGCTGCTACAGAATTAGCAAGACAAGTAATGATACCCCTGATTAAGGGCTTAATAAAAACTTCAAAAAAAGAAGAAATTATTAAGGGGTTGTACTTTCGTTTGTATGCTTGGATGCTTTCTCTAGAGTCTCTAAAAGATACAGTGCATTTTCAAGCTACAGCGGCTGCTACAAGGTCAGTATTTGAACTTTTGTTAGATATTAAGCTGTTAATTGAAGACAAGCCAACGGATCCTATTGGAAAAATTGATGCTTTTATTCAAGTGGAAAAATTTAGGGTTGCAGAGAAATACGTAAATTTTAAAAAAAGTAATCCTAGCTTAAAATATCGTCCTGATCTAGCAAAGGAAAATTTAGTTAAGAAGCAAAGTGAAAAAGACAGGATAGACCAATTAATTCTCGCGAATTGGGGGAGAGATAAAAAAGGAAAGCCCAAAAGAGTAGATCATTGGAGTGGTTGGGATATAGCCAAGAGAGCGAGAGAAGCAGGGAAAGACTATGAGCTTTTTTATCACGAATCTTTTGCGTTGCTATCTTGGTACATGCATTCTGGATTAGTAGGAATTAAAGGAATGAGTGCTGAAACTTTATCGGCTGTTTTTGGAAATTCGCATATGTTAGCAGCACCTATGTTTTTAGATGCAACTTTATTGGTTGCACATGAGCTTAAACTAACACAAGCAATTCCTCAGTTAAAAGACTGGATTAAAGAAGCTGATTTAGTAACAGGAAGAGTTATTATTGAAGAACATCTCAAAAATCTAGAATCGGAAAATACATCCAAATAAATATTTTTCTTTAGAAAAGTTAAAAATCCCGTCCCTCTTTTAAATGTTCAGGCTTGCGGCTGGGTGGGGGCAGCCGCAAGCCCAGCGAGTTTTGAAAAATTTAAAGAAAAAAGCCCTATTGCTAGCAATAGGGCTCTGTCAAAGATGGCTCCCCTTGGTTCTTCTCAACGAACTTTCGCTATAATTCTACCCAATACTATACACGGTTGCAAGAAGAAAGATTTATAGGCACCGCGCCTGTCGGCGCTCCCACATCTCCCGTGCCCCATTCGCCCCGCTTGGGAGCGGGGCTCATTCGGCGCCAGCCTGGGCCGGCTGGCTTCCAGCTAATTTTATTGCGGGTTCAGCTTTGCTTGTGGCTTGCAGCCGGGTGCGGGCGGCTGCAAGCCACAAGCGTCCTCACATCGAGAATCCTTTACAAGAAAAACAATTCGTTTTTATAGATGTGTTCGTCCGCTCTCCCGCCTACAACAAGTTAAAAACTCCCCCGAAGGCGGGAGGCAAAGCTTCTTGCGCACAGTGTTTGAGAGCCAATAAAAAGGCGCTGGTCGGGTGGGGGCGACCAGCGCCTAAAAGAACCTTTAGAAAATTTTTGAAAAAAACACTTGACAGATTGTTTTTTTTAGTATATACTCTACATTGTTAATAGAGAATATAGAGAATAGGCAGGAGTAGTATGAAGATATCTAAAAAAGGCGAATATGCATTAAAAGCCTTGGTAGAATTGGCAATGAATCATGATAAAGGCGAGATGATAACATTAATCAGCGATATTTCTGAACGAGAGAATATTCCGCCAAAATATTTAGAGCAGATTCTTCTTCATCTTAAGAATGCCGGGATATTAGTGAGCAAGCGTGGAGTTGGTGGCGGCTATTCCCTTTCTAGGCCTCCTGAAGATATAAGCTTAGGAGAAGTGATCAGAATTGTTGAGGGCCCGCTTGCGCCATTAGACTGCGTGAGCACAAGCCGGCATGTTAATTGCCCTAACGAGGCGTCTTGCGGTTTATACAGTGTTATGCTGGATGTAAGAAACGCCGTCTCAGAAATAGTAGACAATATTTCATTAAAAGACATTGCGAAAAGAACTCTCGATCTGATTGAGAAAAAACATGGTATTTTAAGTTACACTATATAGGTAAGCAAATGAATAAGCTAAGAAAAATAAAAATCCTTAAAGTAAAAAACCAATACGAATCTATGATGATGTGTTGCATGGCGATGTGTTGTATCTGCGGTATGGGAGGCCCGCCTATGTAAACGTCATCAAATATAATCTGTAGGACGGGACAACCCACTACCAAAAGTCAACAAAAACGGTTAGTGGGTTTTTTATTTTAAGGAGGGACTGATGAATTTAAGACAAGATCAAAAAAATATTGTAAACGACGCCATAATAAAGGAAATAATCGAAACACTGAATAGTTTAAAATATGGGCATGTTCAAATAACCGTTCATAATTCCAAGGTTACCCAGATAGATAAGACTGAAAAAGTCCGTTTCGACGATGTCTGGCTTATTGAGAAAGGAGGTGGGATTTAGGAGAGCATATAAATAATTTGGCAAGCAGGAAACTGTAGCGGCATGGCGGTAGATTAATAAAAATTAATTTCTGGCTGACCAGTCAACTGGAAGAAGAAAAAAGCAAAAGGAGTAAGAAATGAAAAAAATTCTAGTTGTAGGTTGGCTGTTAGCAGTACAGTTGGCTTCAGCGACCTTAGCATTTGCTGCTGAAAGCGATGTTGATAGGTTGCTTGAGTTTTTAATTAAGGAAAAAGTCTTAACTCAAGAAAAAGCCACAGAATTTCGAGCGGATTTAGCAGTGAAGAAGCAGGAAGAAAAAGAAACACAAAAGGAGTTCATCGTGATTGCAGGTAAACCGATCAAGATAAGCGGTTATACACAAGTGCGTTACCAAAATGATAAAAGCAAGAATGATGCTTTTGATATTAGGCGCGCAAGATTAGACCTAAGAGGTGATATTACCGAACGCTGGGATTATCGCACGCAAATTGATTTTGCCGGAGGCACTACAAGCTCTACAACAGGAGCCCAGAGTTACTCGGTGAAGTTATTAGACGCGATTATCGGCTATAAGGTGAATCCTTATTTAAAGTTAAGTATTGGCCAGCAAAAAATCCCCTTTAGCCAAGAAAATCTTGCTTCTAGTCCGAAGTTAGAAACAATTAATCGTTCGCAGGTAGTGGAGGCATTAACGGCGCGAGGCACAGATGTCATTGGCAATCAAAATGGCAGGGATATTGGAATTCAGGCAAGCGGAAGCATCTTGCCTGCGAAGGCGGGTTATAATTTATTTGACTATGCCTTTGGCATTTTTAATGGCGCAGGCATAAATAGCGGAGATACTAATGAGCAGAAAGATTTTGTAGGCAGATTAGTATATCATCCTCTCCAAGATTGGTCGATAGGTACTTCTTATTATAGTGGTAGATATACTCTAAGCAGCGCACCTGCAAGAAAAGACGACCGTGATAGAATCGGAGCAGAATTTGCCTATGTGCATGACCCAATCTCCCTGAAGGCTGAATATATTAAAGGTAACGACGGAGCTATCAATAAGGATGGTTGGTATTTACAAGCGGGTTATTTCTTTATTCCCAAGAAATTCCAAGGGGTCTTTAAGTTCGACACTTATGATCCTAATACCAAGCTGAAAAAGAATGAAACCAATGTCTATACTATTGGCGGCAACTGGTATTTCAATAAGTGGGCGTTCTTACAAGTTAACTATGAACTAAAGGATGAGCGGGGAAAAGAAATTGATAATAACGCTTTAATTGGGCAACTGACGTTACAATTCTGATTTTATTTTGAAAAAATGAGGAGGAGATACAAATGAGAAAAATAATTAGCAGTTTGTTATTAATCAGCCTTTTGTTTGTAACAAATAGTATTGTATCTGCTGAAGAGAAAGAGCTTGCAGGAACAGTTACTTTGTCTGGTGCCTGGGCGATTTATCCAACAGCAGTGGCTTGGGCAGAGGCATTTCAAAAAATACACCCTAAGGTAAAGATTGATGTTTCAGCTGGAGGCGCTGGAAAAGGCGCGGCAGATGCTATTGCCGGATTAGTGGATATTGGAATGGTTTCCCGCGATCCGGACCCGGCAGAGATTAAAAAAGGAATAGCTCTTATTTATATCTTGCATGATGCGGTGTTTCCTGTAACTAGCGACAAAAATCCGGCTTTGGCTGATCTTTTAAAGAAAGGCGTAAAACGCCAGGCCTGGATTGATATCTATATTGCAGGGATAATTACGACGTGGGATGAAGTGATTGGTAGAAAGATAGATAAAAAACTGCATGTTTATACCCGTTCGGATTCTTGCGGCGCAGCGCAAAGTTGGGCAGTGTATTTAGGCAAAAAACAGGAAGACTTGAGAGGAGTGGGTATCTATGGAGACCCAGGGCTGCTTGAAGCTGCCAAAAGAGATCCTATAGGCCTTGGCTTTAATAACTTCAGCTACATTTTTACTCGAGATGGAACAGTTGTTAAAGGCGCAAGGATAGTGCCGATCGATTCTAACGAAAATGGCATCGCTGATCCGGATGAAATCTATGAGAGTCGAGATGCAGCGATTAAGGCAATACGTTCAGGCAGATATCCAGCCACCAGAAAGAATTACTTCTTTGTCAAAGGTAAACCTAACGGGTTAGTAAAAGAGTTTATTGAGTTTGCGCTTTCTGAGGAAGGCACAAGGATTGTAGATGAGACAGGCACAAGTCTTTCTCTTGTCAAAACAGAAAGGGAAAAGGTATTACAGAATATAAGATGACAGCTAAATTCAAAGAAAAAATCGTAGGTTGGTTAATCTACGCCATAATAATTCTCATCTTCTTCTTGCTGATAGCGTTACGTTCCTGGAGATATGTTGAGCTTTAAGAAGATATTACAAGACAAAGGCTAAAAAGATACTATGCAAACTACAATAGTCAAGGTCTTTCATCATAACGGCCTCCATTTGCGAATGGCTGCAAGATTAGTCCAGAAGAGTAAGGACTTTAAATCAAGGATTATGTTTTGTAAGGATTGTAAATTTGCAGACGGTTACTCAATCTTGCAGCTGTTGCTTCTTGAGGCAACGAAAGATTCACAGCTACGCATAGTCGCCGTAGGAGAAGACGAAGATAGAGTTATTCAGGAATTAACGGGTTTATTTACCGATGGAGCAGGAATATGAGTTTTGAAAGGAGAGGATAAATATGGGCAAAATTTATGAAGATATTACAAAGACAATCGGGAACACGCCTCTTGTGCGTTTAAACAGAATTACCAAAGGAATTGAGGCAATTGTGGTGGCAAAATTAGAGTTCTTTAACCCTCTTTCAAGCGTTAAAGATAGAATTGGTGTAGCTATGATTGAAGCAGCCGAAAGAGAAGGTTTAATCAAGAAAGATACGATTATAGTGGAGCCTACAAGTGGAAATACTGGGATTGCTTTGGCGTTTGTTGCGGCGGCAAAAGGGTATAGGTTAATTTTAACCATGCCCGATACAATGAGTATAGAGAGGAGGCAGTTGCTTTCTATATTTGGGGCCGAGCTTGTACTTACTCCAGGCGCAGAAGGAATGACCGGCGCGATATATAAAGCCGAAGAGATCGCGAAGAATACACCGAATTCCTTTATGCCTCAACAATTCAAAAACTTGGCAAACCCCGAGATCCATAGAAAGACAACTGCTGAAGAAATTTGGAAAGACACAGATGGCAAAGTAGATATTTTAGTTTCAGGAGTAGGCACAGGCGGAACTATTACAGGCGTGACAGAGGTGATAAAAAAGCGCAAGCCAGAATTTAAAGCTATTGCGGTAGAACCGATTGATTCACCGGTACTTTCAGGAGGTAAGGCCGGGCCGCATAAGATTCAAGGAATAGGCGCAGGATTTGTTCCAGAGGTTTTAAATATCGGGATAATTGATGAGATAGTTAAGGTAAGTAATGAAGATGCTGGTGAGTTTGCCCGGCGATTAGCTATAGAAGAGGGGATATTAGCTGGGGTATCATCTGGCGCAGCTACCTGGGCGGCCTTAGAAATAGCCAAGCGTCCTGAGAATAAAGGAAAACTTATAGTAGTAATTTTACCCGATACAGGTGAGCGGTATTTAAGCACCTGGCTTTTTGAACAAAAAGCGAGTCAGTTTTAAATTAGACTCTTTTTTTGCGGAAGGAGAGATAAATTTTGAATATAAGAATAATTAAAGAAAACTTGGTTCGCAGAACTATGTTTGGCTTATGCCTTTTTGTGCTTAGCCTTACTTTTCTGATGGCATTCGGTTTATACCAAAGGTCTAAGCCAATATTGGCAATAAAAAGTTTAAAGGATTTACTATTTTCATCTATCTGGCATCCGACTCAAGGCCATTTTGGTTTGAGCAGTTTTATTGCTGGTACGTTCTGGGTAACAGCTATTGCGGTGATTATTGCTGTACCCTTGAGTATATTAACCGCAATATATGTTTCAGAATATGCGCCTAAGCGCATACGGAATCTTGCCAAACCGATAATTGATTTGCTGGCTGGTATTTCACCTATTATCTTCGGTGTTTGGGGAATAATTGCTATCGTGCCTTTGGTGCGGGATTATCTTATGCCTTTTTTTAGTGAGAGATTCCCATTTTTTCCATTTGTCTCTGATAATTATACCGGTTTTTCTGCATTAACCGGAGGCATTGTTCTAGCGGTAATGACCTTTCCCATAATTATTTCCGTTGTCGAGGAAGTATTAAGAACCGTGCCTTTTGAAATCAGGGAAGCGTCGCTGGCTTTAGGCGCGACTAAGTGGCAGACTATAAAATACACCGTTTTAAAGAAAGCTAAACCGGGCATTATCGCAGCCATAATATTAGGCCTTTCGCGCGCCTTTGGAGAAACAATGGCAGTTTTGATGGTTGCTGGTTGTGCTTTACATACATTTACCAAGTCAATTTTTGATACCGCCTATCCTCTACCCGCACTCATTGCCAATACCTATGGAGAGATGATGTCTATACCTTTATATGATGCGGCAGTGCTTCTGGCGGCATTTATCTTATTGATTGTGACCAGCTTATTCAATATGCTCGGTTGGGGGATTTTGCTGCGCATTGAAAGGAAACAGACCAGTGGATAAAAGAAAGATAGAAGAGAATATATTCAAAGGACTCATGATATTTTCTACATCTATAGTTGTAGGGAGTCTAGTCCTTATTTTAGTGACTATTTTCTTAAAAGGTTTTCCCGCTTTAAATCTGGATATGTTAATTAAAACGCCCAAAGGCGGGTATTATTTGGGTAAGGAGGGCGGCATACTTAACGCAATTTTAGGGTCTTTGGTTTTAGGGATAGGCGCCACATTTTTAGCGTTGCTTGTGAGTTTGCCAATTGTTTTTTACCTGAATTTATATTTAAAGAAAAATTCAAGGTTTGCTTTACTTGTAAGATTTTTTCTGGATGTTCTCTGGGGTATACCTTCAATTGTTTATGGCGCGTTTGGTTTTATTTTGATGGTGTTCTTTGGCCTTCGGGCGTCACTATTAGCCGGTACTATTACAGTAGCACTATTAATAATTCCTATTATGGCAAGAAGCATGGATGAGGTTTTAAAGATGATTCCTTTTGAGTTGAAAGAAGCATCGTATGCTTTGGGCGCAACTAAGTTAGAAACTGCAATAAAGGTGATTTTTAGGCAAGCATTACCGGGAATATTAACTGCGATCCTTATTGCCTTTGGCCGGGGAATTGGTGATGCCGCCGCGGTCTTATTTACCGCAAGTTTTACGGATTCTTTGCCTTATTCTTTATTTAAACCGGTAGCTACTTTGCCTCTGGCGATATTTTTTCAATTAGGCACACCTTTTCCTGAAGTGCAGCAACGCGGTTATGCCTCGGCATTAGTATTAACAGCGTTAGTTTTGTTTATCAGCATATTATCAAGGATTTTATCCAAGAGATTTACCAAACACACTATTAAATAAGAGGTGGAAACAATGGAACTTAAGACCCACATAAGCGTAAAAAATCTAAGTATCTGGTACGGCGAGCATCAGGCGCTAAATAATGTTACTATTGATATTCCCGACAAAAAAATAACCGCGATAATCGGGCCTTCGGGCTGCGGAAAGACAACTTTATTAAAGTCTTTTAATCGCCTGATCGACCTGCAAGACGGAGTTAAAGTTAGTGGGCAAGTATTAGTTGACGGAGAAGATATCTATCATCCTAAAGTTGAAGTTACACATTTAAGAAAAAAGATGGGCTTACTTTCTCAGAGGCCACAGGTTTTGCCGATGTCTATTTACGAGAATGTAGCTTATGGCCTTAGGATACATGGTATAAAAGATAAGAAAAAATTAGATGAGGTAATTCAACACTATTTGAAAGAATCAAGCCTTTGGGAGGAGGTAAAAAATAGACTTCATAGTTCTGCCTCGAAATTATCTATCGGCCAACAGCAAAGGCTTTGCTTGGCGAGGGGTCTGGCAGTTGAGCCAGAAGTAATTTTAGGGGATGAGCCCACGTCAGCATTAGACCCTCTTTCTGCAGAACGTATTGAACAACGTTTATTAGAACTTAAAAATCAATACACAATAGTTTTGGTTACGCATATATTAAGGCAAGCAAAACGGCTTGCTGATTATATTATCTTTTTGTATTTAGGTAATCTCATTGAACACGGCCCGGCAGAGGAGATTTTAAAGAATCCTAAGTATCTAAAGACTAAAAGCTATCTTGAGGGTCAATTTATCGAAGAGCCCAAGATCGATAAAGAACTGAACTTAAAAGGAACAGTCTGCCCGGATAACTTTGTAAAGGCAAAATTGGCCTTGGAAGACTTAAAATTAGGTCAAATCTTAAAAATCATTGTTGATTATGAACCAGCGGTCAGTGAAGTTCCTAAAGCAATGGAATACGAGGGGCATAAAATTCTAGAAGTAAAGCGGCTGAATTTTACTGACTGGGAAATAATTATTCAAAAACGTAATAACACTTACCTTATATAAGGAAAAGCATGTAACATGATTATAGCGAAGCTGTTTATTACTTTTGTTAAAATTGGTCTATTTACCATTGGTAGTGGGTATTCGATGTTGGTTTTGGCTCAGCGGTATATAGTAGATACGTATCACTGGTTAACTCTTCAGGAATTTACAGATTTAGTATCCATTTCAGAAGTTACCCCCGGTCCTATTATGATTAATCTGGCTACGTTTGTGGGGACAAAAGTTGCAGGTTTAAAAGGCGCCATATCTGCCACGATAGGGCTTATTATATTGCCTTTTGTAACCCTATACATCATTGCTTTGACCTATGGTCAGTTCAGAGATTATCCCATTATTCAAAGCCTCTTAAGAGTTATTAGGCCAATGGCAATAGGTTTTATTACCGTAGCCATTTTGAAATTATTCAAAACTTCGGTGACCGACTTAACAACTGCCATAATAGCGATAGCGGTAATAATATTGGCTTATGTATTTAAAATCAATCCCATTTTTATAGTAGCGGGCGGGATAATCTTAGCCTTATTAATTAAATAATCTGTTTTTTAGTGAAAGTGCCAAGCGGAGCTAAATAAAGAATATAAAATGAAACAGGGCTATTTTTATATCGGTAATAAAATTCACGGTGGAAATAAGATAGGTTTGACTTTTGTTCTCAAGATCACAGATAGCCCTTAAAATACTTCCCTTGTCCAGACCAAAGTTAAGCGACTTTAAGGTGGAGAAAATTTTAAAAATCTCCACCTTTCCTATTTCCTCTTTTTGCTAAAAATTCCAAAAGTCTTCA
>Ga0265296_1001447_pt1 | contig 27316 bp, 23 predicted proteins | sample MunlanPumphouse1_FD_189073 | JGI IMG/M metagenome (GOLD analysis project Ga0265296, IMG submission 189073) | Groundwater microbial communities from a municipal landfill in Southern Ontario, Canada - Pumphouse #1 | ecosystem: Environmental > Aquatic > Deep subsurface > Groundwater | place... | reverse complement strand
CACCAGTTTAGGGCTGATAGTTAACGGCCAGACGATTGACCATCAGGCGGATAATTCATTTTATCTTAATTCTTACGACGGCTTGCAGTTTAGAATCAATGCCGACGGCGGCGGCGCGGCTAATTTTCAGATAAATAACAGCGCCAATAGTTCAGTTTTCACGGTAACTAATTCCGGCAATGTCGGCATCGGGACTACGAGTCCGGAGTATAAACTTGATGTGAATGGAACTATAACAGGACGGGACACTTTTGCAGTTAGGGCGGGTGCTGGTAATGCTACGGCCGTGCTCTCTTGGACATCAACCGATTCGGGTAATTTACAATTAAATGTTGGTGATGTTAAAAAGATTTATCTCAATGCTGCCGGGGATAGTTATTTCAATACAACTGGCAACGTCGGCATCGGGACGGTGAGTCCGACGGAAAAACTGGAAGTCAATGGTAAAGTTAAGGCTACGGAATTTTTATATTCTTCTGATAAAAATTTAAAAGATGATATAAAAATTTTGTCTAATTCATTGGATAAAGTTTCGCAATTGAACGGGGTTTCTTTCTCTTGGCGCGATAACGGTCAACAATCAATCGGCTTGATCGCGCAAGACGTAGAAAAAATATTTCCTGAGCTGGTGACGACCGATTCGGCCACCAGTTTGAAGTCGCTTAATTACGCCGGCTTGATCGCGCCTTTAATTGAAGCAGTCAAAGAACAGCAACAGGAGATTGAAAGCTTGAAAGAGCGGCTGCGATTATTAGAAAAATAAAAATAAATTTAGAAATTACCATAATGAAAATACCCTTAACCAATAAAAAAATCGGTTTAATTATTATTTTAGCCGTTTTTTTCCTGCTGGCCATTGCCGGGAGCGGCTGGGCGATTACCGTTTGGAATGAAGGCTACCGGGTCAACCGTTCAGGCGGCACGGCTGATGCCATCGTCGCTGGCCCGACTGGAGCCTGCCAAAAAGTAACCAATAATAACACTACTAACGATTATTTCATACCAACTAGAACGCAGGCAGAATGGGACGCGTTTAACGCGAATAAACCTTCGGGCATAACTACTGAAAACTGTTATACTTACGCCTATACTGCTTGGGTTTATGGCGCATGCAATGTGGCCTGCGGCGGAGGTACGCAATCATTAACACGAAGTTGTCAGCGTTCAGACGCAGTTATAGTAGACTGCAGTTTCTGCGGAGGAGTTTGCTCGTCTTCCCAAGCCTGTAATACACAGGTCTGTTCCGCAATTTGGACTATTGTTCAAACTTCTGGTTGTTCGCCTGCGCAATGTTCTCCTGAATATAATTCTATACCTGGAACAAGTTGTTCTCCTGTCGGGTTGATGGATTGTCGCCCTTTAGCTTATTGCGGCTCAATTTACTTTAATAATTATTTGCTTAGATGCCAATAATTTTTATTAATGCTTCGCTCTCGGTGAAAATTTAACCACAATTTTTAAATAATCAAAAATAACATAAACCGCGGCTTGGCAATTTAATTATTTTAAAATCATTAAAATGTTTGGCCAAAGTTTAAAAAATTATGTTAGAGCAAGAACAAAAAACGCCTAATAAGGCGAAGCAAATTATTTTCGTCCTAATAGCGCTGATTATCGGGGTAGCTCTCGGTTTCGCTGGCGGCCGCTACAGAGGATGTTATTTCAAACCGGAAATTTCCGGCGTAAAAGCCGTCGCCGATTGCGAAGCCAGATTGGAAAAAGCCAAAAAAGCTTTTCCTATTATTCCGGAAATGATATCTGTTTTCGGAAATATAAAAGAAATAAACGACAAAGCGATTGTTTTAGAATCAACTAATTTCAGTCCTTTTGAAGATTTGCCGATAATCAGGAGAATAACCGTTAAAGACGGCGCGAAAATTGTTAAGTTTGAACAAAAAGACCAGGCGGTTTATCAAAAAGAAATGGCGGACTATCAAAAAGCAATCTCCGGGCAAGCCGATAAAACTCAAGCTGTAACTCCGCCTCTGCCGTTCACGGAAAAAACAATCAGCTTTCTCGACCTTAAAATCGGAGATCAAATCGTGGCCGAAGCCGGAGAAAATATTAAAACCAAAGCTGAATTCGCGGCGACCAAAATAATTCTGCAAATGGCGTCTCCGATCAACGCTGGCGATTAATGTTTCAGCTTGAATTTTAATCATTTTTCAATTCAGATATTGCTTAATTTTGGCCGGTTTGTTATTATTAAAAAAGATTATAATTTAATTTAAAAAATAATTAATCCCGTTAGATATTTATAATATCGCCGGGGTTCAACAAGACTATGACAAATAAAAGATCTAACGGGATGAAAAAAATTATTTTTGTGTCGCTGGCGGCCACTATCGTTTTAACCGGCTGTACGACCGGCGGTCTGAATTTGAATGTCGATAAAAACGGCGGAGTCAAAGTTGAAACTCCCGAAGGCAGCGTTAAAACCGACGCTAACGGCGTGGAAGTCAAATCCGAAGAAGGCAGTGTAAAGGTAGACAGCCAAGGCGGAGTTAAAGTTGAAACTCCCGAAGGCAGCTTGCAAGTGGACGGCCAAGGCGGAGTCAAGGCAAAAACTCCCGAAGGCAGCGTTGATGTAAACGATCAAGGCGTAAAAATTGACAGCCAAGCGGATGGCGCCAAAGTTGATGTTGACGCCAGCGGCAATGTAAAAGTGGAAACTCCGGGGGTGGACATAAACGCGGGCGAATAAAAAGGTTATTGATTTTTATTTTTTACTGTGTTAACATGGCAAATGACTCCTGCACAGGAGTTTTTTGCTATAATGTAAATATGTTAGTCTTCGCTCTCGTAGTGAAATGGATATCATACTTGGCTTCGGACCAAGGGTTTCGGGTTCGAATCCTGACGAGAGCACATTGGTGGCGTAGCTCAGCTGGTTAGAGCGTAGCACTCATAACGCTAAGGTCGGTGGTTCAAGCCCACCCGCCACCACAATCCAAGCGCTGTTAGCTCAGCTGGTAGAGCAGGTCCCTCTTAAGGACAAGGTCACTGGTTCGAATCCAGTACGGCGCACAATAAAAAAACGAGATGTGTAATCTCGTTTTTTTAAATTTTTGATATTTTTTATTTTCCTTTAAGCGCGTCTTTTAAAGTTTTGCCGGTTTTAAATTTCGCCACCGTGACTTGAGGAATCTGGATTCTTTCGGACGGCCTCTGCGGATTAACGCCGCCGCGAGCGTGGCGTGTCTTAGCCATAAAAGTGCCGAAACCGGTTATAGTGACTTCGTTGCCGGCTTTGAGTTCCGAAATAATTGTGCCGACCAAGGCCTCAACCATGTCTTCGGCTTGTTTTTTTGTCACCGCTACTTCAGCGGCAATTTTTTCAATTAAACCTGCTTTGTTCATAGATTTATGATTTACCCCGTTAAATCCGCTCCGCGGAAATTCGCTGAAAGCGAATTTATTTAACAGGGTGAATTTATATTAATATATTTTGTAATAGGCTTGATATTTACCGTTTTCTTTGTTTTAGGGTCAATTTGCAAAAAGACGGCGTTGAAAATCGAGCGTCCAGTTTCCGGAATAAGGTGCGTAGTTTTAATCTGGGTTAAAAAAGTTTTAATGATGCCTTCTTTGTCTACGCCTAAAACTCCTAGAGCAAATCCGGTCATGCCGACATCGGTAATCAGCGCCGTGCCTGACTCTGAAATTCGCGCGTCAGCCGTCATAACATGAGTGTGCGTTCCTAAAATAGCGCTGGCGCGGCCGTCTAAGAAATAGCCTAAAGCAATTTTTTCCGAAGTGGCTTCAGCATGAATATCTATTATTATAGCAGATAGGTTATTATTGGCAAGGTTAGATAAAATCTCATCAACTTTAATGAATGGATTATCATGATTCATGGACATAAAAATTTGGCCGACTAAGCTCACAAGAAGTATTTTATGGCCGTTTTTAGATTCAATAACTGTAAAACCTTTGCCCGGAGAGTTTTTAGAATAATTGGCCGGGCGTAAGAGCGGCAAATCGCTGTCATAAACATTAAGCGAGCCAGTGTTGCCAAAGCAGTGGTCGCCGCCGGTGAAAGCGTCAACTCCGGCCGCGAGCATTTCTTTTATCGTCGGCTCGGATACGCCGTTGCCATGAGCTAAATTATCCGCGTTAACGATGACCAAATCCGGCTTAAGTTCTTTTTTTAATTCAGGCAAAAGCTCCTCGACCGCCTTGCGGCCGATTTTACCGTTAACTTCACCGATGAAGAGGATGTTTAACATAACATAAATTGTCATTGCGAGAAGCCCGTTCCGCCATCCGCCATCCGCCAACTGGCGGAGGCGGAGGCGGACGAGGCGACGCGGCTTCGGCGTGAGCTCGGTTCGACTGTCTTCGACCCTGAGGCTCAGACCCGAAGGGAGCTCACCGAAGTCAGCCGAACGGCAATCTAACGTACTATTTGTTAAAATTATAGATTTTTTCTGCGATTAAGGTTTATTCTATTTAATTGTTCGTGAGATTGCTTCGCCACGAGTACGCGGCTCGCAATGACAAACTAATTATCTCGCGTATTCGGTCACGCGCATTTCCCTAATAACATTAATTTTTATTTCGCCGGGATATTTTAATTCTTGTTCAATTTTTTTGGCGATTTCTTTAGCTAAATTAATTGCCGCTAAGTCGTCGATTTCATCAGGCGTGACAAATACTCTAACTTCGCGGCCGGCTTGAATGGCATAAGCTTTTTCAATGCCTTCAAATGAAGTGGCGATTTTTTCCAATTCTTCCAAGCGTTGGATGTATTGGTCAAAAGTATCGCGGCGAGCGCCCGGGCGAGCCGCGGAAATGGCGTCGGCCACTTTAACGATTACGGAAATCAAGCCGTTAGGGCGATCGTCATGATGAGTTAATATTGGAGCGATAAGCTCTTCAGACAAGCCGAATTTTTTACCGATGTTAGCGCCAATTTCCGGATGCGTGCCCTGGACTTCATGGTCAACCGCTTTGCCGATATCATGGAGTAACCCGCCTTTTTTAGCCAGCGTTACGTCCGTGCCTAATTCTTCGGCTAGCAACGCGGATAAATGAGCTACTTCCACGGAATGCTTTAGAGCGTTTTGGCCGTAGCTTGAGCGGTATTTAAGCCGGCCGATAATTTGCACCAGTTTCGGATCAAAGCCGGTCACGCCGACTTCGTACATGGCTTCTTCGCCCGCCTTCTTGATATCTAAGGCCAGCTCTTCTTTGGCTTGCTTAATGGCATCTTCAATTTTAGTCGGGTGGATGCGGCCGTCTTTGATTAAATGATCCAAAGTTCTTTTGGCGATATGGCGCCTGATGGGCGAGAAACCTGAAATAGTTATGGCGTTAGGCGTATCATCAACGATAATTTCCACGCCGGTCAACTGTTCGATAACTTTAATATTCCGGCCTTCGCGGCCGATGATGCGGCCTTTCATTTCATCATTAGGCAGGTCAACCGTGGTAGTGGTGATTTCCGTGGCGAAAGTTGAAGCCAGTCGCTGGATGGCGCCGGCCATTAAGTCGCGCGCTTTATCATCTAAAGACTCGCTGGATTCTTTTTCCAGTTTGTTGATTCTAATAACCAGGTCATTTTTAATGTCGTTTTCAATGTTTTTAAATAAAACCTGCTTGGCTTCTTCTCGGGACAGGTTGGCGATTTTTTCTAGTTTAGCCAGTTGTTCTTCCCTGATGTTTTTAATTTTTTCTTTAACCTCTTCAAGCTTATTGACTTTGTCGTAAAGCTGCTGTTGCTTATCCTGCAGTTCGAGTAACTTCTGCGAAAACACGGTTTCGCGCTTTTCCAGGCGAGACTGCAAGCCATTGATTTCCCGGCGCCTTAGTTCGTCTTCCTTTTTAGCTTCTTCAATGATTTTTAAAGCTTTGTCCTGGGCTTCTAAGAGAAGTTCTTTTTGCTTGGCCTTAGTTTCAGTTAAGATTTTTTCGGCGCGCGCTTCGGCGCTTGATACTTGGGCTAAACCGCGGCTTTTTCTTACAAAGTAGCCAACAAAAAAACCGCCGGCCAGCAAAATTACATAAATAGCATACATCATAGATTTATGAATTTTGTCGTCAGAGGTTTAAAAACAATAAATAACCGTTTTAGCTTTATAAAACAGTTATTTTTCGCGTTGTAAATTTTAACAAAGAAGATTTGATTATGAGATTCACAAAATTTATTCCAATTTTAGGGAAAATATCTTCTAAATTTACTGTTTACCTGACAACAAAAATACTTAATTAATTACAAAATTATCCTAACACGGAGATAAAGTTTTGGCAAGAGCTTATTTTATTTTTATAAAACAAACAACACACTCATAAATTGAGCGTGTTTTTAGATTCTGGATTCCCTCCGCCAGCTGGCGGATGCGCGGGAATGACAAAAGAGAAATATGCGGAATGACAAAAGTATTATTTTACAATCACTTTATCAACTATGCCGTACTTAACCGCTTCGTCGGCCGACATGAAATGGTCGCGGTCAGTGTCTTTTTCAATGGTGGAAATCGGCTGACCCGTATGTTTGGCTAAAATTTTATTGAGTTTTTCCCTGACTCTTAAAATATGCTCGGAATGGATTTTTATGTCCGAAGCTTGGCCTTCAAACCCGCCCATGACTTGATGGATTAGAATTTCCGAATTGGGCAGGCTGAATCTTTTACCTTTAGCGCCGGCTGCGAGTAGCACCGCGCCCATGGAAGCGGCCATACCCACGCAGATAGTGGAAACGTCTGACTTAACGTATTGCATGGTATCATAAATCGCCAGGCCCGCGGTCACCGAACCGCCGGGTGTGTTAATGTAAAATTTTATGTCTTTGCCTTTGCCCTCGGCGTCTAAAAACAAAAATTGGGCGATAATGATGTTGGCCGTATGGTCGTTAATCGGTTCGCCTAAAAAAATGATGCGGTCTTTAAGAAGGCGCGAATAGATATCGTAGGCCCGTTCAGTTTGGCCGGATTTTTCAATGACGGTTGGAATTAGAGGCATATTTTTAAGATTAAAAATTATGAATTACGAATTTATTGTAGATATAATATTTTAAATTGTCAATCTGTAATTGTCGTTGCGAGCGTAGCGAAGCAATCTCAGGAATGATGCATATAAAATAAAGTAGCAACGTTTTACGAAGATTGTAGTTCGCGGGATTGCTTTGTCGCCCCGCAGACGCGGGGCTCCTCGCAATGACAAGCGCACTTTAAACTATCTTCCATCCGTTTTCTGTTTTTTCCAAATCGCCTTCTACCGTAAAGCCGGCCGCTTTAGCATGTCCGCCGCCGCCTAGGGCGCGCGCTAATTTAGAAATATCCACATTAGGTTTAGAAGTGCGTAAACTGCCTTTAATCCGTCCATCAGGCAACTGGCGGAGCAGCATAACGGCCTTAACCGCGTTTAAGTTGCTTAAAAATCCGGATATGCCTTCAAGCTCTTCTTCGGTTACTTCGGCCGGCACATCCTCGCTTTTTAAAACCGTAAAACCAAAATTATATTGCTGGTTGATTTTTAAGCGCGACATGGCCTTACCCCAAGTTTTCATGGAAGCGATTGATTTGTTGCGCCAGGTATTTTCCAAAATTTGCGGCAATTTCGCGCCCAAGCGCAGCATTTCCGAAGCGATATTGACGGTTTCCGAAGAAGTCGAGGGGTAGAGAAAATTTCCCGTGTCGGTTAGAATGCCGGTTAAAATACAGCTGGCCAGGTCTTTATTGATTTTTATTTTATTGGCTTTGAGAAAATAATATAATATTTCCGTGGTCGCGGCCGCGGCCGAGTCGCGAATTTCCAAATCGGCGTAAGCGCGCGCTATCGGGTGGTGGTCTATTTCCAGAATTAGCTGATCTGGCCGCCGGCTTAAGATTTCTTTATCTAATTTTGTGCGTTCAACCGAGCCGCAGTCTAAAGTGATAATTAAATCAAAATTAAAATTTTCGTTATAATTTTTAAATTCTTCCAAATGCGGCAAAAAATTATATTGATGGTTGACTTCACTATAGCAGTAAAGCCGATATTTTTTATTAAGCAGGGTTAAAATTTCCGCCATTAAACAGGCCGAAGCCAAAGCGTCGCCGTCCGGCTGTTCATGGGTGGCGACGAGGATATTGCTAGACTTTTTTATTAAATTGTAGGCTTTGGTATATAGCGTGGAATCCATAGAACATGATATGTCATTGCGAGCTTCTGTTTTTTTCTGTCATTCCGGCCTACGAGCCGGAATCCAGGAGTTAGCAGTATTAATATATTTTTATAATCAACATATAAAATTCATCTGCCTGCGGACTTAACCTGGATTCCCGCTTTCCCTCCAGAGGACAAGCGCGGGAATGACAAAGAAGATATTGCTCCTCGCAATGACAGTATGGCGTTAATTTAATTCCTCATCTTTTATTTTTTTAATCACTTCTTCAATCTCGGCCGCTCGGCTTTCGGTCGTATCAAGCACCCAATGAAATCTTGGGATTTGCCTGATGCTTAATTTATTTTTTAACTCGCGGCTGAAAGTGCCGGATAGCTTTCTCATCTTTTTTAAAACCGAAGGGCCGAATTTATCCGGCAAAACCGAAATAGCGATTTTAGCGTGTTTTAAATCAGTCGAGCAATTAACAAAACAAACGGTTATAAGGCCGTTGTTTAGTGCCACCTCTTTTATAATCAGGTTGGCCAATTCTTCTTTTAGCTGTTCATTCAGTTGTTCTATTCGTCGAGGCATAAATTTTTAGCTGTATAAATTATGTCATTTCGAGCGTTAGCGAGAAATCACTTAAAGATGGAAGCGGCACATACAAGGGATTTCTCCCTGCGGTCGAAATGACAATAAAGGATTTTATATTTTTTTACCCTGTTAAATAGCGCTTCGCGCTAATTTTGCCAGAGGCAAAATTATTTAACAGGATGAACTTTTTCCATTTTGTAAAATTGCAGTATATCACCTTCTTTAATTATCGGTTTACCTTCAAAGTTGATGCCGCATTCCTGATTAACGTCGACCATGCTAACGTCTTGTTTGGCAATTTGCAGTTTAGCCAATCTGCCTTCGGCCATAATTTGCTTGTCGCGCATAACTTCAATCAAAGAGTTAGCTTCAACTTTCCCGTCAATAATTCGTCCGCCCACGATTTGGCTTGATTTTTCAGTTCTGAAAATTGCCAGAACCTTCATTCTGCCTAAATCCAGCCTGACCATTTTTGATTCAATTAAACTATCAACTTCGGCTTTAAGATCATTAATCAGTTCGTAAATTATTTTGTAGCTTTTAACCTCGACTTTTTTTTCTCTGGCTAATTTTTGCGCCAGAGGAGTTATTTTAACGTTAAAGCCTAAAATTTTAGCCTGGCTGTCCTCGGCTCGCGCAATATCGCCTTCGGTAATATTGCCCAGGCCTTTATTTATAATATTTATTTTAACTTCTTCTTGATCGATTTTAGCCAGCGACCCTTCAATGGCTTCGCCTGAACCTAAAACGTCGCTTTTAATAAGCAGGTTTATGTTTTTAACATCATCAGCCGCTGCTGGTTTTTCTTCGGCCGGTTTAGCCGTTTCGCTGGCGCGGGAAAAAATTTTACTGGCCTTGATTTTTTCGCCCTGGCCGATTTGCATAATATCGCCGATGACCGGAGCCATTTTCAGGCCGATTATTTTTACCGGCATAGAGGGTAGAGCCAATTTAACATTTTTTCCGGTATAATCTTCTAAAGCTCTGACTTTGCCATAAAACAGCCCATTGAAAATCATGGGGTCGCCGACTTTCAAGCTGCCGTTTTGGATTAAAACCGTGGCCACCGGACCTTGGCCTCGGTCAATATGCGATTCAATAATTGTGCCCGAGGCGCTGGCATCAGGGTTGGCTTGAATATTTTTAGCTTCCATTTCGGCGGTTAATAAGAGCATATCTAAAAGTTCGCTTATGCCAACGTTGTTTTTAGCTGAAATTGGCAGACAGACGGTTTTACCGCCCCAATCTTCCGACACGATATTTAGCTGTTCGCCTAATTCGCGCTTAACCATATCAATATTAGCTTCCGGTTTATCAATTTTATTTATAGCCACAATGAACGGTAGTTTGGCCGTTTCAATAATACGGTAAGCTTCAACCGTTTGCGGCTTAACGCCGTCGTCCGCGGCCACGACTAAAATGGCGATGTCGGCGATTTTAGCGCCGCGGTTGCGCATAGCCGTAAAAGCTTCATGGCCGGGAGTATCGATAAAAGTAATAGGCTTATCTTTATGGATTATCTGATAAGCGCCAATATGCTGGGTGATGCCGCCGGCTTCGCCAGCCACCACGTCGGTTTGCCTGATCGCGTCCAATAATTTTGTTTTGCCATGATCAACATGGCCCATAACCACGATAATCGGCGCTCGGGGAACTAAATCGACTTGGTTTTCTTGGCTTAAAACTTGTTTTAAAATATCTAGATCAGCCTCATCTTTTACTTTATCCTCTTCGGCCGGCACGATATTTAGGCCTAAATCTTGGCCGATAATAGCCGCGGTATCAAAATCAATTTTTTCGTTAAGCGAGCTGAAAATGCCGTTTTTCATGAGTTCAGACAAAATTTTATTGATCGGTGAGCCGGTGGTAAGGGAAAAATCCCTGACTGTAATAAATTTAGGGATTTTTATTTCCGGTTTTTCTTGAGTTACGGCAGGGTTAGCGACCTCTTCTTTTTTTTCAGCTTGTTGCCTGGCCGCCAACTGTTTAATTAATATCGGCCATTCTCTAATAATTTTTTGCGCGGTTACGTTATCTACTTTAATGGCTTTTTGGCCAATATCAAAACCGATAAGCGGCAGCTTATCGCGCAGCTCTTGAGTCGGGACTTTTAAAATTCTGGCTAATTCAGTGATGTTCATGGCAGTTAATTTGTCATTCCGGCCTTGAGCCGGAATCCAGAAAGGTGGCAATGTTAACTAAATGGTAATTTTCTGGATTCCTGCTTTCGCAGGAATGACGATTTTTAATTTATTTTTTTACTTTACAATAAAATTAGCCTAAAGTCAACTGCTAGTTGCAGCTTTTTATTTAAAATTAGAAAGATGATATAATAAATTCATGCCAAAACAAAAAATTTTGAAATTTCCCCAGGGCTTTCTCTGGGGCGCGTCCACTTCGGCTTATCAGATTGAAGGCGGCAATGCTAATGATTGGAGCGAGTGGGAGAAATCAGAAGTCAGAATAAAAGAGTTAAAGGCTAAGGGCAAAAATCCGGCAGATTATATTTGCGGCCGGGCCTGCGATTCATATAATAGATATGAAGAAGATTTAGATTTAGTAAAGAATTTAAACTGCGGTGCGTATCGGATGGGTTTAGAGTGGTCGCGTGTTGAGCCGGAGGAGGACAAATTTGATATGGCGGAAATTGAGCATTACAAAAAAGTCCTGCAAGCGGCCAAAGCCAGAAATTTAAAAATAGTTTTAACTTTATGGCACTGGACCAATCCCGTTTGGCTGGCTCAAAGCGAGGGCTGGGCGAATAAAAAAGCGGTAGAATATTTTGCCCGCTATACAGAATTAGTTGTCCGGGAGCTGGGCGAGGAGGTGGATTATTGGGTGACTTTAAACGAACCCATGGTGCATATTGGCAACGGCTACTTAACCGCGAAATTTTCGCCGAACAAAAAAAATATTTGGCAGGCGCTAAAAGCTTATAATAATTTAATTAAAGCGCATCAGGCAAGTTATGAAATAATCCATAAAAAATTTTCCAAAACTAAAGCCGGCCTGACTATGCTAGCCAATTTTTTTGAACCGGCGCATAAATGGAATCCGGTGGAAATTATTTTTGCCAAATTGGCCAACCATTGCTGGAATGAACGGTTTGTAAGAAAATTAAAAAATAAATTTGATTTTTTAGGGCTGGATTATTATTTTCACTACCGGATAGTTTGGTATCCGCCGTTTGTTAAAAATAAAAATGAAAAGATCACGGACATGGGCTGGGAAATTTATCCGCGCGGCATTAAGCAGGTTTTAAAAAATTACGGTAAATTTAAAAGACCTTTGTATATTATGGAAAACGGCATCGCGGACGCGGACGATAATCAGCGCGTTGAATTCATAACCGAGCATTTAAAATATGTTTGCCAGGCCATTAGGGAGGGAGTTGATGTACACGGCTATTTTTACTGGTCGCTTTTAGATAATTTTGAGTGGGCCGAAGGTTATTGGCCGAAATTCGGCTTGTACGCGGTTGATCGGAAAACTTTTAAGCGTACGGCGCGGCCGAGCGCTAAAGTTTACGCCGAGATTTGCAAAAGCAATGAAGTTAGGGTAGATTAAAAATATAAAAATAACAAAAGTTGTCATGCCAGGCTTGACCCGGCATCCAGATTTAATCGCAATAGACAAGGTTATTGCCAACACTCCTGGATTCCCTCCGCCAGCTGGCGGATGCGCGGGAATGACAAAAAAGAGATTGCCGTTCGGCTGTCTTCGGTGAGCTCGGTTCGACTGAGCTCACCGAAGACAGCCGAACCGAGCTCACGCCGAAGCCGTGTCGCTGGCGCCCCTCGCAATGACGATTCAATATATATGCCAAAACAAAATTTAGTTTTAAAAAAAGATAAATTTTTTGAAAAAATTGAGGCTTTAGGCTTGGCTTTGTCTTATGGCGACGTACGGCTAAAAACCTCTCATTCAGAAGTAGCGCCTAATGACGTTAATTTAGCCAGCAGATTTTCACGTCGAGTTCCTTTAAATTGCCCGCTCATAAGTTCGCCTATGGATATGATAACCGAACATGCCATGGCTATTGCCTTGGCTATAAGCGGCGGTTTAGGCATAATTCATCGCTCGCTTAAACCTAAAGATCAAGCTAAAGAAGTTTCGCGGGTAAAATTTTATTTAAACGGCTTAATTGAAAGGCCGATCTGCCTAGAGACCAATCAAACTATTAAGGAAGTTTTAAAGATGATAGAGGAAAAAAATTATCCTTTCCGCAGTTTTCCGGTAATTGACGGACGCGGCCGTTTAACCGGGCTTATTTCCGGTAATGATATAGAATTTTGCTCGAGCCATAATTTAAAAGTCGGGCAAATTATGACTAAGGCTAAAAATTTAGTCACGGCCGGAAGAGACATTTCTTTAAAGCAATCTTTTATTATGATGCAAAAAACCAAGAAAAAGATTTTGCCTTTGGTTGATAAGCAAAAAAAATTAGCCGGCATGTATGTCTACTCTGATGTTAAGCGCATTATTACCGGCGGTTCGCCTTTTTATAATCTTGACGCCAACGGCAACTTAAGGGTGGGCGCGGCCGTTGGTATTGGGCAAGACGCTTTAGTCAGAGCCGAATTATTAAGCGAGCGCGGCGTTGATGTCTTAGTTATTGATACGGCGCATGGCGATTCTCGCGCGGTGTTGGAAACTTTAAAACAGCTTAAGAAAAAATATTCTAAAATTGATATTGTGGTGGGTAACGTCTCGGAAGCCGAATCCGCGGTTAGGCTGGCTAAGGCCGGCGCCGACGGCCTTAAAGTCGGCCAAGGGCCGGGATCAATCTGCACCACGCGCGTAGTGGCCGGCATCGGCTGCCCCCAGGTTACGGCCGTCTATAATTGCGCGCGCGCTTTGCGCGGCTCAAATGTGCCGGTCTGCGCGGACGGCGGCATTGAATATTCGGGCGACATCACAGTAGCGGTCGCGGCCGGCGCCGACTCGGTTATGCTTGGGAAAATGTTTGCCGGCACGGCCGAAACTCCGGGCGAAGTTTTTATAAGAAACGGCATGCCGGTTAAGCAGTATCGTGGCATGGGATCGCTGGCCGCCATGGAAGCGAGCGCCGCGGCCCGCGAAAGATACAGTCAGAAAGAAACCGGCAAAGATAAATTAGTGCCCGAAGGAGTTGAAGCCGTCGTGCCGTATAAAGGCGAGGTGGCAAAAATTATTTTTCAGCTTTTGGGCGGGTTGCGTAGCGGCCTTGGCTATACGGGCGCGGCCGACATAAAAGAGCTTCAAGCCAAAGCGGATTTTTATTATATTTCTTCGGCCGGTTTGAGCGAATCGCATCCGCATGGCATTGTTATGGAAAAAGAAGCGCCGAATTATTTCGGGCGGGCGTAAAATATATTTTTTAAATAAAATCGCGGCTCTATAAATGCAAGCCGCGATTTTTTTTGAGCGGGAGTAATTTAATCAGTTTTTAAGATAATCTTTTTTTAAAATCTTCATAGCTGAATTTTTTTATTAGTCGGAGTTTGCCGGCTAAATCCCGCTTCATGATGTTTGGCAGTCTAAGGCCGTTAAAAGTATTATTTTTTACCATAGTATAAATCGCCATATTGAGAAAAATCAGCTTCTGGCCGATTAATAATGGCTTTTTAAAAGAATAATCGCCGATAATATCGCCGGCCAAGCAGCTTACTCCGCCCAGGCGATAAAGATATTTATTTTTTCCCGGCAGATCGGCTTGTAAAATCGTCGGCCGATAAGGCATTTCTAAAACATCGGGCATATGCGCGGCCGCGGAAATATCAAGAATAGCAATATTCATTCCGTTGTTAATTATATCAACTACCGAAGCCACTAAAATTCCGGCGTTTAGGGCGATGGCTTCGCCAGGCTCCAAATAAACCCGAAGATGAGGATAGCGTTTTTTAAAATCTTTGATTGTTTTTATTAATAGATTAGTGTCATAATTCGGCCGCGTAATATGATGGCCGCCGCCGAAGTTCACCCATTTAAGGCGCGGCAGAAATTCGCCGAATTTTTTTTCAAAGGCTTTTAGCGTCCGGACGAGCGAATCGGCGTTAAGTTCGCAGAGAGTATGAAAATGCAAGCCTTCAAGGCCGGCGAGATTTTCCGGCTGAAAATTTTTTCTAGTTACGCCCAGGCGGGAACAGGGGCCGGAAGGATCATACATCGGCGTTTTAGTTTCGCGATGTTCCGGATTAACCCTTAGGCCGCAGGAAATTTTTTTGCCGGAATTTTTAACCGCTCCTTTAAACGCCTGCCATTGGGAAAAAGAATTAAAAATCAGATGATCGGAGTATTTTATAAATTCATTGATATTTTTTTTGGTGTAAGCCGGGCAAAAAGCATGGATCTCGCCGCCGAATTCTTCATTACCAAGCCGAGCTTCGTCAACGGAGCTGGCTTCGGTTCCGGGAAGGTATTTTTTTATCAGCGCAAAGACGCTGAACATGGAAAAGCCTTTAAGCGCCATTAAAATCTTACAGCCGGCCTGCTCCTGCGCTTTGGCTAAAATTTTTAAATTGCGTTCCAGAATTTTTTCATTCACCACGTAGCAGGGGGTTGCCAAATCCTTAAAATCCTTAGCCGTCCAACCGGCCGCGTCAATCCAAGGCTCAATAAATGGTTTTTTTTTGGCAGTCATAAATTAAAAATCAAAAATGTTTGTGATTGCAAACAGGGCTGGAGATGAAGAAATCTCCGGTTAAACTCCAAGCACGTGAGATTGCTTCGCTCTTTTCAGTCGCTCGCAATGACAATAATAAATAATCTAATATTCCTTTTTTAGCGCCTCCGGCAGATCTTTAAGCTCTTTAACCGTCCAATTTAAGCCGACTTTGGCCATTTCGTTCAAGAATATTTTTGAGTCAAGCGATTTATCTTCTGTATTTTTTACTCCGCTTCCCGACCATTTGCCTTCAAGCACTAATTTAGCCGCCGTAACCGTGGGAATGGCCGTGGTATAGCCGATGGCGTTGCCGCCGGTTTCTTTAAAGGCTTTATGGTGGTCGCAGACATTATAAATATAAACAACTTTTTTTCGGCCGTTTTTTAAGCCGGAAATAATGTTGCCGATATTGGTTTTGCCTTTATAGCTTTTATTAAAATCTTCGCCTCTGGGTAAAATGGCTTTAAGGAATTTAACCGGCACGACCGGGCAGCCGTTATAAGGCACCGGATCGATTCTGGTCAAGCCGACGTTATAAAGCACGCGCAGATAAGTAAGGTACAGCGGAGAAAAAGTCATCCAGAAGCGCAGGCGCTTCAGACCGGGGATATGCTTAACCAAACTTTCCATTTCTTCATGATACATCATATACGGCGTGAATTTTCCGGCTTCGGGGAAGTCAAATTCAAAATAAGCCGCGGCTTCGTCAATCAGTCGGCCGCGTTTTTCCCACCGGCCGTTTTTCCAAAATTCAATCGGCAGAATAAGCTCGCGCAGATTTATTTCCGGATCGAAATTCGGCGCGAATTTTATTTTTTTGTCTTTTGAGCCGCCGTTGCAGTCAAGAATATCAATCGTCCGGATTTCATCAAAAAGATAATCGCGGGCGTATGCCGAAAAAATATTGGAAACTCCCGGATCAAAGCCAGCGCCTAAAATCGCCAACAGCCCTTTTTTCTTAAAAGCTTTGTCTTTGGCCCATTGCAATTTATGGGAAAAGCCGTATTTTTTAGGGTTTTCGTAGCAAGCCGTATCAATATATTTCACTTTTGACTTTAAACAAGCGTCCATAACAACCAGATTATCGTAAGGATGCCCCCAATGGACTAAAAGCTCGGGTTTGATTTTTTTTATCAGGCTTAATAAAAATTTTTTATTGCTGACGTCTCCCTGATGGATATTGAGCTTAACTTTGCCTTTGGTTTTTTTAAAAATGGAATTTTTGACCGCTTGGCATTTTTTTAAGGTTCGGCTGACCACATGAATTTCGGAAAAAGTTTCAGGCAGCTGGGCCATTTTATGCAGGCCGACGCCGCCGACGTTGCCGCAGCCGATTACAAGAATTTTAGACATAGTTTTTATTGGCGATAGTTATTAATTATTATTAAAATATAATAAAAGTTTACTATTCCGGCGATTATCTGTCAATCATAGGCAGAAGCTTTTTATGCTTAAGAAATTAAAAAGATTGTTAATTTTCCCAAAGGTGTTAAAATTAATATAAATAGCATTTAAATAATTAAATATAAAAGTATGACTGATAAATTCGGCGATTGGCCGGAAAAGTATTCCGCCATTAAAGAGTCTAAAATAGTTCTATTGCCCGTGCCGTATGACGGCACCAGCACTTGGCTTAAAGGCGCGGATAAAGGCCCGAAGGCCATTGTTGATTCTTCGGTTAATCTTGAATGGTATGATATAGAAACTGACTCCGAAGTTTATAAAAAAGGCATTCATACCGCTAAGCCGGTTAAAACTTCGGCTAAGCCCGAGCTAATGGTAAAACAAGTTGAACTGGCGGCAAAAAAATATTTAGTCGAAGGGAAAATGGCGGTTGTCCTTGGAGGAGAACATTCGGTAAGCCTTGGGGCGATCGCGGCTTATAAGGAAAAATATCCGGATTTAAATGTTTTGCAATTGGACGCCCATGCCGATTTAAGGCAGGAGTATTTAGGGTCAAAATTCAACCATGCCTGCGTTATGGCCAGAGTAAAGGAAATCTGCCCGATCGTTCAGGTTGGCGTTAGAAGCATGGATATAAGCGAGCGGTCAGGTTTGGCGGAGGGCAGGATTTTTTACGCCCAGGAAATTTATGATAATAAAAATTGGCAAGAAAAGGCTTTGGCTAAACTATCGGGCAAAGTATATATTACCATTGACCTTGATGTTTTTGACCCGAGCCTTATGCCCGCGACCGGGACGCCGGAGCCCGGAGGCTTAGAATGGTATCCGGTGGTTAATTTTTTAAAAAAAGTTTGTGAAAAAAAAGAAGTCGTCGGTTTTGATATTGTTGAATTGTGCCCCAATAAATTTGATAAAACATCCGATTATCTGGCGGCCAAGCTGATTTATAAATTGTTAAGTTATATCTATCAATAAAATTTAATATGATATAAACGGCTCGAGAATATCGGGTCGTTTTTTTCTGTCATTGCGAGCCATGTACTCATGGCGAAGCAATCTCACAAATGGCGAGTTTGAATGAAAGATTCTTGTTCGTGAGATTGCTTCGTCGCCTTGATTACAAGGCTCCTCGCAATGACAAATAAAAAATGCTAAAATATAGATATAAATTAATATTTAATTTATGTGGCTTTTTATTACTATTGGAGCTTATTTCATTAACGCCGGCATTTATGTAGCCGATAAATTTTTATTATCTAAAAAAATTCACTCTTCTATCGCCTATGCTTTTTATGTGGGCATTTGGAGCATTTTTAATGTCTGCTTATTGTTTTTCTGGCCATGGACGCCCAACCTGCGCGAGCTGACTCTGGATTTATTGGCCGGTTTTTTATTTTTAGTGACTTTGGTGTTCTGGTATAAAGCTTTGCACCAAAGCGAAGCTTCGCGCGTCGTGCCAATCGTGGGCGCGCTAGTGCCGATTTTCAGCTTTATTTTATCGTTTGTTTTTTTGGGAGAGACTTTAAGCAAAACGCAGTTATTAGCCTTCATTATTTTAATTTGCGGCGGCGTTTTAATTTCGATTAAACATACCAAAGTCTATTTATATCAAAAAGTAATAATCAGATTCAGGGAAGTTATCGGCGATATTATTGGAAATATTCCTGCCGGCGCTCAACCGACTAGCCGTTTGCTCATTAATTCGGTGACGGCGGCGGTTTTTTTCGCCGCTTACTATGTCTTAATGAAATATATTTATCTGAACCAGCCATTTGTCGGCAGTTTCGTCTACTCGCGCCTAGGATCTTTCGTCGGCGTAATTTTAATGCTGTTTGTCCCTGATTGGCGGCATATAATTTTTGAACAGCAGAAAGGCACCAAAACTCCCAAGAATTTATTTTTCTTTTTAACTGTCAGGCTCTTGGCCGCGGCCGCTTTTATAATGATTAATTGGGCGATTAGCTTGGGCAACGTGGTCATTGTTAACGCCTTGCAGGGCGTGCAGTATCTATTTTTATTTGTCATAATTTTGTTAATTTCAAATAAATTTCCCAAAATGTTAAATGAGCAGTTGGGCGGCGGCGTACTTTTGCAAAAATTAATCGGCACGGTTATGATTTGTTTGGGATTGTATTTGTTTATCGCTTGAATCTAGTTTGTCATTCCGGCCTACGAGCCGGAATCCAGGGGTCGGAGGTCTGAATCTGTTTTTATCTATATACTAAATACTTATTTGAATATTGTAGTATACTCTTTTCTAAATAAATTGTTCGTGACGCTGCGCTTGGCCTTACTTTTTATGACTAAAAAGTAAGCAAAAAGTTTTGGGGGTTTTCGATTGGCTATCACGCTGTTTTATCTGCATGCTGTAAGCCATGGCGCCAACTCAAACCCCCAATCCCCCGGGTGATTCTTAAATGATTTAAGAAATATTTTTTTACATGTTTTATTTAATTCTAATTTTTGCTGTTTTATTTTTATTATCAGCCTGGCGGCGCTTAGATTTGGCGGTTATGTTTTTAATCGCGGCCATGCCCGCATATTTAATCAGATTTAATATTTTTGGTTTGCCCGCGACTTTATTAGAAATTATGATCTGGCTGGTTTTTTTAGTTTGGGCGGTTAAGAATTTTAGCCGGGTTAAAAATAATTTTTTAGAAAATTTTAAAAAAGAAAATAAAAAGATTAGAATCAGATATCCGTTTGATTGGGAGATTATTTTATTGTTATTAGTTGCTTTTACAGCCGCGGTTTTATCCGGTTTCAGCGCCGGCTCACTGGGCGTTTGGAAAGCCTATTTTTTTGAGCCGGTGATGCTGTTTGTAGTAGTGATAAATATAATGAAAGGCGATGCTTCGGCAGGCTCAGCACAGGAGGGCAGAAATAAAATTTTATGGTCATTGGTCGTAAGCGCTTTAGTCGTATCGCTTTTAGCGATTTATCAAAAAATTACCGGTATTTTTATAGATAATCCGCTATGGGCCGCGGCCGATACCAGAAGAGTGGTTTCTTTTTTCGGCTATCCTAACGCGGTCGGGCTGTATTTAGGGCCGATTGTTTTGGTTATGGTCGGTTGGTTTTTTTCTGTCATTTCGACCCCGAGCTTTAGCGAGGGGGAGAAATCTCTTAAAGATAAAAATTTCAAGTTAAAGGGATTCCTCGCTTACGCTCGGAATGACAAATTTAAAATGTTTTTTATCTCTTTTACTATTATTTTATCTTTATTATCTATTTACTTTGCTAAATCTAAAGGAGCTTTGTTTGGAGTGATGGCCGGGTTAGTTGTTTTTGGGTTATTAGCTAATAAAAAAATTAGATGCACGACGATTATTGTTTTAATAATAATTAGCGCCGGTATAGCGGTTTATCAGCCGACTAGAGATTTGGCCGTTGAGAATATTACTCTCACCAATAAGTCAGGTCAGATAAGAATTGCCGGTTGGGCCGACAGCTGGAAAATGTTAAAAGACAGCCGTCTCTTAACCGGCGCTGGTTTAGCTAATTATCAGGTTGCCGTAGCGCCTTACCATACCGAGGGTATATTTTTAAAAGATTTTAGCGACCCAGAGGCTCAGCGCAAATTGGTATTTAACGAAGCTTACCGCACGGCTCATTGGCAGCCGTTAGAAATTTATTTATATCCGCATAATATTGTTTTGAACTTCTGGAGTGAGCTTGGGCTGGCTGGCGTGTTATTATTTATTTGGATAATTGGAAAATTTTTTTATTTAGGAATACAAGTTTTGTCATTGCGAGGAGCTGGTTCTCATTTTGTCATTGCGGGCGTAGCCTGCCCCGTACCACGATACGGGGACCCGCAATCCAGAAACATGAACGACGCGGAAACCTGGATTCCCGCCTTCCCTCGGCAAGGCTCGGGACAGGTCGCGGGAATGACAAAGGGGAAGGGGTCGCTCGCGATGATAGATAAGTTTTTAAGTCTCGGTTTGATCTGCGCTATGGTTGTCATTATCATCCATGGCATCGTTGACGCGCCGTATTTTAAAAATGATTTGGCCGTAATATTTTGGCTGCTTATTGCTATGATGGGTTTGAAAAATAAGGCTGACGCGTAAATGAATATCTATTTTTTTATTTTGTCTTTCCTTTGAATTTTTGATATAATAAAAATGTCTATTTAAAAATAATTTATTTGCCTAGCCATTAAATTATGAAAACTATATTTAAAAAATTTTTTTCTCATCCGAGCATCAACCGCGTCTTGTCGTTCCTTCTTTTAATCGGCATTGCTTTTTCCGTGATTACGATTTTGAACGCGGCGGCGCCCAATCCCGGGCACACCATCGCGGAAATCGGCAATGTGGCTCAAGGCGATATTTTGTATGGCTCGGCAGTAGATGTCGTATCGGCTTTGGCAAAAAACGTCACCGCCACGAGGTATCTTTCCAACACCGGCGCAACTAACAACCCTGCCTGGGCGCAGGTTGATTTAACGAATGGGGTGACGGGCGCTTTGCCAGATGGAAATATTAGCTCGGCCGCTACTTGGAACGCGAAACAGGCAGGGAGTTCCAATCTTACCAGCTTGTCTGGCCTTTCTTATGTTTCTACTGCTTTTGTAAAAATGACAGGAGCAAATACTTTTTCGCTGGACACTAATTCTTACTTGGCCAATCCCATGACCACCTTGGGAGATATTATTTACGGCGGAGCCAGCGGAGCGGCGACTCGATTGGGCGGAGCGGCTGGATTTTTGAAATCAACCGGCGCGGCCGCGCCGGCGTGGAGCACGATTAACTTGGCGGCATCGGCTGATGTTGGAACGAGCATTTTGCCCGTTGCCAATGGCGGAACCGGCCTTACTGCCGCCGTAAGCGATGCGGTGTTGGTGGGAGACTCTGCCTCGGCATATACGGCGCGCACGCTACCGGCGAGCTGTGCCGGGACTACTGCCAAACTCCTCTACGATAGCACCACGAACCTTTTCTCCTGCGGGACTGACCAGACCGCGGCCGGTACTGCCACGCAATATAACCAAAGTGTTGCCGTCCAGACACCAGCCGTCACCGATACTTACTTAGTCGGCTCAGCAATTGCCATTCCGGCAAGTTCCCTGAAAATCGGAACGAGATATCACATGATATTTAATGTGTCTAAAACTGCGGCAGGGCTTGCTACGCCGATACTAAATATTCGCTTCGGAACAGCAGGCACAACGGGTGATGCGGCACGATGTACCCTCACTTTTACCGCGCAGACGGCGGCAATAGACGCAGGAACTTTTGAGGTCTGGACAACATTTAGAACAGTCGGTTCCGGCACATCGGCGGTTTTGCAATGCGTTGGGCAACGCAGTCACGGACTTTCCATTACAGGTTTGGGTAATTTGGTATCAAACACAATACTAGCAACTTCAGCCGGTTTTGATAGCACGGTTGCCAATAGTAAAATCGGAGCAAGTATAACTTCAGGAACATCTGCTGTTTGGACAATTCAACTAGTGCAAGCAGAATTGGAAAACTTACAGTAGCATTTATGATTATTTAATGAATATGTTTTTTAAAGAAAATTCTAATGTAGGTCGCACAAACAATAACCGTTTAATTGTGGTTTTATTGGCGGTTATTTTCGTTTTATTGATAATCGTTGTGGGGCTATTTTTAAACACTACTAGAGTAGTAGGGAATAAAAATTCTTTAATTGACCCATCGCGTCAATTTTATCAAGCAGATGATTTGGTAATCAATGTCCAGCCATTGCGTGATGAGTTGAATATTCTGGAGAAAAATTTGAATGCATCAGTTTATTTTGAGGTCTTAAATACCGGAGCAAATATTTCCGTCAATAAAGACGAGGAATTTTACCCCGCTAGCTTATTAAAGATACCGTTAGTTATGGCGGCGGTGAAAAAAATCGAACGAGGTGAATGGAAATGGAATACTGAGCTTAAACTTGCGGAAGCGGACAAAAACAAAGATTTTGGTACTTTATGGCAACAGCCAACGGGTATGCGCTTTACTATTGAGGAGCTGGTTAAGCAGACGCTCATAAATTCCGACAATACAGCCTACTTTATATTGTTAAACAATCTTGACCCGAACGAGATTGTTAAAGCTCAAAAATATCTTGGCATACAGGATTTTATTTCTAATAATTTGGAAATCAGCGCCAAAAAATACGCTCCAATTTTACGCTCGCTTTTTTCCGCCACATATTTAACAGTTGAGAACTCAGGGAAAATTTTGAATTGGATGTCGGAATCCAAATTTAATGATTACCTGGCCGGAGGGATGCCATCCACTACTAAGTTTGCTCATAAGATTGGCGAAGAGAATAATAAAAAATTGTATCTTGACGCCGGTATTGTGTATCTGGCGAACAGACCGTACATATTGATTGTTATGGTTAAAGACTTTGAGGCTAATAAAGCGGCTAGTTTAATGCATTTTATTAGCCAAAAAGTATACAATTATATGGTGAATTATCCAAAGAATATATGAACAAAAGTTTTCTAATCTTTAAAAAATATGTTCAGCTTTTTGTTGTAATAGTATTTTCTTTGGTTTTGATATTCTCTGCTCCGAATTTTGCGTCAGCAAACGATTGGGCGTTTAAAGATAGTTTTGAATCATACAATCTAGGCGACCTTAACGAACAAGGCGGCTGGGCAGTAACAAATTATTATGGAAATCTCGACAACCCCGTCAATGTTTCTACAACAGATACCGGTGAAGGAACGAAATATGTAGAAATAAACAATCAGGGCTCACTAATCGTAACCCACGATATTGCACCGATAAATGCCGGGGTTTTTCAATTACGAATGCGGCACAATAAATCAGGGTTATTCTATTTCTACGCTCTCGCGTCCGACGGACTGTTATTCAGTATTCAATTCACCGAATCAAAGGGCATTCTCTTGGAAGAAGCAGGCAAACAAATCACCCTTCTCCCAGATTACAACGCCAATCAATGGTACCTTTTCACGATTGATTTTGACAAGAATAAAGGAGAAAGAGGAACTTTCAAAATCAAGATTGATGACGGAAGTTACGGCGAATACGAATACGTTAATTCAGAAAGCGTCACATTTGATTTTACGCAAATGGTGTTTGGTTCAGAAAGCAATGGAACAGCAATTTCAGCATTTGGCGATATTCAATCAATGCCTTCTGCGCCAACCACTATTGATATTATTGATAGCGGAGCAATACCAGATACTGCAACATCCACACCAACACCTGCACCCGTTATTCAACAAAACGAAGACGGATCAATAACACTAATCGCTATATGATATGATGGGCAAATTTCCAATAAAAAATTGTTAGCGATTTTTTTAATCCTGTCTGCGTCGGGGACATTTTTTTTGCGCACGGCTTATGCTGGCACGCTTTTTTGTTCCGTGACAACCGCCGCCGCTTGCACTGGCACGGTGATTTGGCGAATGTCCGGGGCGTCAAATGCCCACGCGGAACTGCCGAGCCAATCAACCGCCGCGGCCGGCGTGGTCTATATTATTGAGTTTGGGCAACAATAACAGCTAACTCGTTTTTTATGAAAAAAATTGAGATTCAAATTGAAATTGAAAAAAAGCCTTTCTTGATTTTTTTGTCAGGGATTTTAATAGTTCTGTCAGGATTTTTTTTAATTAAAACAGTTAACGCCGCTCTTAGCTGTACCGTAACCGGCACCTGCAACTCGCCCAGCGTGGTGGTTTTCAGGATGTCCGGTACCAGCAACGCTCACGCGGAAATGCGGGGCCAGTCAACCGCGGCCTATGCCAGTAACCTTGTCTGCTGCGGCAACGTCACCGGCTTAGGCACTAACTGCTCCGGCACCTATCAGCTTTTAGGAACTCTTTCCGGCGCGATTAATGCTCATTTTGAAGATAGCCTTAAGACCAATTACAATTCAGCCAATGATATTTGTTTATCCATAACTAGCGGCACAGTCTCCGTGGCCACTTCCACCAGCTGCGCCAGCTATGATACAACGGTTTTTGAAATGTCAGGCACAGACACTTCAGGCACTAACGCGCATGTCGGCGATGCTAATTCTCCTTATGCCACTAAAATCTGCGCCAGCGCCACTGCCGTCACGACTTATCTTTATCTTTCCATTACCGGCAATGAGACTTTTCCCAATGTTACGCCCGGAACTGTTTCAGCCACCACCAGCATTATCACCGTTAGGACCAATGATGCCGATGGTTTTAACGTAACCGTAGCGCGCGATGACGCGGATACGACTTTGGATTTAGCTACGGACAATACGGTCAATATTACGGATAAAACCGCCTGGAATCCAACGACCAATGTCTGCGCCAATAACGACGGCAATGCCACCGCTTCCACCACCCAGCCCTTAACCTTGCAGTTCAGGGTGCGCCAGGCCGGCACGGAGGCGGCTAATTACTGCGCTAACTGGTGGGGCTCGGACGATACTACGGCTAACGCTAAATTTGCCGGTTTGCCCAACCCGGCCAAGCAAATAATTAACCGCGCCAGTTCAGCCACCGCTTCATCAACTTCTTATGTATTATATAATCTAAACGTGCCGTTAACGCAAAAGACCGGAAATTATACCGGCGGCTTAACTTATACGGTTACCGCCAATCCTTAATGCTATTTTTTAAAAATTATGTTATAATTTTAACTGTGGATAACTAAAATCATGATTTTAGGAATTTTTTGATAAATAGATAAAACTAAAGGGGGTAGGGCGCGAATCAATCAAAGGAGAATTAATTTATTTAATAAATATAAAAAATAAATATTATGTTATGCGCACTAAATTTTTTAAAAAAAGCGATTTGAAATTACTGCTTAATTGTTTTCTTATCGCCTTAATTTTTTCCAGCGGCTTTTACGCTAATTTCGCCAAAGGCGACGCGGTTACTTTATCCGCCACGGTTACTTCAAGCCTGACTTTCGTGGCCACTACTGGCGCGGGCGACCAGTTCGGCGATGTGGCGGCCGGCGGCGCTTACGATTTTGCCACCACCACTTTGTCGGTAACTACCAACAGCGCCACCGGCTACAAGGTGGAATTATACGGCGTTAACCAGGGTACGCTTTCGGCCAGCACCACCATGTATCTGTCCCCTTCTTCTTATAGCACCAGCCTAGCCGATCAGACTGAATGGACGCCTGGCTACAGCGGGGCCAGCATTTCCACCACTACCGCGGGTACGGCCGTGATCAGGGGCAGTTTGGATTCAACCGATCTCTTGGCTTTTAGGGCCATGTCAGCTTCTTCAACCAACGGCGGGAGTTTTCTGGCCACGACCTGGTGGGGAACGACTGACGCCGACGGTACGGCTAAATGGGCGGGAGTTTCCAGCTCCACGGCCAGTTTCGTTACCGGCCGGGTTATCGGCCAGCCTGGCGCCGGCTCGTACTCGCCTTCGGCTCATCTAAATACCGTCAACTATTATTTAAAAGTCGGCGCCTCCCAGACAACCGGCGCCTATACCGCGCCCTTGGTTTTTACCGCTACCGCCATTTAAACCGGCAAAAAACATTTTTATATGCCTGAACCAAAAGTTTTTTCATTCCGGGCCAAATTTTTTTTGGCGTTAACTTTTAGCTTTTTGCTGTTAGGTCTTGGTTTTAACGCGCTGGCTACCGGTCTAACCATTTCTCCGGTAAAAGTTTCCCATGTCATAAAACCCGGCGAAACCGTCAACGGCACCATTACCTTAACCAACGCCAGCGATGATAAGATTATCGTGGAGGTTAATTTAAATGATTTTGTGCCATCAGCCGGCGGCGAAGGCATTCAGTTTATCAGCCGCGCCCCGGGAGTGACCACGGTCAAGGATTGGATTACTATCGGCGGCCAGCAAACTTTTGAATTTAAGAAAAATGAAATTAAAGCCATACCTTACAAGATTAAAGCGCCGCTAGCGGCCGAACCCGGAGGCCATTTTGGAGTGGCTTTTTTTAAAGCTTCAAAGCCGACTGAAACCGGCCAAATTCAAGTTAGCGCCCAAGTAGGGGTGCTTATCTTCGTCACCGTGCCGGGCAATCATCTGCAAAAAGGAAAAATTATTAATTTCCGCGCGCCTAAATTTATTCAAACCGGGCCGGTGCGGTTTAAAATAAGATTTGCCAATACCGGCACGGTGCATTTCGAGCCCAGAGGCGCGATTAAAATCACCAATATTTTTGGCAAACAGGTCGGCGCCGTGCCGATTGAAGGCCAAGTAGTTCTGCCCACCGGAGAGAAAGATTTAAACATGGTTTGGGATCCTAAGGGGCTGATCTTGGGCCGCTATAAAGCCGTAGCCAGCATAACGGACGGCGAAGGCAATGTTTTAACCACCAATACCCTGACTTTTTACGCTCTGCCGCTTTGGTACCTCTTAGGCTTTATCGCGGTCGTCGCCATATTATTCTTCGCCATCAAATTTTTAAGAAGCAGAATTTCCATTTCCATCAAGACTAAATAAAGCTGTTTTATTTTTTAACCTATGTTCAAGATGCCAATAATTAAAAAAGGTTGGCTTATTTTATTTATAGGTCTTTTGGTTTTTTTAAATTTGCGGTGGGCGCTGGCCGCTACCACCAGTTTAACGGTAACCATAACTGTTTTAACGCCGCCGGAGACCTGCGGCA
>Ga0265296_1001446_pt1 | contig 27321 bp, 23 predicted proteins | sample MunlanPumphouse1_FD_189073 | JGI IMG/M metagenome (GOLD analysis project Ga0265296, IMG submission 189073) | Groundwater microbial communities from a municipal landfill in Southern Ontario, Canada - Pumphouse #1 | ecosystem: Environmental > Aquatic > Deep subsurface > Groundwater | place... | reverse complement strand
CCCCTATTAGCGGAGGTGGCAGACCGCTTGGTCTGACGGAGGGGTGGCCCGCTATCGACAGGGCGATACCCCTCCGTCTGGCAAGAGCCAGCCACCTCCCCTGCCAGGGGAGGATCGATGTGGAGTGATCCGCCGAGGGTAAGCGCCCGGCGAGGGAAAGCACCGGGACGTCGCGCGACGTTTTCCCAACCACCCCGTGTTTTCCCAACCACCCCGTGTTCCGCAACCACTCCGTCATCCTGACGAAAGTCAGGACCCAGAGCCACATAAGACATCGTTCGTTACCCTGGGTCCTGACTTTCGTCAGGATGACGGAGTAGAGGATGACGGACGGGGAGTGTGGCGCGTGCTAACCCCCACGCCATCCGCCATCCTACCGCATCAATCCGGCAGCGCGGAGGGCGTTCTCGATCGTGGCCTGAATACCAACGGGTGCCTTGGCGCGAGGCTTAGACGCAGGTTTCGGCGAAACCGGGATCGCGATCTTCGCGACCCGTTCGACCGGCGCCGGCTTGGCCCCCGTCTCCGCCTTCGCCCCCGTCTCCGCCTTAGCCGCCGCGACCAGCCCCCAGGACCTCGCGATCACCGCCGTGCTCGAAATCCCGACGTCGAGCATGAACGGCCCCGCGGCGCCCAGCCGCTCGCCGCGCAACGGGTCGATCGGCGTCCCGTGACCCATGCCCGGCACGGTCCAGTCCTCGACGACGTCACGTCCCTGCGCATCCGACCAGATCCGGTGGACCGACGTTCCTACCCGCTCCGTGCGGACCGCGCTCGCGTCGACGCCGTGGATGCCGCGCCATTGCCGCGCGATCGTGTCCGCGTTCGCCACGCTGACCGTCGCGTCCGCGCCGCCGTGCCAGATCGCCAGCGTCGGCCAGCGTCCGTCATGCCCGCGCGAGCCGCTGCGGACGGCGTCGACCAGCGCGGTGTCGCTGGTGTCGCCGTGCCCGCGCATCCGGTCGAGCGCCTGCGACACGCCGGTCGCGGTGCCGTAGGCGAGGCCACCGATCACCGCGCCGCCCGCGAACAGGTCCGGCCGGGTCGCCAGCATCGCCATCGTCATCGCGCCGCCCGCCGACAGTCCGGTGACGTACACGCGGCTGCGGTCGAGATCGTGGCGGGCGATCATCGTCTCGGTCATCTGCGCGATCGATTCCGCTTCGCCGCCGGCTTGCGCGGTGTCCTCCGACGCGAACCAGTTGAAGCAGCGATTGGGATTGTTCGCGCGCGTCTGCTCGGGAAACAGCAGCGCGAAACCGGCGCGGTCCGCGAGCGTCGACCAGCCCGACCCGTGGTCATAGCCGGCCGCGGTCTGCGTGCAGCCGTGCAGGACGACGACCAGCGCCGCGCCCGGTGGCAAGTCCTTCGGCACGTAGCTGTAGCCGAGCAGCGCGCCCGGGTTGGTCCCGAACTCGATCAGTGGCGTCAGGCGGCTCGGCGCGGTGTCGCGCGGCGTCGGTGCCCCGGCACGCGCCATGCGGGCGATGGTATCGGCGATATTTCTCACGTGAATCGAGCCTTTCGTCGCAGGCGTACTCAGCCGCGATCTTATCTCAACGTCGCACCTACATCATTTGTTGCTGCAGTGCAGCAAAAAGCGTCAGCCTCAGTGTCGGATCACATCGCACGCTTCGGCTATTGCGGCGTAGATTCGATCGAGATCGGCATCGCCGATGCAATAGGGCGGCATGACGTAAACGGTGTTGCCGAGCGGGCGGAGCAGCAGGTCGCGCTCGCCGAAGAAGGCAAGCAGGCGTGGGCCGATCTGCGAGAGATAGCCGTCCTCGCCGCGCAGCTCGACCGCGGTGATGGTGCCGATCTGGCGCGCGTTGGCGATGCGGGGGTGCCGGGCGAGTGCCTCCAGCCGCGCGGCCTGGCGAGCACCGAGATCGACGATCCGCTCGCGCACCGGCTCGTCGCGCCAGATTGCGAGGTTGGCGTTGGCGGCGGCGCAGGCGATCGGATTTGCGGTGTAGCTCGACGAGTGGAAGAACATCCGGGCGCGATCGGTACCGTAGTGCGCCTGGTAGATCGCCTCGGTCGCCATCGTCACCGCGAGCGGGATCGCGCCGCCGGTCAGCCCCTTCGACAGGCACAGGATATCGGGCACCACGCCGGCCTGTTCGCAGGCGAGCAAGGTGCCGGTGCGGCCCCAGCCGGTCATCACCTCGTCGGCGATGAACAGCACGTCGTGGCGGGCGCAGATCCGCCGCATCTCGGCGAGGATGTGCGCCGGATATACGTGCATCCCGCCCGCGCCGAGCAGCAGCGGCTCGACGATGAACGCGGCCGGATGCGCGGCGCAGGCCTTTTCCAGTGCGTCGAGCGTCGCTTGCTCGAACCCCGCGGCGGGGAAGGGGATCGTGCCGACATCGAACAGCAGCGGGGCGTAGGCGCGGTTGTAGACGCCGCGTGCGCCGACCGACATCGCGCCGATCGTGTCGCCGTGATAGCCATGCTCCATCACGAGGATGCGGTGGCGATCCTCGCCGCGGTCGAGCCAATAGCCGAGCGCCATCTTCAGCGCGCACTCGACGCTGGTCGAGCCTGAGTCCGAGAAGAACACCCGCGTAAGGTCCGGCGGCATGATCGCGGTCAGGCCCCGCGCAAGGTCTTCGGCAGGCTGGTGCGTCCAGCCGGCGAAGATGATCTGGTCGAGCTTGCCCGCCTGTTCGGCGATCGCCGCCATGATCCAGGGGTTGGCATGGCCATGCGTGGTGACCCACCAGGACGAGATCGCATCGACGATCCGTCGGCCGTCCGACGTGTAGAGCGCGGCGCCCTCGGCATGCGTGACGAGGGGAATCGGCTCGCGCAGGCCGTGCTGCGTGAAGGGATGCCAGACGGGGGAGTCGCTCACCGGAACGCCTCCAGGTCGAAGTTCGCGGCGAACGCCTCGGCCAGCGCCGCGGCGTTCAGCGGATCGAGACGGGGCAGGCGGCCGAGCCGCCGGACGTCGCCCAGCGCCGCGATCGTCGCCTCGCTATCCTCGACCGCATCCCCGACGAACGCGATGCCTAGGATCGGCACGTTCCGGCTGCGCAGTGCCTCGATCGAGAGCAGGCTGTGGTTGATCGTACCGAGGCCGGTGCGGGCGACGAGCACTACCGGCTTGCCCCACCGCGCGAACAGGTCGGCGAAGATCAGGTCGCGCGTCACCGGCACCATCACCCCGCCGGCGCCCTCGACCACCAGCGGGCCATCGACCTCGGGTAGTACGAGCCGCTTCGGATCGATCGTCACGCCGTCGATCTCGGCGGCGAGATGCGGCGAGCACGGCGTCGTCAGCCGGTATGCTTCGGGCACGACGCGATCCGCGGTCACACCCAAAGTCACGACCGAAGCCGCATCGCTACCGTCCGCGAGCCCCGCCTGCACCGGCTTCCAGTAGCGCGCGCCGAGCGCGGCGGTCAGCCCGGCGGCGAACACCGTCTTGCCGATATCCGTGTCCGTTCCGGTGACGATAATCGTCATTGCAGCGCCTCCTTCATGACCTCGCTCAAAGCCTCGATATCCGCTGCGGTGGCGTTCAGCGTCAACGATATCCGCAACCGCGACGTCCCCTCGGGCACCGTCGGCGGACGGATACCACGCACGTCGAACCCCGCCGCCTGGATCGCACCGGCGACGTGCATCGTCCGCGCGGCATCGCCGAGTATCAGCGGCAGGATCTGCGACCCGGTCGCCGCCACGCCGTACGGCGCCAGCACCCGCTCCGCCGTCGCGACGCGGTCCCAGAGCCGCGCCCGCCGTGCCGGTTCGTTCGCCATGATCCGCAACGCTTCGCCGACCGCCAGCGCCATCAGCGGCGAAGGTGCGGTCGAGAAGATGAACCCGCGCCCGCGATTGACGACGAATTCGCGCATCACCGCCGGCCCGCACAACAGCGCACCCTCGCAGCCGAGTGCCTTGCCGCACGTCCGCAAGGTGATGACATTGTCGCGCCCGTCGAGCGCTTCCGCGAGGCCACGGCCATCGCTGCCGAACACGCCGGTGGCGTGCGCCTCGTCGATGAGCAAGATCGCGTCGTGACGGTCGGCGATCCGCGCGAGATCTGCGAGCGGCGCGCGGTCGCCGTCCATGCTGTAGAGGCTCTCGACCGCGATCCACACGCGGCCCTTGCCGCCAGCCTTGCGCCAGTTGGCGATCACGTCCTCGAATGCGCCGGTGTCGTTGTGTTCAGCGCTCACGCAAGTTGCCCGGGTCAGCCGCATCCCCTCATGCGCGCTCGCATGGATCAGGGCGTCGTGGACGATCAGGTCACCGCGCTGCGGCAGCGTCGCGAACAGGATCGTGTTCGCGATGTACCCGCTGGCAAAGAACAACGCCGCCTCGGTCCTGAAAAACCGCGCGGCATCCGCCTCCAAGGTTTCATGCTCAGGCGCATTTCCGCGCAACAACCGCGAGCCGCCCGAGCCGACCGGCACGCCTCTCGACAAAGCCTCGATCATCGCGACCCGCAGACGATCCGACCCGGCGAGCCCGAGATAGTCGTTCGAGGCGAAGTCGACGCCCGTACGCGGTCGGAGCGATCGGTACCGGTCGGCGGCGGCCAGCGTGGCGAGGTCTCGTTCCTGATCGGCGAACATCATCGCGCCGCCCTAACCGCAACGCCTCGCGAAGACGATAGCGGGTCGATGGGGCGTGAGACTTACCCCGCTAGTTCGAGTCCCGCTTGTTTCGAACTCCGCTAGATTGGAACTCCAATGCCGGCCGCACTCCGTCACCCCAGCGAAAGCTGGGGTATCCCGGTTGGCGGGCGGGCGACCCGAACAAGGAGACCCCAGCTTTCGCTGGGGTGACGAGCGGGGTTGGTGGGGATATCTGGTTGCGGTTGCGGTTGCGGTTGCGGTTGCAATCCTGCCACAGCCCCGGAAGCCCGAGAGCTTATGAGCCGCAGAGATTCAGAGATAGAAGCGCCCCCGACGGCCGGGGCCCGCTCTGGTACCGTGTACTACGCCTGCAACGCCTCGATAAACCGCCGCGCCCTTGCGCCGACATCCGCCGCGGTCATCCCTGGCGCATACAGTGCCGAACCCAGACCGAAACCTGCCGCCCCTGCCTTGCGCCACTCAGCCATGATCTCCGGCACGATGCCACCGACCGGGAGCACGCGCGTGTCCTTGGGCAGCACGGCGCGCATCGCCTTCAGTACCGCCGGGGTCGCGGCCTCGGCGGGGAACAGCTTCAGCGCCGCCGCGCCTGCCTCCAGTGCCGCGAACGCTTCGGTCGGCGTGGCGATGCCGGGCAGCGCGACATAGCCGCGCTCTGCCGCCGCCGCGATCACCCGTACGTTCGCGTTGGGGGCGATGATCAGCGTGCCGCCGGCCGCGCCGACCGCCGCCACGTCATCGACGCGCAATACCGTGCCCGCACCGACGACCGCGCGGCCCTTCAGCGTGCGCGCCAGCCGGGCGATGCTGTCGAGCGGGTCGGGCGAGTTCATCGGCACTTCGAGGATCGTGAAGCCGGCATCGACCAGCGCCTCGCCGATCGCCTCGACCTCATCGGGCGTCACGCCGCGCAAAATCGCGATCAGCGGGCATTTCGCGAAGGCGTCGTCGAAGGCTTGGCGGTGCGTGGTGGGGGGAGTCATGCTGCAAGATCCTGGATGCGGGTGATGCCGACCACGAACGCGGCCTGACTGTCGATATGGTGCGAGGTGCCGCCCAGCGCATCGATCGCGCCGGCATAGAGTGCACCCAGCGCGGGGTCGGCGAGGATATGCACCGCGGCACCCGGCTCGATCCGCGCGGCGGTATCCGCACCGATCAGCAACCCGCTCGCGAACGAGGCTGCGTGCGCATCGTCGGCAATCCCGAGCACGCCGCGCGCCCGGATCGCGAACAGGCTGGCAGCCAGATCGCGCCGTGCCCCCTCGGCGACGCCTTCGAGAAACGCGGGCCCCAGCTCGACCGGGTGGCCGAGCTGCCGCGAGAGCACGCCGTGCGCGCGGAGCAGCGCGAAGAGTTCGCCAGTCATCGCGGTGGTGAAGCGGGTGATCGCGCCGCCCTCGACGGTCGCCCATTTGCAATGCGTGCCGGGTTGGCAGAGCATCGCGTCGGCCGGCACCAGCCCGGCAGCGACCGCGCCGAGCAACTGCACCTCTTCGCCGCGCATCACGTCGGCATGCAGCCCGTCGCGGTACGACAGCCCCGGCACGATCGCGGTGCGGTCGTCGATCCGGTCGAGCCCGGCGGCGATCTCGGCAAGACCCGCAGGCGCCGCGACATAGGGCACGCTGCGCCAGCCGATGTTCGATCCGACCATCCCGGCAAGCAGCATCGGCAGGTCGCCGAGCCGCGCGCGGATACCGGCCACGTCCGCCTCGTATTCGCCCGCAGCGACGTTCGCCGCGCCGCGATCGTCCCGCTCGGACGCGACGACGCTGCCGTCCTCGATCCGGAACGCACGGCGATTGGTCGTCCCCCAATCGACTGCAATAAAATCGCCCATCTCATCACCCTCGGGCTCGTTGCCTGTGCCGCAATAGGATCGCTCGCGCGCGGTGGCGACGATCGAACTGGCCGGTTTATATGACAATTACGGAATGTTTGTCATGCACGATCGCGCAACACGTATTTTAGACCTTTTGACGGGTGACAGTATCGCGCGCTTGCGTCAGAACCGTGCCGATGGCGATCGATATGACAGAAGGCGAGAGTGGTCCGACCGTAACCGCGTTGGGGCGTAACCTCACGCATGGGATGCTCGATACGCTCGGCCGTGCGATCGTCACGGGGCGGTACGAGCATCGTCCGTTCCCGACCGAGGCGGAGATCGCCAAGACGCACGGCGTGAGCCGATCGGTGACGCGCGAAGCGGTCAAGATGCTGACGGCAAAGGGCTTGGTCAGCGCCCGTCCGCGACAGGGCACCATCGTGCAGCCGGCAAGTGCGTGGAACCTGTTCGATACCGACGTCCTGCGCTGGACGCTGGAGCGGAAATTCTCGGTCGATCTGCTCCGGCATTTCAACCAGTTGCGGGTCGCGATCGAGCCGGAGGCGGCGGCGTTGGCGGCACGGTTCGGCGACGCGGCCGATTTCCTGACGATCCGTGCCGGGCTGGAGCAGATGGAGGCGGGCGAGGCGGGGCTGACCGATCCGCTCGAGGCGGATATCGCGTTCCACATGGCGATCCTGCGGGCGTCGAAGAATCCCTTCTACGCGCAATTCCAGTCGGTGGTATCGACGGCGCTGCGCACCTCGATCCGGTTCACCAACCGCATCAAGGGACGGTCTGCCAACATCGCCGATCATGCGGCGGTGGCCGATGCGATCATCGCGCGCGATCCGGGTGCCGCGCGGATCGCGATGACGCGGATCATCGGCGATGTGCTGACGCTGATCGGCGAAGAGTAACGCCCGGCCTGCGTCGCCGTTTCGGACCGTGCCGTTCATCCCTGCAATCGAACGAACGTCCCGATCCAGGATCGCTTCGGCGCCATCCGCCGATCGGGCGGACGTCTTCGATCGCGCTTACGCCCTATGACCGGCGAACCGCGAAACCCGTGGGCGAACCGGACCCAGGCGCTGTTCGACGCGCTCGTCGCGCAGCGCCTATTCCGCGGCCTGTGCCAGCGGGGGCGACAGCGCCTCGTCGGTGAGCGCGACCAGGATGGCGCGCACCAGATCGACGACCCTGGCAAAGCCGGCGCCCGGTGCATGGAGTTTGCGATCGAGATAGAGTGTGCGGTCGAGTTCGAGCTGGACCGCGTGGACGTTCGCGGCCGGACGGGCGTGCCGTTCGAGGATGTGCCCGCCGGCATAGGGGGTGTTGATCGCGGTCGAGAAGCCCCGCGCGGTGCATTCGGTCTCGACCCGCGTCACGAACCGCGCCGCCGCCGCGTGACCGAATCGATCGCCCAGCACGATCCGCGTGCCGCCGGGGCCGAGCGGCGGCATCGAATGCAGGTCGAGCAGCACCGCCACGCCGAACTGCGCCTTGGCGGCCTGCAGCGCGCTGGCGATCGCCGCGTGATAGGGGCGATGATCCTGCGCGATGCGGGCGGTGACGTCGGCATCGGTGAACCGCCGCGCCCAGAGATCGCCCGCACCCGACACGCGCCGTGGCACCAGCCCGAGCCCGCTGCGCAGCTTGGCGGACTGCTGCGCCGGTGCCACCGACGCGGCGCCCTCGTCGAGCAGCGGATCGCGTTCGTCTTCGCCGCGGTTGAGGTCGATCCACGCGCGCGCCCGGGTCTGGACGATCGTCGTCTGGTTCGTCCGTGCGGCGCGCGCGACCGCGTCGACCAGGCGGTCTTCGAGCGGCAGCAATGCTGCGAGCGGCACGCGGAGCGCGGTCTTCAGCGCCAGTGGATACTCCCGCCCGGCATGCGGCACCGACAGCACCACCGGGCTGGTCGGCGGCATCGCGCCGAGGCGTTCGAAGGGAGAGGGAGGCATCGCCCTACGCTAGGGCCGTGCAGCCATCGGGGCAATCGACCTCCCGCGCAACCCGGTCTCCCCGTCGCGCTTCATGGTCAATGAACTGGAAATATTAACCGCTTTGCGCGTAGGGCGAGGGCTTAAATGTATGAGTGAAAACGGGGCGTTAGATCGATGTTGCGAATTCTGCTGGCCGAAGACGATCAGGTGATGCGCGAGTATCTGACGCGTGCGCTCGAGCGCTCCGGCTACGACGTGACGGCGGTCGATCGCGGTACGGCGGCGATTCCGTTGCTCGAGACCGAAAAATTCGACCTGCTGCTGACCGATATCGTGATGCCCGAGATGGACGGGATCGAGCTGGCGCAAAAGGCCGGCGAGATGTGCGCGGACCTGCGGGTGATGTTCATCACGGGGTTTGCGGCGGTGACGCTGAAGGCGGGCCGGGCGATGCCGCACGCCCGCGTCTTGTCCAAGCCGTTCCACCTGCGCGACCTCGTCGCCGAGGTCGATCGCCTGTTCGAGATGGATAATATGACCGGCGTGCATTGAGCGCTTGCACGCCGCGATAACCGCGGCTAGTGGAGCCCTCCGGCGGGCGTGTAGCTCAGTGGTAGAGCACTGTGTTGACATCGCAGGGGTCGCAAGTTCAATCCTTGCCACGCCCACCATTGAAAACCCCGCTAGCCCCATGGCTAGCGGGGTTTTTAACGTTCTGGGGTCGGTCCCGTCGGTTCGGTCGAACCGCGTCCGGCATGACCGATGCGGACGCGCGGGACTTGCCGTACTCTCAGCCGGCCGCGTCGACCTGGTCGAGATAGTCGGCATAGCCCTGCGCCTCCATCTCGTCGCGCGGCACGAACCGCAGCGATGCGGAGTTGATGCAGTAGCGCAGCCCGCCCTGATCCTGCGGGCCGTCTTCGAACACATGGCCGAGATGGCTGTCGGCGCCCGCCGAGCGGATTTCGGTGCGGACCATGCCGTGGCTGCGATCGTGCAGTTCGGTCACGTGGACCGGCGAGATCGGCCGGGTGAAGCTGGGCCAGCCGCAATGCGAATCGAACTTGTCGGCCGACGCGAACAGCGGCTCGCCGGAGACGATGTCGACGTACAGACCGGGTTCGCGGGTGTTCAGATATTCGCCCGTTCCTGGCCGTTCGGTGCCGCTCTGCTGCGTCACGTGGAACTGCTCGGGCGTGAGCTTGGCGATCGCCTCGTCGGTCTTCTTGTACTCGGTCATGGTCATGTCCCATCATCGTGAACGCGTGGCTCCACCGATAGCGAACGCTCGCATCGATGGGGTTTCCGCCAATATAGGGCGTCTTGGCGCTGGCCCAATGCGCGCGGTCGCAGGCCCGTCAGCGATATTCTCCCGGGCACCCCCGTCCGGCTTTTCAGGCGAGGGCAAAAGCTGTCATGCGCGGCGGATGATTCGCACCCCGCTGTCCGCGCTCGCCTGCATCCTGTTCTCGTCGGGAAGCGCCCTTGCCCAATCTACCGTGACGCCGACCGAGCCTGCGCCCGACATCGTCGTCACCGGGCGCGGGCTGGCGGATGCGCCGGGCGATCGCGCTTATGATATCGTCACGATCGATCGCGACCGGATCCAGGCGAATGCGAGCAATCGGCTGGAGAGCGTGCTCGCCGACGTCGCCGGGTTGCAGCAGTTTCGCCGGTCGGACTCGCGGAGCGCCAATCCGACCAGCCAGGGGGTTTCGCTGCGCGGGATCGGCGGCAATGCGTCCAGTCGCGCGCTGCTGATCTTCGACGGAGTGCCGCAGGCGGATCCGTTCGGCGGCTGGGTCGCGTTTCCGGCCTATGCGACCGGGCGGCTCGGCCGCATCCGCGTGACGCGGGGTGGCGGCAGCGGGTATCAGGGGCCGGGTGCGCTGGCCGGAACGGTCGAGCTGGAGAGCGCGACGCCCGATCAACTGACGCCGTTCCAGGGCAGCGTCGCCTATGGCAGCCGCGATTCGGTCGACGCCCAGGGCTCTGCGGCGCTGGTGCGCGGATCGGGGTTCGCGACCTTGTCGGGAGCGTACGCGCGCGGGGATGGCTTCACGCCGACCGTCGCGGAGAGCCGCGGGATCGTCGATCGGGCAGCGCCGTACGAGCAGGCGTCGGGTGCGCTGCGCACGGTCGTCGGGATCGACGCGAAGACCGAATTGCAGATGAATGCGAGCGCGTTCACCGACACGCGCGACCGCGGCAGCGACTTCACCGCCAATAAAAGCGAGGGGGCCGATGCAAGCATCCGGCTGATCGGGCGGGGCGCGTGGGGCTATTCGGCGCTGGCGTATCTCCAGACGCGCGCATTCGCGAGCAGCTTCAACAGCATCAATGCCGCGCGGACGACCGCGATCCAGTCGCTGAACCAGTATAATACGCCGGCGACCGGGCTCGGCGGACGGATCGAGATCGCGCCGCCGCTGGGCGAGAGCATCACGCTCAGGCTGGGCGCGGACATCCGCGACGTGAGCGGCAAAACGCAGGAACTCTACACGTTCGTCAACGCAGCGCCGACGCGACGGCGCGAGGCTGGCGGGAGCACGACGACGACCGGCGTGTTCGCCGACGGAAGCTTGGTCGCGGGCGATGTCACGTTCAGTCTTGGCGGGCGGGTCGACTGGTGGTCGATCGATGGCGGCTATCTGACGGAACGGCCGCTGGCGACCGGCGCGGCGCTGACCAACCTGCGCTATGCGGACCGCGACGGCAGCGAGACGACCGGGCGTGCAGGCGTAGCGTACCAGCCGATCGAGGCGATCACGCTGCGCGTCGCCGGGTATCGCGGGTGGCGCCTGCCGACGCTCAACGAACTGTACCGCCCGTTCCGTGTCGGCAACGACGCGACCGCAGCGAATGCGTTGCTGTCGCCGGAGCGGCTGACCGGGGTCGAGGGAGGCGTGACGCTGACGCCGGCACCGGGCGTGAGCATCGCCGCGACCTATTTCTACAACCGGCTGAAGAACGCGATCGCCAACGTCACGACGACCAAACCGCCGCAGATATTGCCGGGGGTCGCCACCTACCGCGTCCGCCAGAATCTCGATGCGATCCGCGCGCATGGGTTCGAACTGGATGCGGCGTACCGGCCTGGTCGATTTGGCGTGCAGGCATCTTGGTCGCACACGAACCCGAAGGTCGAGGGCTCGGGGATCACTGCCGCATTGGATGGCTTGCGACCGGCACAGACACCGCGCGACCAGGTGTCGGGGACGGTCGACTGGCGACAGGACGCGGCGGCGCTGTCGCTGACCGTGCGGCATATCGGCCGACAATTCGACGACGACCAGAATACGCGGGTGCTTGGGGCCGCGACGACGCTCGATGCCTATGCCGCGCTGCCGATCATGCGCTCGCTGGTCGCGGAGGTGCGCGGGGAGAATCTGTTCGACGCGCGCGTCGAGGCAGGCATCAGCGGCGCGAACATCGTCGAACGCGCAACGCCCCGGACGATCTGGATCGGGCTGCGCTACGGGGGCCGGTGATATCTGATCCTCCCCCGCTAGGGGGAGGTGGCGCCGAAGGCGACGGAGGGGGAGGTAAGCGACTCCCTCTGCTCCGTGTCCTCCCCCTCCGTCTGGCAAGAGCCAGCCACCTCCCCCTTGCGGGGGAGGATTGCAGACGGACTCGCCCCGCGTTGACCCGTGCAGGACGTGCGACTAATGCCAGTTTCGTGAAGGGTTCCCGGCGACGGGATCAAAAGGGAAGGCGGTGCGCGGGCCGGGTCGTCACGATCCACATCCGCAAGACCGGCGCTGTACCCGCAACTGTGACCGGATAGCGGCCACCCCGATTATGCCACTGGGTTCCGGCCCGGGAAGGCGGGGTGGAGGCGATGACCCGGAAGCCAGGAGACCTGCCTATCACGGTCGATCCACTGCGCGGGCGGGTGTCCGGCGCGGACGAGTGCTCCGGTGCAGCCGGGTTTCCTCGAGCGAGAGACGTCTGCCGCTCCCGAATGGTCGTGGGCGGTTCTGCCAGGACGTGCCCATGACGAAATTCTTCCTTCTCCTGAGCGCCGCAGCGATCGCATCGCCGGCCTATGCCCAGGACATGCCCGATACCGACGCCCCCGAACTCGTCGTCACCGCGAGCCGCGTCGCCCAGCCTGCCAGCGAGATCGGGCAGGCCGTCACCGTGATCGACCGCGCCGAGATCGAGCGCCGCCAGACCGTCGTCGTATCCGATCTGCTCGCGACCACGCCCGGCGTCACCGTCACGCGCAACGGCACGCTCGGCGCGCTGACCGGCGTGCGGATCCGCGGTGCCGAGTCCGACCAGACCTTGGTCGTGATCGACGGGGTGCGCGTCAACGATCCGGCCTCGACCGGCGGCGGCTTCGATTTCGGCAACCTGCTGTCGAGTTCGGTCGAGCGGATTGAAGTGTTGCGCGGGCCGAACTCGGTGCCATGGGGCAGCCAGGCGATCGGCGGCGTCGTCAACATCATCACCGCTGCACCGGCCGAAGGCGTGCAGGCACGCGCCAACGCCGAATATGGCTATGCCGACAGCATGTTCGCGAGCGCAGGCGTGTCTGGCAAGTCTGGCCCGGTGTCGGGATCGCTGACCGGCGGCTACCTGAAGACCGACGGCATCTCGTCGGCAGCCAGCGGCACCGAGCGTGACGGCTATCGCCAATATGGCGCGACCGGACGGCTGGGCGTCGAGTTCGCGCCGGGGATCGGCCTCGATCTTCGCGGCTATTTCGCGGACAGCAAGGTCGAGATCGACGATGGTTTCGATCCGGAAACCTTCGTGGTCGCGGACAGCCTTGCCTATGGGACCACGCAGGAACTCTACGGCTATGCCGGCCTGCACGCGAACTTCGCCGACGGCCGGTTCAACAACCGCGTCGCGTTCACGATCGCCGACATCAACCGCGACAATTTCTCGCAGCCCGGCGGCGACGTCTCGTTCATCGGCCGCGGTCGCAGCGAACGCTATGAATATCAGGGCGACTTCCGCCCGCTCGACCAAGTCCGCGTGGTCGCCGGTATCGAGCGCGAGAACAGCCGTTTCAATGACGGCTTCACCTTCGCGGATACCGGCATCACCAGCGTCTATGGCCAGTTGATCGTCAAGCCGCTCGACATCCTCACGATCACCGGCGGCGTGCGCAACGACGACCATGAGGATTTCGGCAGCCGCACGACGTTCGGCGCGAATGCGGCGCTGGCGTTGCGGACCGGCACCACGGTCCGCGCGAGTTACGGCGAAGGCTTCAAGGCCCCGACCCTGTACCAGCTCTTCTCCGCCTACGGGAACCGCGACCTCGACCCCGAGACCGCACGGAATTTCGACGTCGGTGTCGAACAGGCGTTTCTCGGCGACCGGGGCCGCGCGGGCGTGACGTATTTCAACCGCCGCACGCGCAACCAGATCGATTTCCGCAATTGCAGCGCGGCGGAGCAGGCGACGGCCGGTTCGATCTGCGTCGATCGCCCGTTCGGCGTGTACGACAATGTCGCGCGGGCCGAAGCGGACGGCGTCGAGTTCACGCTCGCGCTGCGTCCGGTCGATGCGCTGACTCTGACCGCCAACTACAGCTATATCCACACCGAGAACCGCGCGATCGGCGCCAATTTCGGCAACGATCTCGCGCGTCGCCCCAAGCAGACCGCCAGCGTCAACGCCGACTACCGGTTCGCGTTCGGGCTGTCGGTCGGTGGCACCGTGACGATGGTCGGCGACAGCTTCGACGACGCCGCCAACACCACGCGGCTCGACGGCTATGCACTGGCCAGCGTCCGCACGGAGGTGCCGATCGACGACCGGATCGCGCTGTACGGCCGCGTCGATAACCTGACCGACGCGCGGTATCAGACGATCGCGGGCTACGGCAATTACGGCCGCGCGGCGTATGGCGGCGTGCGGTTGCGCCTGAAGTGAGACACGGGGCGATCCTTCTCATGCTGCTGCTGGGGGCCTGCGCACGGCCACCCGGCGGCGGGGGCGGTGGGATCGTCTCGACCAATCCGTGCGTGGATTCGGTGCTGATCCGGATCCTCCCTGCATCGCGGATCGCCGCGATCAGCCATTATTCGCAAGATCCGTCCGCGACCTCGCTCCCACTCACCGTGGCGCGCCGCTTCCACGCCACCGCCGGGACCGCCGAGGAGGTGATCGCACTCAACCCCGATCTCGTCATCGCCAGCACGTATACGCCGCCGGCGACCCAGGCGGCCTACGCCCGGGCCGGGTTGAAGACGCTGCTGCTCGGCATTCCCGACTCGATCGCGGAGAGCAAGGCGCAGGTAAAGCAGATCGCCGACGCGGTCGGTGCGCCCGCAGGTGGCGCGCGGATCAATGCCGATATCGATCGTGCCGTGGCACGCTGGAGCCGCAAGGATGGCGAGCCGCCCAGCGCTCTGCTCTATATCAGCGGCGATCTGGCAACCGGGGGGAGCACGTTGCTGAACGAGATGATGACCCGCGTCGGCTTCCGCAACGCCGCCGCGACCTATGGCCTGACCCATACCGGCACGCTCTCGGCGGAGACGATCGTGACGCAGCCGCCGGCGATCGTGATCGCCCCCGAACGCGCCAGCCGCGGCACCGCGCTGCGCCGCCGCCTGCTGCCGACCACGCCGCAAGCCGTCTTCCCGCGCGTCCTGATCAACTGCGGCGGCCCGACCATCCCGCCTGCGCTCGAACGCCTCGCCGCGATCCGGGCGGGGCTGTGATGCGAGGTTCGAGTATCGGGAAACCTATCCCTGACCACCTCCCCGGCGAAGGCCGGGGCCCAGTTGGCAAGGCTGGAGTAATGCAGCGCTGCCTGCAGTCACGATCGTCCCCCAACTGGGCCCCGGCCTCCGCCGGGGTGGTGGCGGTGGTCGGTATGCTTGCGGTGGACCTGTGATGACCCGCACGCCCAAACTCCTCGCCCTCGGCCTGCTGGTAATCCTCCTGTTCGGCCTGTCGCTCGGCTGCGGGAAAGTCTGGGTGCCGCTCGACGCATGGTTCTCGAGCGACCCGCGCTGGTGGATCATCCTCGAACTCCGCCTGCCGCGCGCGGTACTCGGCCTTGCGCTCGGTGCCACGCTGGGGCTGTCGGGTGCGGTCCTCCAAGGCTATCTTCGCAACCCGCTCGCCGACCCCGCCGTCGTCGGCGTGTCGTCGGTCGCCGCACTCGGCGCGGTCGCCGCGATCCTCTTCGGGCTCGGTTCGGGACCCGCGATCTTCGCCGCCGCGATGCTCGGGGCAGGGGGCGCGGTCGCGTTGCTCGCCGCGCTGACGTGGCGATCACCAAGTGCGATCACCTTCATCCTTGCCGGCACCGTGCTCGCCAGCCTCGCCGGTGCGCTGACCGCGTTCCTGATCTCGATCGCGCCGAACCCCTATGCGGTCGCCGAGGTGATCGACTGGATCATGGGTGCGCTCACCGACCGCGGCTGGGACGACATCACGCTCGCCCTGCCGCCGATGCTGCTCGGCGGCGTCCTGCTGATGCTCACCGGCCGCTCGCTCGACGCGCTGTCGCTGGGCGAGGCGGCGGCACGGTCGCTCGGCATAAGGATGGGCCGCGTCCGCTGGCTGGTCGTGCTCGGCACCGGCCTGGTGGTCGGCGCAGGCGTCGCGGTGACCGGCGTGATCGGTTTCGTCGGCCTCGTCGTCCCGCATCTGCTCCGCCCGATCTTCGGCCACCGCCCGAGCGCCCTGCTGCTCCCCTCGGCACTCGGCGGCGCGGCGCTCGTGCTCGCCGCCGATAGCCTCGTCCGCCTCGCCCCCGGCGCAGGCGAAGTCCGGCTCGGCGTCGCGATGGCGCTGATCGGCGCGCCGTTCTTCTTGGGATTGCTGGTCAAGGAACGAGGCCGCGCATGGATCTGATCGTCGACGCGCTGCGCGTGAAGCTCGGCAAGCGCACCGTCCTCCACGACGTGTCCGCGCACCTGCGCCCCGGCCGCGTCACCGCGATCCTCGGCCCCAACGGCGCCGGCAAGAGCACGCTGGTCAAGGCCGCCGCGGCGCTCGTCGATCGTAGCGGAGGCAGCGTCCGGCTCGACACGCAGGAGGTCGCGACGATGGACCCGCGCGCCCGCGCCCGCGCGATCGGCTACCTCCCGCAGGACGCGACCGTCCACTGGAACATCGTCGCCCGCGATGTCGTCGCACTCGGCCGCCTGCCCCATCTCGGCGCGCATGCCGCGCCATCGCCCGAAGATCGTGCCGCAATCGACCGCGCGATGCACGACACCCAGACCACGCACCTCGCCGATCGCCCGGTCGGCGAACTGTCCGGCGGCGAGCGCGCCCGCGTCCTGCTCGCCCGCGTGTTCGCCGGCGAACCTCGCTGGCTGCTTGCCGACGAACCGCTCGCCAGCCTCGACCCCTCGCACCAGATTGACCTGCTCGCCCGCCTGCGCACCTACGCGGCCGGTGGGGCAGGGGTCGCGATCGTCCTCCACGACCTCGTCCAGGCGCAGCGCGCGGCGGATGATGCGCTGCTGATTGCCGACGGTCGCATCGTTGCTTTCGGCCCGGTTGCCGAGGTGATGACCGCGGACACGCTCGCCCGCGTGTTCGGCGTCTGCGTCGCGCCGCTCGACGATGGAGGCCGCCGGTTGCTGGTGCCGGTCGGGCGTGTCGAGGTCGGCTAGACGGAGCGACGGAAGGGTCGGACCGGGGCCGGCAGGGTGAAAGATCATCGACGCGCCGCGCCCGCGGCACTATCCCGCGCCGGGTGATCGACATTCCCGCTCCCCTCCGCCTGCGCCTAGACGGCGACGCCCTCGTCCAGAACTGGCGCACGCTCGACCGCATGAGCGGCACCGCGGCATGCGGCGCCGCGGTCAAGGCGAACGGCTACGGCCTCGGCGCGATCGAAGTCGCGCGCCGCCTCGCCGCCGCAGGGTGCCGCGATTTCTTCGTCTCGAACTGGCAGGAAGCCGCCGAACTCGCCCCGCTGGGCCTGACCGTGTCCGTCCTCCACGGCGTCCGCGAGGAAGACATGCCCGCCGCCACCGCCGGCTTCGCCCGCCCGGTCCTCAACACGCCCACCCAGGTGGCGCGCTGGAAAGCCGCAGGCGGCGGCCCGTGCGACGTGATGGTCGACACCGGCATGAACCGCCTCGGCGTCTCCGTGGACGGCATCGCCGGCGGCCTGCTCGACGGCCTCGTCATCGAAACGCTAATGAGCCATCTGGCGTGCGCCGATGAGGACTCGCCGATGAACGCGGTGCAACGCGACCGCTTCGCCGCACTGGCAGGCACGACATCCGCACGACGCCTGAGCCTCGCCAACTCCGCCGGCATCGCGCTCGATGGCTATGCGTTCGACCTGACGCGTCCCGGCCTCGCGCTATACGGCGGCGTCCCGCGCGCGGATCTGGCTGTAGCTATCCGGCCGACGGTGACACTCGAAGCGCAGATCCTCCAGCGTCGCCAGGTCAACGCCGGTCAAACGGTAGGCTACAACGCAACCTGGACCGCGCCCGCCGACACCGAGGTGGCGATCGTCAACCTGGGCTATGCAGACGGCTATTTCCGCGGATTTTCGAACTCCGGAACCGCATCGGTGGGCGGCATCGCAATGCCCGTGATCGGCCGCGTATCGATGGATTTGCTCGCCATCGACGTGACGACGATGGCAGAGACCGGCGAAGGAGCATGGCTCACGCTGCACTTCGCCTTGCCGGAAGCGGCTACGATCTCGGGAATGTCGCAATACGAACTGCTGACCGGTTTGGGCGCGCGGTTCGATCGACGGTGGGCCTGACGGTTTATGAGGCGTTATCAGGACCTTTCCAAACGCTAAACTGTCGAGCGCGTATCCAGCGGGTGGCGAGCCATTTGACACCGCTCGTCACGGGCTCCCCAGCATGTTGGCTCATTGGATCGATCGATCCATCTGTCCGTACATTATCGAAGATGACCGCATCGCCGACCCGCGGCACTACCCTGAGCGCGTTGTGAACGAAGTACGTCGCGCCGCCGGAAAAGCCGTCGTTGAGATAGACGAGCACGGTACGAATCCGTTGGTTGGCCGTGGCTGGCAAGGCATCGACATGCGGCCGGAACTGCTGACCGGGCTGGTAGCGTAGTACGGACAATGCCTCGCCCTGACGCCAGTCCGTCCCGGTCGCGGCCGCAAGACGACGGTTCAGTGCTTGCACGACCAAGGTCTCGCGGGTCGGGCCGATGACCGCTCCATGCGACGTTCGGACGGGATTGGGTACGTTCCGTCCGGTTCGCGGATCTGCCACGACCGCAGGCTGAAGCATGTCAACTGCACATTGTGCGATGTGGAGACATTCGGCCTGTGTGAACAGTTGAGCAATATGCTGGACATCGGGATGCGTGCCGATCGTGCGCGCAGGCGGAAGGTCGCTCGGCGTCCCATCGTCGGTGAGGGCCATCTTGCCAAGCAATGTCCGTTGCTCCGCCGCAAGCGGGTTGGTTTCGGCAGCCGCGTCGAGCAACGCGCGTGCACGGGCCCAGTCCACCGGGGCGCCACTGCCGTTCGCGGTGAGCGCGATCTCGATAAGCGCCGCGTCCTGATTACCCAGCGATGCTGCTTGTCGGAGTAGCGTGCGTGCTCCCGGCAGATCGCGCAGCACGGGAGTGCCGGCAAGCTTCCAGACGGCCAGACGGAACACGGCGCCGACGCTGCCGGATCTCACTGCCTGCTCAATCACCGTAATCGCGTCCCGGACCTGCCCGGCGGCGAGGAGGCGGTCTGCTCGGGCAACGGGATCATGGATCATCAGTCATCCATAAAAAAAGGGGCCGGTGGAAACCACCGACCCCATCGTATCGCACGTCAGGTTCGTTTGGAACCGGATCAGAACCGGGCGCGGACGCCCGCATAGAAGTTCCGGCCGCGGATATCGTAGATCGCGCTGCCTGCGCCGGTGCCCGAGCTGCCGAGCGGTGGCAGCTTATTGAGGACGTTGTCGACGCCGAAGTAGAACTGGAAGTCGTTGCCGACATCGCCCTTGTTCGACAGGTTCCAGGTAAACCGCACGTCGTTGTAGAAGACGTTCGGGTATTTGCGGATATCCGAGTAATCCGAGTTGACCGGCGGGCAACCGGCTGCGGTGCAGGCCGATGGCAGCGTGTTGAAGTCCTCGTACGCGTTCACCCACATCGGTCCGATGTAGCGCAGGCGGTAGCCGAAGCTGACAGCACCAACGGTCAGGTCGGTGTCGAAGCGCAGTTCATCGACGGGATCGCCCAACTCGCCAAGCAACCGGTTCTCGAACGACGGGATCGACGGGTTCTCGAAGTTGCTGCTCTTCAGACCGTGCACGTAGATCACGCTAGAATTGAGACGGACGTTGTTAGCGATCTCCGCACGATAGCCGACGTTGACGTCGATGCCGCGACGGACGCGCTTAGCGAAGTTGACGCCTGCCGACACCAGCGAATTGCCGAGGATCTGACCTGGCTGTTCACCCAGCGACCCGGTGCCCGCGCTACGATAGCGCTGGAAGAGCGAGCAGAAGATGTTGTTGAGTGAGGCCTGGTCGTAGCAGTTGTTGGCGATCGTCTGCGCCGAAAGCGAGACGATGACATTGTTCACCTTGATGTCGTAATAATCGACGCTCAGCGACAGGCCGGGGACGGCACGCGGCGTGAACACGCCGCCCAGCGTCAGCGACTTCGAAGTCTCGGCGTCGAGGTTCGGGTTGCTCCCGCTGATGATGTTCAGCGAATACGACACGTTCGGCAGCCCTGCGAGCAACGCCGGGCCCAGATCCGCAAGGCAGTTGCCTGCGCGGTTGGGGTTGTTGGCGATATTGCCCGACGCGCACGGATCGAGGAAGCCCGGTGCGAAGTTCGGGACCGCCGGGAAGCCGGTTTCCGACACGTTCGGTGCGCGCACCGACTTGCCGTAATTGGCGCGGAAGCGGATGTCGGGGATCGGAGCCCATTCGCCGCCGAAGTTGTACGTGTAGACCGTGCCGACCGCGCCCTTGTAGTCGGACACGCGGCCTGCGCCGTTGAACGTCAGTTCGTGGAAGAAGGGCATTTCCTTCAACAGCGGGATGCGGATTTCTCCGAACGCTTCCTTGACCTCGAACGCGGGCGGATCGAATTCGCCGATGATGACCGCGTTGGTCGCGCCGCTCTCGACGAACGGATCGTTCTGGTAGCGCGCGCGCTCCTTGCGGTATTCGCCGCCCAGCGAGAATCCGATCGGACCACCCGGCAGCTCGAACAGCTGGCTCAGATCGCCGCCGATAAAGCCCTGGATGTCGAGCTGCGACAGGCTGGCCTTGTGACGGGCGTTGTAGCGGAAGTAGTTGGCTGCCGCCGTGTTGTCGGCGCCGCCGAACGGATTGTAGGGAACGCAGGCGGCGATGTCGCTGGCGAGCTTTGCATTGCTGCCCGCGAACGGCACCGCGGACGCTGCATCGAACTGCGCGCGGCACTGGATCTGGCCGTTCGTCGGGTTGCGGCCCGCGTCGAGCGACAGCAGGAAACGCTGACGGTCGAGATAGCCGAACGTGGTCGTGTCTTCCTTGAACTTGCCGTAATTCCCGGAGATTTCGTAGTTCCAGTCCTCGTTGAAGTTGCCGCGGACGCCACCGACGATGCGGTAGGTGTCACGCCGGAACTTCTCGTCGCGGATGCCCGAATCGGCGAGGACGCGCGAGTCGACGAAGCGATACGTGCCGGCGGCGATGGCCGCGCGATCCGCTGCGTTCAACGGACCGCCGACGCCCTGTCCGCCGAAGGTCGTGCGCGTCGTCGTGGGCGAGCACGCTGCGGTCAGGCTGGTGTTGCAGCCCGATGCGAGGATCGCGTTGGCGAGCGTCGCGCGATCCGCGGGGTTGAGGAACGGGTTGTCGAGGCGAACGCGCTCGCGCACGTCATACTGCCCAAAGGTTCCCTGAATGAACGAGGGGCCGGCGTTGGAGCCGACGGCATCCACCCGGTTCCACTTGGCTTCGATGAACGGGACGAACGCTTCGCTGACCTTGAAATGGCCGAGGAGATTGAAGTTGAGGCGCTGCTGATACGGCAGCACCGACAGGAGCTGGCCTTCGCGACCGGTCTGGCCGTTGCCGCCGAGGATGCCGCCGATGATACCTTGGCCGTACCGCGTGCCGGTCTGCGGCGTAAGGCGGCCGTCCTGGGTGAATACGTAGGTGCAGTTATAGGCGGTGCCGCCCACCGTGGACGGGGCACCGTTGGTTGCGCCGATGCCGGTGCCGCAACCCGGGTTGGTCGACAGCTGCGTGATCGGAACCAGGCCGTAACGGTTGATGCTGGCCGAGCGGATATCGCGAAGATAGGTGCGATCGGGAAAGCCATCGCTGCCGTTCGGCAGGCCAGCGGTGTCGACATCGACGATGCCCAGGCCGTCGACGCGGCGGAACGACGGGATGTCCGACCCGAAGACGCGCTCCTGATGCGAATATTCGCCGTGCAGCGTTAGGTTGCCACGGCCGTCGGCAAAGTTCTTGCCGACCATCGCCGACACGTACTGGTTGCCGCCGAAGCCCTTTTCGGAAACGCCGGCCTGGCCGCGGATCTGTGCGCCGTCATAGCTGTCGCGCAGGACGAAGTTGACAACGCCTGCGATTGCGTCCGAACCATAGACCGACGATTGCGCGCCGGTGACGATGTCGACGCGCTCGATCAGGTCGTTCGGGATCGAGCTGACATCGGGCGATACCGCGTTGTTGAGGATGTCCGCGGGAACGTGGCGACGGCCGTTGACGAGCACGAGCGTACGCGACGTGCCGAGACCACGAAGATCGAGCAGGCTGAGGCCGGCGATGCCGATCCCGGAACCCGGGTTCTGCTGCGAGAACGTGCTACGCAGCTGCGGCAGGTCGTTCAGCGTGTCGCCGACGTTGGTGTTGCCGCGCTGGAAGAAGACGTCGCCGGCGATCGAGGTGATCGGCACCGCCGAATCGAGGTTTGGACGGCGGATGCGCGAACCGGTGACGGTGATTTCACCGTTTTCGGTCTGCTGGCCGTCCGCGCTCTCCAGCGTCGTGCCATCCGGGCACGGTGTTTCGGCGGTTGGCGTGCAGACCTAGGCATTTGCGCCATCCGGCGAGCCCCCGGCCGTCGCCGGTGCAACCTGCGCCGACGCCACCGTCGGCAGAATTACTGCACCCGCCGCAAGGATGGTCGCAGATAGGAAGTCACGTGCTCTAGACAATTAATGTCCCCCATTTTCCGGCACTTTTGCCGTGTATGAGGACATACAGCCCGTATCGAAGCGAACTGGCAAGCCTGTGTTCAGGTTCCAGCCAGTCGCAGCCTCGCTTTGCAACGAGTTGTGACAAAATCGTCACAATGCGCCATGTCAGGTAGCGCTACCGACACATAATTGCGCTTTTTGTACGTTTTATCGTTCTACACACATCGCAATGCCCATGCCGCCGCCGATGCACAGCGTCGCCAGTCCCTTATTCGCGTCGCGCTTCTGCATCTCGTAGATCAGCGTCGTCAGGACGCGGGCGCCGCTCGCGCCGATCGGGTGGCCGATGGCGATCGCGCCGCCGTTGACGTTGACCTTGCTCGCGTCCCAGCCGAGCTCCTTGCCGACCGACAGCGCCTGCGCGGCGAAGGCTTCGTTGGCTTCGATCAGGTCGAGGTCGGCGAGCGTCCAGCCGGCCTTCTCCAGAGCGCGCTTGGTGGCCGGGACGGGGCCGATGCCCATCATCGACGGGTCGACGCCGGCCGAGGCCCAGCTCCTAATCGTCGCGAGGATCGTCGAGCCGCGGCGTTCGGCTTCATCGCGGCGCATCATCACGAGCGCGGCGGCGCCGTCGTTGAGGCCGCTCGCGTTCGCCGCCGTGACGGTGCCGTCCTTCTTGAAGGCGGGCTTCACGCCCGAGACGCTCTCGATCGTCGCGCCGGCGCGGATGTATTCGTCGTCGGCGACGACGGTGTCACCCTTGCGGCCCTTGATCGTGACCGGTGCGATCTCGTCCTTGAAGCGCCCCGAGCCGCGCGCGGCCTCGGCCTTGTTCTGCGAGGCGACCGAGAAGGCGTCCTGCTCGCCGCGCGTGACCTGGTATTGCTCGGCGAGATTCTCGGCGGTGATGCCCATGTGATAGCCGTTGAAGACGTCGGTCAGGCCGTCGCTGACCATCGTGTCGACGAGGGCAAGGTTGCCCATCTTCTGGCCGCCGCGGATCGACTGCGCGTGCGCGGAGAGCGACATCGACTCCTGGCCGCCGGCGACGACGATGGTCGCGTCGCCGGTCTGGATCGCCTGGGCTGCGAGTGCGACCGCCCGGAGTCCCGAGCCGCAGACCTGGTTGACGCCCCAGGCCGGGATTTCCTTCGGCACGCCGGCCGCCATCGACGCCTGGCGCGCGGGGTTCTGGCCTTGGGCTGCGGTGAGGACCTGCCCCAGGATCACTTCGGAGACGTCCTCGCCAGCGACGCCCGCCTGTTCGAGCGCGGCTTCGATCGCGATGCGGCCGAGTTCGTGCGCGGGCGTGGTCGCGAATGCGCCGAGGAAGCTGCCGACGGGGGTGCGCTTGGCAGCGGTTATGACGACGTCGGTGGGGCGGGTGGTCATGTCGGGATCCTCTATGTTTGGACCCCATGTAGGTCAGTCGAGCGCGGCGATCCAGTTGGCGAGCGGTTCCCAGAGCCGCGCGCGCGCAGAACGGCCGACGATCATGCCGACATGGCCGGCACCCAGATCGCGGCGGTCGGCGAGCCCGATCGCGGTGGCGGCAGGGACTATTCGGTCGCTAAGCGAGACGAACTCGACGGTCGGGCACGCGAGGGCGAGCGGGTCGACCACGGTACCGGCGATGGCCCAGCGGCCTTTGCCGGGCAGGTCGTTGGCGATGCAGTCTTCGAACAGCGAGGCCGCGGCGGCATAGGGCAGCGGCGCGCCCGCGTTCGCCCAATCCTCGAGTCGGACGAACGCGCGCGCCGCGTCGCTGTCGGGGGCGAGGTCGGCGAACGCCTCGTATTTTGCGATCGTGCGCGCAGGGTCGAGTTGCCAGAATCCGGCTTGCAGGACCTCCATCGGCAGTAGGCCGAGCATCGCCGCGGCGGGCTGGACTGCTGCCCAGGTGGCGGCAAGCGCGGACCGACCCTCGCCATAGCCCGCGAAGTGCCACGGCGCGGCGATCGTCGCGACTCCGCCTACGGGCGTGATCGCCGCAGCCCCCAGTGCCAGAGTGCCGCCGAGGCAATAGCCGACCAGCACCGGCGGTTCGGGAAGTGCCTGGAGCAGCGGCACCAGCAACCGTTCGATATGCGCCGCCAGATCAAGGTCGCGATCTGCGCTGCCGGGCGATCCCCAGTCGACCAGCCAGGTATGGAAACCCTGCGCCGCGATCCACCGCAACAGCGAAGACTCGGGCGAATGATCGAGGATATCGGGCGGATTTATCAGCGATGGGACGAACACGACGGGACGGCCTTCGCCGCCATAGTCGCGCAACGACACCCGCCCCGCACGGTGGACCGCCGGCATCGGATCCGCCCGCTGCTCTCGTGGCGCACCCTGATAGGCACGCAATCCGGCTAGCGCGCGCGCCATCCGTTCGGGCGATGCCGCGGTCTCGCTGCGTAGCACGCTGAGGAACAAGGGTAAGGGCCTCGGACCTTGTTGCGGTGCGTCATCAAAGACTGTAGCCTCCGTTTCAAACATAAGACGGGGGATCCATGAAGAAGCAACCGGCTGCCGACGGAATCGTCATCATCAAGAAATACGCCAATCGGCGGCTCTATAACACCGAGACGTCATCCTACATCACGCTCGACCATCTCGCGACGATGACCCGCGAGGGCCGCGACTTCAAGGTGGTCGACGCGAAGACGGATGAGGACATCACGCACAACGTCCTAACCCAGATCATCATGGAGGAGGAGAGTCGCGGCGAGACGATGATGCCGGTGAACTTCCTGCGCCAGCTGATCTCGATGTACGGCGACTCGATGCAGACGATGGTGCCGGGCTATCTCGAGGCGTCGATGGACAGCTTCCGTCGCAACCACGATCAGTTCAAGTCCGCGGTCGAGGGTGCGTTCGCCAATTCGCCGTTCGCCGATCTCGCCAAGCGCAATCTCGCGATGTTCGACGTCGCCGCCCAGGCGATGAACCCGGCCACGCCCGCACCCGCCGCCAGCAAGGACGACGAGATCGCGGCGCTGCGCACCGAACTCGCCAAATTGCAGGAAAAGGTCGAGAAGCTCGGCTGACGGATCGGGCTGAACGATGGGGCCGGTGTTGTGGAGTGCGAGCGGCGGCCTGGCCGCGTTGGCGGTCGTCGCCGGGCTCGGCGAGCGACGCCGACGACGGCGGCGCGATCCGGATTCGGTCGGCTGGGTCGACTGGCCGACCGTCCAGATGCTCGCGCTGATCGCATTGGCCGTCACGGTCGGGCTGGCGTTCAAGACCTGAGCTTCCAGCGCGGTCAGCGGCGAGCGTCGGTCCGCAGGCGATAGACGCTCTGCGGCAACTCGCCGATCTTCACCGAGCCCACCAGCCGATAGCGCGCCGCGATCGCGCGAACGACCAGCGCCTGGGTCGCCAGGTTCGTGCTGGGTTTGGGCGCGCGCACGACGATCACGCCCGGACGGGCCGCGAGCAGGCGCGTGACTTCGGCGACCGGATCGATCCCCGTCCCATGCGACTCGGTCGTCTGGCCCAGATGGCTGCGGAAGATATAGGGCGTCGGCAGGCAGGACCGGGTGAGGAAGTAGAGGATCGGTTCGCTGCCATAGGCGAACATGCAGCCGCGCGGATGCTGGCCGATCAGCTGGACGAGTTGCGCGATCTGCCGTGCGTTGCCGCGCCGTTCGACGCGGACGCTCGTCAGGATGGTCGCGGCGAGCGCGCCGAACGCGAGTATGGCGGCAAGGCGAAATATGGTCGTGCGCACGGTCGGCCCGGCAAGTCCCGTGCCGGCAGCGACCGACAGCGGCAGCGCGAGTGGCAGCATGTAGAGCAGCTCGAACGTGTGCATGATCAGGATCGCGATCACCGCGGCGGCGACCCATCCGAGCGCGAAGCCGCCGGCACGTCGGCCGCGCCACGCCAGCCAGCCGAGCGGCAAGCTGAGGCCGATCCCGCCGAGCAGCTTCAGGAGATTGGACCGCAGCGTGTCGTCGTCCTGCTGGCCGAAGATCGAGAGGAAATTGGCGAAGACGAAGGCATCGCCGTGGCCGGCTGCGGCATAGACGGCCCAGGCGAGCGCGGTCGGCAGCAGTGCCGCGCCGATCCACAAGCCGGCGTCGGCGGCCAGCCGGCCGACCGGTCGGCCATCGCGATGCGCGGTCCACACCAGCGTCAGGCCGAAGAAGATCCCCTCGAACATCGCGGTATACTTCACCTGCATCGCGATGCCGATCAGCAGCATCGCCCCGGCGCCGCGCAGGCTGATATGCCGTTGGTCGCGCGTCGTATCGAGCACCAGCAGCGCGGCCGCCGCCATCAGCGCGTTGCCCCAAATTGCCGACTGTCCGCCCGCACCGTCGAACACGATGATCCAGACGAGATAGATCAGCCCCGCGCCCAGGCTTGCGATCGGGCTGGCGCTGTCGGGGGAGAGGCGGTCGACGATCCGACCGACGAGCCACGCAGTGCCCGTGGCGACCAGCGTCGCGGCGAGCTGGTACATCAGCACGCCGTCGCCGCCGACGCTGCGGATGGCGGCGAAGATCAGGAACAGCCCGACCGGCTTGCGATCGAAGATGTCGACGAACGGCCATGCGCCCTGCAGCAGGCGATCGCCGACCAGCAGGTAGAATTGCTCGTCGCTATGGATCACCGGGTTGCCGAAGAACGGGCTGCGGATCGCGAAGGCGACGAGCAGCAGGACGAGCGCACCCGACCAGCGATGGCGCGTCATCAGTAGAAGGTCTTGAGCGTCAGGGGCCGCGTCGTTCCGTCGCACAGGCCTAGCGCGACGACGCGGCCGGGGGCGCCGGCCGACCATGATGTAAGCGGGCTCGTGGGATAGTCGGCCGGGATCGGTACGCCGTCGAT
>Ga0265296_1001444_pt1 | contig 27342 bp, 16 predicted proteins | sample MunlanPumphouse1_FD_189073 | JGI IMG/M metagenome (GOLD analysis project Ga0265296, IMG submission 189073) | Groundwater microbial communities from a municipal landfill in Southern Ontario, Canada - Pumphouse #1 | ecosystem: Environmental > Aquatic > Deep subsurface > Groundwater | place... | reverse complement strand
CTTGCCACATACAACACCAATGGTTTGATATATCAAACAGCAGACAATACCTACGCCGGCACCTCCACTCTAGCCATCAATTACGGAGGCACCGGAGCCACAACCCCATCCGGCGCCAGAACCGCCCTCGGACTGGATGATATTTATTCTTATGGTATCACTTTGGCTGGTACGGCCGGTTATATTTGGATGAGCGACGGTAGCGGGCAAGGCGTATGGACATCCACCTCAACATTGGTCTGGGATGGAGATTTCACTTCAAATGGCATTATGATACGCAATGGGGCGGGAGTTTATGGAGCGTCCTCGACTCTTGGTACAACCATGGGCGGTACCGGGCTTGCCTCGGCCCCTTCTTTGGGACAAATATTAGTCGGAAACTCAAGCGGAGCTTACGCTTTAACCGCTACTTCGGCATTGGGTTTAATGAATTATAATGCAAGGCTAGACGATATCGCCAATATTGCCGCCGGTTCTTATGGCGAAATGATAATGTGGAATGGCTCTAATTATGTAGGCACTGCCACTTCAACATTAGGATTAATAGGGGATAATGCGTTTATTTCCAATGGCATTATGGTGCGCACAGCCGCCGGTGCTTATGCTAATCGTTACGCTACCGGCACATTAAACGAAATAACGGTTGCAAACGGCGATGGAGTGGCGGATAATATCGCTATTAGCTTGCCGGATAATGTATATCTTGGCAATGCCGGCAAAATCGGCCGTGATTCAAGCGATTTAATAGATTTTTCGAGCGACAACCAGCTTACATTTCGCGTTAACGATTCAGATAAGATGGTTTTGAATGCCAATGGCTATCTTGGCATCGGCACTAGCACTCCCGAGAACGCATTGTCCGTTTTGTCTTCAAGCGGAGCGCAATTGCGCTTGGCTTATGATTCGAATAATTACGTTAATTTTTTGGTAAACAGCGCCGGCGAATTTAGCATTACCTCATCTAATATGGCCACTACCACCATCGGTTCAGGCGATGAAGTGATGCGGATCGATAATTCGGGTTTTGTCGGCATCGGCACATCTTCGCCTTCCGCCCTTCTCTCTGTTGGTGCCACTACCTCATCCCAATTTTTGGTAAATTTAAACGGCCAGATTACGGATGGAACTTGGATGGGTGATGTGATTGGCGTATCTTACGGCGGCACAGGCATTACAGGCACCCCGGCACTTGGCCAAATTCTTGTCGGCAACGGCACTAATTACACTCTGACCGCGACCAGTGCACTGGGATTATTGTCGCCTTCAAACATCGGTTCCACCGTCCAGGGATATGACGAAGAGTTGAATGATATTGCCGGCATTTCCGGGCAAACGGCAGGGGACATGATTTATTGGAACGGCTCAAGTTATGTCGGCATTGCCACCGGATCCCTCGGCCTTTTGAGTTCTGACAGTATCGGTTCTACTGTTCAGGGTTATGACTCCACGCTAAACGCCTTGTCATCTTTCAACTCCAACGGCCTAATGTTGCAGACCGCGTCAGATACTTTTTCTGCCACCTCCACTCTGGCCATTAACTACGGCGGCACCGGCGCAACCACAATCTCCGGCGCGCTTGCCAATTTGGGATTAACCGATATTGCGGCTTACGGCATCACGACCGCAGGCAATGCCGGCGAGGTTTGGATGTCGGATGGTTCGGGCGCAGGAAATTGGACTTCAACCTCCACTTTGGTCTGGGACGGCGATTTCACCTCAAACGGCATCATGATGCGCAACGGCGCAGGGGTTTACGGCGCAAGCTCTTCGCTCTCGGTTTATCAGGGCGGCACAGGCTTGACGAGCATTCCGACGGGATATGTTTTAATCGGCAGTGATGCAAATAGCTTGCAGGCGACTTCTACTTTGTTTATTGGTGCGGATGGGAAAATTGGTATTGGAACAACAACGCCAGATTCATTTGCTTTGGAATTTGCCGGGGATATCGGTCCGGCTTTGGATAATACGTATTCAATCGGTTCAATGGCGCGGAGAGTGAATGATCTGTATTTAGGCCCGAATTCCTTACATTTGGTAAATAGCTATACAGATGAGAATAACTATTCGGAAGGATATTCAGGGTTTAACGATGGAATTGCCGCTGACACCAGCCTGGATTTTGATTACGCTGACCAATCGAAATTTTATTTGGAAAATTTTGCGTATAGCGCTTCTGTTACGCCGAGCGGAACCGCTACCAATTCGATCATTACCCTAACCCTTGGCGGTGTTAACTGGAATTCCAATTCCCGCGTGCAGAATGGATTGAAAGTGGTTGGAAACGGCGGCGAAGCCACAATCATTGATGTTCCTTCGGCTTCGACCGTTATTCAAGCCAGGGTTGACAAGGCCTTTAACAATACCAGCGCGATTGCTTCGGGAAATTGGACAATGCACGCGTTTTTGTATGAAAACGGCTCAGCCAAATTCAACTCTTTCTCAATACCGGGAAGCGACAGCTATAACGATTCTTCTTCTACCGTGTTATTAGTACATGGCGACGAAGCGTCAGGCTCGACAAATCTTGATGACGCGTCAGTCTATAATCGGACGATTACGGCCCTGGGCAATGCCTCGACAACTAATGCCTCCACTCATTTTGATAATGTTATAACGACCGTAGGCGCTTCATCAAACAAATTTAGAGTACCATATAACTCTGCTTTTGATATCAAAGGCGGCGATTGGTCGATAGATTTTTGGTATAAAATTCCGACCGGCGCGAACTTGGTTGGCATGTTCCAATATGATAATTTAAGCTTAGTTAACTATTCTTTTTTGTCTGTTGGAGGTTATTTATATTTTAAACAATACTATAACGGCCAAGATGATTGGATTTCAATAGTTACTCCCGATAAATTTGATAATACGTGGCATCATTATGCTTTAACTTGCGATAACGGCTATTATCGCGCTTTTGTTGACGGGCATTTGGAAACACAGCTTGACGCCACGGCGTTATCTGGAAGTTTTGATCCGTTATATACGGATGGTTATTTAATTTTCGGCGGCGGTTCATACAGTCTTAACGGCGGTTATATGGATGAATTTCGATTTACAAAAGGCGAAGTGCTGTGGACAGCTGATTTTGTGCCGCCAGCAAGCACATCAGACGCGGCAGGCGTAGCGAAAGATCAGTATTACACCCTTACAACTTCGGATACGAATCAGCTGAATTCGACGGATTGGACGTTAATCGCGGGCGTAGATTTATCGCAAGTATTAAATTCCCAAGAGATTGATTATGCGGTTTCTTTTGATGATCGCATAACATTCCGGATTTACGATGATACCGCAGGCGATACCGGCTGGCGTCCGATTGCCAGGAATAATGCCGGAACTTGGCAGTATAATTCAAACGCGACGGCTGGCGCGGCCGATATCACCTGGACTGCCGCCACAACGAACTCAACTTCATCCGCGATTTCGCAGGCAATGGGCGTTTCTGCGAATCGGATGAGCGGAAGCGAGCTTGATGCTTTGGAAGCCGAGGAGTGGAGCGACACGAACGGCTGGACAACCAGCGTCAATACATTGGATTTTGCCGCTTCTTTCAAAACGGCTGATAATTTAATTTCTCCGTCTTTGGACTTGATAAAAGTTAATTATCAAACGCCTTCAGCAAGCAAAGTGCTTACTTTTGGAACAAGAAGCCTGGGCACGGGTTCGGACGCGAGCATTCAGTTTAATGTCGGTGAAAAATCACCTTTGTTTATCAGCTCTTCCGGCAACGTCGGCATCGGCACGATTGATCCGTCCGGCCCTTTTGCTGTTTCCAATTCGATCGGCGATTCATTGTTCTTGATAAATTCGTCCGGCAATATCGGCATCGGCACTTCATCGCCTTTGTCTGTTTTGGATGTTTATGGCAACTTGATGATTTCCGGCGATTCGCGCTATCTTAATTTCGGTTCTGTTGCCGGCGCAGGCGGATATGGAATTTATGATAATGCGGGAACTTTGCAGTTTAAAAATTCCGGCGGAACTTGGAGTGATATGCTCAGCTTGACGGCCAGCGGAACAGCCGGACAATTGGCGTATTTTTCCGCGGCCGGTTCGGTTCTTTCCGGCACTTCTTCGGTATTTATCGCTCCAAGCGGGAAATTCGGCATCGGCACGACTTCGCCTTCTGCTTTGCTTTCGGTCGGCGCCATTCCCTTGTCGCAATTTTTAGTAAACACTAGCGGTCAGATTACGGACGGGCAATGGATGGGAGACACGATAAGCGTAGCTTATGGCGGAACCGGGCTCACATCAGCAACGTCTGGGTACGTTTTGATCGGCAATAGCGCGAGCAGTTTGCAGGCTACTTCTTCTTTGTATATTAACTCTGTCGGTAATATCGGCCTAGGTACTACCTCGCCATCTGCCAAACTGACAGTCGGCGCCACGACATCATCTCAATTCCTTGTTAATACAAATGGCCAGATTACAGACGGCGCATGGATGGGCGACGTGATCGGCTTGAACTATGGCGGTACAGGCACATCAACTGCCCCTTCCCTGGGCCAGATTTTAGTCGGCAACGCAAGTGGCGGCTATAATTTGTCTGCGACAGGAACACTCGGTTTGCAGACAGGGGATTCAACGCTTACGGCTTTGGCCGCATTCAACTCCAACGGCCTAATGTTGCAGACCGCGTCAGATACTTTTTCTGCCACCTCCACTCTGGCCATCAACTACGGCGGCACCGGCGCAACCACAATCTCCGGCGCGCTTGCCAATTTGGGATTAACCGATATCGCAACTTATGGCATCACGACCGCCGGCACAGCCGGAAATGTCTGGATGTCTGACGGCAATGGACAGGGTGCCTGGACTTCCACCTCGACTTTGGTTTGGGACGGGGATTTTACTGCGAATGGCATGATGGCGCGCACAGGAGCCGGCACTTATGCTTCGCGCACGATTACCGGTACCGCCAATGAAATCACTTTGACCAACGGCGATGGCGCGTCTGCCAATCCGACTATTTCCTTGCCGGACGCGGTGTATCTCGGCGTAAATGGCATCTTGGGCCGCGACAGCGAAAATAATATCAATTTTGCTACTGATAATTACATTCAGTTTAAAACTGATAACAATATCCGGATGACGATAGACCCGCTGGGCAATGTCGGCATCGGCACTTCGACTCCGGATAGCGCGCTCGTGATTGGCGGCACGCCCGGCTCGCAGTTCAAGGTCAACGATGCCGGCGGTGTAACGGCCGGCACTTGGATGGGAAACACCATCGGACTGGCTTATGGCGGAACCGGAACAACGACTTTTTCAAACGGCGGCTTGGTTTTTTCCAACGGTTCGTATTTAGAGCAAAATTCAGAATCTCTTTTTTGGGATGATACGAATGCCCGTTTCGGCTTGGGCACGGATAATCCGCTTTACACCTTGGACGTGCGCGGCGATATTGACTCTTATCTTTCTTCGATCTATAATTCGTCCGCATCTTCTTCGGCCGGCGGCCTCTACGTTCGTTCGGACGGGGCCGGCAATATCCTGACTCTCAATTATAATGGCGACGACGTGTTCACTGTTTCCGGCGCCGAATCCACTTTTTATAATCCGGTCAATTTTGCCGGCGATGGCGATATCAGCGTGGGCAGGGATATCAACTTGAACAATGAAGGGCTGGCTTATATCAATTTTGCAGGCGCCGGATTTATCCGCACAGAAAGCGCGTTCGACGATCTTGATCTAACTTTGAGCGCGGCCAATGACGGCTTGGTGATTATCGACGATATGCTGAATATTTCCGGAACGACCACGATCGGCAATCTTTTGTATATCGATCCTTCGGCCGGCCGGATCGGCATCGGCACCAGCTCGCCAATGGGAACGACTACGCTAACGATCGACGGTTCGCTTTATGCTCATGATATCTATACTTCTGGCAATACGATCTATATGGACAACAAGCCGATCCTGAGCGATGGCGGCAAGACCTTGAATCTGTATAATGCCAGCGGCAAGTATGTCCGCCTGCAGGCCGGCGATAGCGCTTCCTCGGATGTGACCTGGACATTGCCGACGGCGGACGGCGCCGCAGGGCAAGTGTTGCGCACAGACGGTAGCGGAGCTATGAGCTGGGTTGACGATGATAACGGAACACCTTTGGCTTCGTATTCATATTCAAATATTTCGGAAGCAGATTCAAGAGTAATCACCCATGCCAGCGATATCGGTTATGACAGGGACGTGAAAGTGTATGAATATGTTGTCGGAACGACCAGCTCAAGCACGATCACTTTTTCAAATACCACAGAAGCGAATTTTACCCAAGAAAATTCTGCCGCAGGCACAGATTTCTTTGATTATGGCGCAATGCTTTATGGCACCAGCTTTGGAGTCTATTCGAGCGATTTGACCGGAAGCGGTACTTCTAGTGCTATGAGCGTTTACAACACAAGGTATGCGGCCGGAGCAGTGAATAATAATAGCACTGCGAACGATGCTAATAGTTGGGGGTCTGACGGCGCGGTAGTAGAGTTTCCTGTGTGGTGGCAGTATGAACTTAGCGAAAGAAAAAAAGTTACCCGTATTACGCTGTTGGCATATGAAGATGCCGGTGGCATTACGAATTTTCAATTCCAAGGATCTAACGATGCAAGCAATTGGACAACACTTACTGATCAGAACTATGTTTATTACGGCGGACTTCAGACATTTTCATTTTCTAATTCAAGCAGGTACCGGTATTATCGCTATAATATCATAAGCAGTAATTCGGGTGGAGGTTGGACCGGTATTACGGAAACGGAAATGCTTACCAATGAGGTATTTTCTTCGACTACGCCGTATTATATCTTGACTAGCGATAATAACAATGAAAACTTGAATGATAAATACAAGATTTCTTCGGTTGACGTGAGCGGAAGCAACCTGACCGCTATTGTCAAGGCTCTTGTGTCGTTTGACGGAAGAAACACATGGAAAAAATGGAACGGAACCAACTGGCAGACGCATGCCGGCGGGCTTGATAATCTGCAGACCGGAAATACGATCGCTGAATTGGAGACAGGCTTGACGAATTATTATGTCCAGGAAAGCGATACGGACTTGGATTTTGCTTTTGATCTTTTAGCTTCAAATCAGTATGTAACGCCGATACTGACCGATATCAAGGTTAATTATGAGGAGTTAGGCGCTTATGTCGATTATACCTCGAACTATACCGTTGAGAATGTGGATGACACCAATACAAGGGTGACAAAGGATTCAGCCGGCACGGTCGGCCAAATCAAGATTACGATCGATAAGCTTAATGTCAGAGAGTGGAATATTTTGAATGACAATATCTATTCCGCCGTAAGCGGAAAAGTCGGTATTGGCACATCGTCGCCAAATGCCAAGCTAACCGTCAAAGGCGGAGGAGACAGTTTTGATCCTTTGGTGAATTTCTATAATTACAACAGCTATAATTTGTTCACAATATTGGAAAACGGCTATGTTGGCATCGGCACCTCAACGCCGAATTCGAAACTTACTGTTTTTGGAACAGGCGCATCAACCAATGCTCTTGTAAACTATTATAACGCGAACGGAGCCAGCTTGTTCACTGTTTTGGAAAACGGGAATATTGGAATCGGCACATCAGCTCCATCTGGCTTACTGTCTGTCGGCGCAACATCATCAAGCCAATTTATCGTCAATGCCAATGGCCAGATAACGGACGGGTCATGGATGGGGGATGTGATCGGCATAGCTTACGGCGGCACCGGTTCCACCACTGTTTCCGGCGCGCTTGCGAATTTGGGATTAACCGACATCGCGGCTTACGGCATTACGACTGCGGGCAACGCCGGAGAAGTTTGGATGAGCGATGGCTCGGGCGCAGGCGCGTGGACATCCACTTCTACTTTAATTTGGGATGGGGACTTCATTTCAAACGGCATTATGATCAGAAATGGCAATGGCATTTATGGCGCATCGTCTTCACTTTCGGTCTATCAGGGCGGCACCGGCCTTACTTCTGTGTCAGACGGTTATGTTTTGATAGGTAATAGCGCGAGCAGTCTTGAAGCGACATCCAGCCTGTATATCGATAATAACGGCAACGTGGGGGTTGGCACATCTTCACCTTTGGCCATGCTGGATATCAACGGAAGTTTAATTCTGACCGGCACCAATCGCTATGTCAATTTCGGCACTTCGACCGGAGTTTCTTCTTATGGCATTCGCGATTATAACGGATCAATGCAATACAAGAACAGCGGCGGAGATTGGGTCAATATCGGTTCGGCCGGCTCGGCCGGAGCCTTGGGATCGCTTTCGGATGTTGATGTTACCGACGCGGCTTCCGGCAATGTTCTGTATTACAATGGAAGCCAATGGTTGGATTCTTCAGCCCTGTATCTTGGCACAGAAGGCAAAGTAGGCCGCGATTCGACAGATTTTATCGACTTTACGACAGACAATCAGCTTACGTTCCGCGTTAACAATTCCGACAAGATGATTCTTTCGGCTAATGGCTACTTAGGTATCGGCACTACGACTCCGCAGAACGCTTTGACGGTTCTGTCTTCATCGGGCGCTCAATTGCGCCTGGCTTATGATGCCAACAATTACGCCAATTTCCAGGTCAATAGCGCCGGAGAGCTTAATATCACTTCTTCCAATCTGGCAACGACAGCAATCGGTTCCGGCGATGAGGCGATGCGCATCGACGGCTCCGGACGCGTCGGTATCGGCACATCAACTCCGACTGCAAAATTAAACATAGTTGACGCGTCAGCCGGAAACAGCACGAATGTCTTCGTGATCGCCACCTCCACTTCCGGCACCCCGATCTTTCGTGTAGTCGGCAATGGCGATGTTTATGCGGACGGCGCCTTTACCGGCGGCGGTGCCGACTATGCCGAGTATTTCCGCACTGAAGATTCTGATCTGCGATCCGGTGAAGCGGTTTGCGTGGATGTCGCCAATAATAATTCGGTCAAACGCTGTATGCGCACCGCTGATGATAATATCATGGGTATCGTATCGACCGATCCGGCTATCCTGGGAAATGCCAAGCCGGAATATGAGAATAATGGGAATTATAAGATAATCGCCATGCTGGGCCAGATCCCCGCCAGAGTATCAGCCGAAAACGGAGCCATCCGTCCCGGCGATTCGCTATCGGCCGCATCCGAGCCGGGCTATATCCGCCGCGCCGATTCAGGCGAAGCGACGGTGGGCGTTGCTTTGGAAGGCTTGGAATCCGGCACCGGCGAGATAAAAGTCCTGATTTCCAGAAGAAACAAGTCATTGACGATAGAAGCGGTTGAGGCGCGGATTACCGAGCAGATCGCGGCCATGGAAATCGAGGATGAGGTTGCAATCATGCTGAGTCAGGCGATAAAAGATTATGATATCGCCGCATCGGTCGCGCCGATCGTGGATGGGCAGATCGCCATGTTGGATTCGTCTTTGAATGTCCGATTTGATAATTTTGAAAACCGTCTTCTGGCTGGAATAGCCAGCTCGGCGGACGCGGTTTTGGCTAGGGTGAGCGCCCTTGAAAATAGTTTAGGGGAAATTGATCATAGAATCAGCGTATTGGAAGGGCTTGGCTTGGAAAACGCCGAGCCAAGCCCTTACCAAGCGTTTGCGTTCACAGCCGAAGGGAATCTGGTGATTGGCAATGACAAAGACGTTATCGCGGAAAAGACCGCGTCAAGCGTAATCGATGTTGCCATTGTTGAAATAATTACGGCTACTACGACCGAAAAGACAGCCTTTGTCGTCAATCAGGAGGGCGATGCGGATGTGGCGGATTTCCGCTCCGGCGGAGTGTCGGTAGTCAATATTGCCGATACCGGCAAAGTAACCGTCGTGGGCGAGATGCTGGTGGACGGACGCATAATGGTCTGCTCCGGAGGCGCCTGCGGCGAGGCGCTGGATGCCGCGGTTGACGAAACCATGGGCGATATGGGCGTTGAGGGCACGATCGTAGCCGGCGCTTTTGCCGGATACTGCGAAGACGGCTACTCTTGGGTGGCAGGCTCGGCCAAGTACGGAACCATGCCAGGATTCTGCGTTGCTGAAAATGAATATAGCGAGGAGGGAATCACAAAGACCGTCGTAAGCCAAGGCGAAGCGGCATTGATCTGTGAAGCTCGGGGACAAGGCTATCATCTGATCTCGGAAAACGAATGGCTTACCATTGCCGAAAATATTATCAGAAATAATGAAAATGACTGCGATAAAGAAGCGGCTGGCTTGCAATTGGCGATTGCGACAACAACTCCGGAAATCGCATATCCGGATACTTGCTCTGCAACCGGTTCGATCGCTTTTGCGCTATCCGGCGGCAATACGATTTATGACTTTGCCGGCGGAGCAGGCGAATGGACAGACAAGACTATCACTCGCGCCGGATTGATTCAGCCGGTAAAGGATTCCTGGCAAGAATATAATTCTCTTACCAATTATAACGGCTTAAGCATCGCGCCGCCGTATTACTATAGTGCCGAAAACGGCATCGGCCGCGTCAAAACCGGCGATAATGAATTGAATCTGCGCGGATTTGTCCGCGGCTCTTCCGCCTTGTTTGATCTTGATCTTTCGCATTCGCCCGTAGAAGCAACCTCAACCATCGGCTTCAGATGCGCGAAGTAATTCCGCATAATCAAGAAATAAATAAAATCAAAATAATGCCTTATATATTTCTAGACGAAAGCGGCGATCTGGGCTTCAATCCGAATAAAAAATCTTCAAAATCTTTTGTGATAACTTTTTTGTTTGTGGAAAACAAGAATCAGATTGAAAAAACCGTCAAAAGGCTGGCAAAAATTCTTTGTAAAAAGGAATTAAAAAAGCATGTCGGCGTTCTGCATGCTTGCAAGGAAAAACCCAAAACAAGAATGAAGCTATTATCAATGTTAAACGAAAAAGACATTTCCGTTTTATCAATATATTTAAACAAACAAAAGGTTTATACGAAACTGCAGAACGAAAAGCATGTTTTGTATAATTTTGTCGCGAATATTCTTTTGGATAGGTTATTTACAAAAAAACTGATCTCACTTGATGGCGAAATAACCTTGATTGCTTCAAGGCGGGAAACTAATCGATTTTTGAATGACAATTTTAAAAGCTATTTGAAAGATCAGGTTTTTGTTAATCATAAAATAAATATTCATGTTGAAATAAAAACGCCTGAAAGCGAAAAAGGCTTGCAGGCGGCTGATTTTATTTGCTGGGCAATATATCAAAAAAGAGAAAGAGGCGATGAAAGTTATTTTAACTTGATTAAAGACAGGATTATAGAAGAAAGTTCCCTGTTTCCTTAAAAATAACAAAACCTTGTGCGCTATTTACGAGGAACCTCCGGAACCCCACACACAAGGAATTACTTGTATAAAGTAATCATAGCATAATCAAAATAAAAATCAATACCGAATTTTACGCTAAAATTGAAATACCAAAATCATGCCCGCCAGCACCAAATTATTCTCAATAATCCTCTCAGCCGCCCTCACTTCGGCCTTGGTTTGCTTTGCCGCGGCGGCTAGGTAGTTTTGTAGAAAACGTTAATTTTAGTAATTTATTTATATTATTAACTGAATATTGACAGGATAATGTTAATAATATATAATTGAAGTATGAATTAACGATTAGTTATGCCAATCTCAAATCAAATAATAAAAAAGATTTTAAATTTGAAAAAAGAATACGATAGCCTGCGTAAAGGAAAGGAATCGCTTTTAGAATTGATTGATGAAGCGGAAATCCCGGAATGTGTTTACAACTCAAACGCAATCGAGAATTCAACGCTAACACTCAAGGAAACGGAAAAAATCCTTTTGGAAATGGAAGTTTCCCGCGATGTCAGCGTTAGAGAGGTCTATGAGGCGAAAAATTTATCCAGAGTAATAAACTACATCAGGAAAAAATCCGAAGAAACCGATTTGAATAAAGACATGATCCTGTTATTGCACCAAATGCTTATCGGCGGAATTAATGATGAATATGCCGGAAGATTCAGAGCCGCAGGCGAATATGTCAGGGTCGGGACGCATATCGCGCCAGCGCCGGAAAATGTCCAGTTGATGATCGGGAAGATGCTTGAGGAGTATAGGCAAGATTTAAACGGTTCTTTTTGCGAAAAGATTTCCAAATTCCATTTGGATTTCGAGACTATCCATCCTTTTTGCGATGGCAATGGCCGTATCGGCCGCGTGCTTATCAATTACCAGCTTCTGCGGCTCGGTCTTCCGGCAATAATCATCCGTGATAAGGAAAAAAACAAATATTACAAAGCCTTTGATGAGTATCACGGCCGGAAAAGCGCTAAGGCCATGGAAAAGGTTTTTGTTCTGGCATTAATGGAATCTTTGCATAAAAGAATTGCATATTTAAAAGGCGACGGGATCATTAAATTATCGGAATACGCCAAAAATAAATCCTTGTCAGTACATTCGCTTCTTAACGCGGCCCGAAGACAAAGCATCCCGGCATTCAGAGAAAAAGGGGCGTGGAAGATTAACGCCGAATAGGAGCTAAAGTTAAGTCACTAATTATATGCCCACCAGCATCAAATTAATCTTAATAATCCTCTCAGTCGCCCTCACATCGGCCTTGGTTTATTTTTTCGCGGCGGCCGGAACCTTTAGTCCGACTTTGGCGCCGGCCGACACGTTGGTAACGCTTGAAGATATCTACGCCAAGATAACGAATGCCACTGCCACGGCTTTTGCTCTGGATTCGCCGGCAAGTCCCGCCGGCACCATGCATACGCTCGAAGAGATTTATAACCGCGCCGCCGAAGGCTATGACGGCCGCGGCTGGGTGGCAAGCACGACCGGCGCGGACGCGATTACGGCGCTAAACATTGCCGCCTGCCAAGCCGCCGCGCCGATATGGCAATGGTTCGAAGACGGCAACGGCGATGGTGACACGAGCGACCCCGAAGACGGCATCTGCGTCCGCGCCTCCACAACCATGGCGCTTTCTTGGAACGGCTATGATTATACGACCAATTATGACAATACCTATATAGCAGGCTACACTTGCGAAGGAAATTTCCCCAACGGCACGGTCAAGGCCGGAACTTACAATGGCCTTACCAGTGCAGGCGCGGCTGACACCACTTGGAACGACGGCGACTGTGCTTTGTGTCAAGCTGATTGCTACGACGGCCGGCGCGATCTGCCGGCGCAGGGAAGCTATACTTCGAATAATGGCAATATTACCACCGGCTACAACGGCTGGCTTATGCCGGAAGTTTTGAAAAAATGGAAAGGCACGAGGTTGCCGACATTTGAAGATTTTTATGGCTACTGCGGATATAAGAATGGCGGGTCTGATTATGAAACCGGCTGTTCGTCCGATAAAAAGCATGGAAACTATGGACAGATGAGTGGTCGAACCGATGAGTGTTTGGATTTGTCTAATTCTGGGAGTTATGAATGGCTTTCCGAGCAGGTCTACAACAGCTACGCTCGGGTGGCTGGCTACTACGCTTGTTCCTACTCCAGTTACGACGATGTCTACGATGGTGACCGTTTCCGAGCAGTGTTCCGTCCCTAAGATCCCCTATTATTTAATTATTTTTTTATGGCAAGATACGAGCATATACAGGTATTTCAAATCGTTTACCGTGCAACAATAAAAGTTTACAACTCTGTTTCTGGTTTTAATAAGGAATATAAGTATACCTTGGGAGAGAAAATGAAATTGATTTGTCATGAACTGATTGATCTTATAATAGAAACAAACTCGAGTGTCAATAAAAACGGATATTTTGATATTTTAAGAAAAAAATTAGAAAGCTTAAGAATCTATTATAAAATCGCAATTGATTTGAACGCCTGCGATACGGAATTATTCAAAAACTTATCTTTTGATTTTAACGAAATCAGTAAGCAAATGAATAATTGGCAGAATTGGGCGAAGAATCCAAAATCCTCTTCGCCTGATCCTGCCAGAGTTCCTGAATTTAAAAATTTGGGAAGTGTGCAGAAGTAAAATAGGGGATCCTAGTCCGTCTTTCTTTGTAAATTACAAAGAATGGCCTGATAGCGCCGTTGATGCCTGGCACTCGGCGCTTGGTAAATTCAAAATAGGCGGACAAAATGGCTTTCCGAGCAGATCAACAACAACAACGCTCGGGTGGCTGGCAACAACGCTTGTTCCAACTCCAATAACAACAATGTCAACAATGGTAACCGTTTCCGAGCAGTGTTCCGTCCCTAATGATCCCTGTCTGCAATTTTCAATGATCAATTTTCCAGCCCAAGGCTGGTCCGCCTCGGGCGGACAATTTTCAGTGAATTTTCAATTTTCCAATTTTCAAACATTGTCTGAAAATTGTGTCATTGAAAATTCATTGTAAATTGTAAATTGGTTATTGATCATTGCTTACATTATTCCAAACAAAAAAATCAAAATTAGCGTTAACTGGTCGCAGATAAATTTTTAAAATCCCAAAATGTTTTCGGTAAATCGTTTTGCGCAATCCGAAACAATCCGCATGTTTTAAAAAACCATAAGTGGAATTGACAGAAGCGAGTATGTGTTGAAAGTCAGAAACGATATCCGGCGAATCAAAAACAGAAAAAGGCTCATTAAAAAGTTTCACGCAAGCTTCATTTGCGTTCAGCCTATATCTGTCCTTGGTGAAATTGATTATTTTCTGGTTAAATTGCCAAAGCGTATTTTTGAGTTTTTTAACCGTTCGTTTTCGCACTAGTATATAATCCGGTTTTATAATGTAGCCGCAAAAGTTTATGCCGTCAGCAAATTCGCGCAAGATCAATTTTTTGGGATGTAGTTTTAGATTAAGCTTTTTTTGCAGGAAAATCGCAATTTTCGTTTTCCATTCCAGCAATTGTTTTTTATTAAAATGCAGTAAAACAATAAAAAATATGGAGGGGAATAATTTTTTTATAAAAAAAGACTTTGATGCCTGGAATAAACTTAAGAAAAATTTGCATTACAGTGAAAAGAAAATTTATTTTAAAGAAAAAGAGATTTGGTGGTGTTCATTGGGAATCAATATCGGCTATGAGCAAGACGGAAAAAATAATAACTTTGAAAGACCGATTGTCGTTTTGAGAAAATTTAACAATGATTTATTGTGGATAATTCCGCTAACAACCGGAAACAAAAGCGGCAAATACTATTATTCGTTTGAAAATAATAACAAAAAATATTCGGCAATTTTGTCACAGATCAGATTGATAAGCACTAAAAGGCTTGTAAGAAAAATGAGAAAAATGTCGGATGAAAATTATATAAGTATCAAAAAAAGCCTTATAAGGCTGGCATAAAAAAAACGGTCCCCGTTTTCACGGGGAAAACGGGGTCTCGGAGACTTCGCAAGTTACAACCGTAGAAGTCATTTATATAGATATAATAGCATATAGATAAAATATGTCAAGATATTTGGAAAAAACACCAAAATTAATCATCATAAATATCCTATTTGCAATAATCGCAGTCGGTTTCTTTGTTCTAGCCGGAAATCTAAATCCCTCCTCCGCTCCCGGCGACACAATGCACACCCTCGAAGACATCTATTGCAAATACGCCGACTGCGTTCCGGCTGTCTTTGGCCTCAATTCCACGTCTTCGGTGCAAGCGACAATGCACACGACCCGCGATATATACGACGTAATCGATACCGAACAATACGGCCGTGGCTGGATAGCGAGCACGACTGGCACAGATGCTACCACTAGTTTGACCATGGCTGTTTGTATTGCGGCCAGTTCCACTTGGCAATGGTTCGAAGATGCCAATGGTGATGGCGATACGACCGACCCCGAAGACGGCATTTGTGTCCGGGTTACGACCGTTGCGGCTGGTTTGTCTTGGAACGGGTATGATTACACGACAAATCGTGACAACAGTTACATCGCCGGGTATACTTGCGAGGGTAGTTTTCCCACTGGTCATGTGAAAGTTGGCACTTATAACGGCTTGACCAGCGCCGGTGCCGCCGATACGACCTGGAACTCGGGCGACTGCGCCCTGTGCGAGGCAGATTGTTATGACGGCCGGCGCGATTTGCCGGCACAGGGAACCTACACCGCCAATGTCGGCGGCACGGCCGGCTATCAAGGACCGCTTACTCCAGATGTACTCAAAAAATGGAAAGGCACGCGCTTGCCAAGTATGAATGACTTTTTCGGCTACTGTGGCTACAAAGACGGCGGATCAGACTATACGACCGGCTGTTCGTCCGCGACCACTACCGGCTCATACGGCACAATGATTGGTCGGACCGATGAATGTTTAGATTTATCGAATTCAAGTACTTACGAATGGCTTTCCGAGCAGTTCTACTACGTCTACGCTCGGGTGGCTGGCAGCTACGCTTGTTCCTACTCCGTTATCATCAATGTCTACAGTGGTTACCGTTTCCGAGCAGTGTTCCGTCCCTGAGGTTTCCCCTGGTTATTTGATTATTTTGTCTGAACTGCTGACCGTGTCTGCCGGCAGGCAGGTTAGCGCATGATTACGCGTGATTTCGCTGATTGAGGCGGTGGAGGGCCAACCTTTCTATCGTTGACGTGAAAATTAACATTAAATATTTTATGACTAATAAAGAGCTGCAATATTTAATCCAGCAAGGCGAAGGGTGCAATTTGGAATTTAAAGAGGGCTACAATTCCAATCTTGCCCGAGAAATCTGCGCCATGGCCAATGCCAACGGCGGTATGATTTTGCTTGGCATCAGCGATGACGGCAAGGTTAAGCCGTTTAAATTGAATAACAAGATTCGATCGGAAATCCAGGATTTGGCAAGGAATTTTGATCCAAGTTTTGTTGTTGAAATCAGCGAGTTTGACGGCATCACAATAATCAATGTGCCGGAAGGCAAGAAAAAACCATATGCAAGCGGAGGAAAATTTTATATGCGCCAAGGTGCAAACAGCCAGCAGTTATCGCGTGATGAAATCCGTGATTTTTTTACAAAAGAAGGTCTTATCCGTTTTGATGAGATGCCAAACGACAAGTTCGATTTTACGGAAGATTTCAGCGAAGATGCATTTAATAATTTTAGGACCTACACGCTTGCTGTCATTGCGAGGAGCCACGCGACGAAGCAATCCCGTGTTTATTGCATCGTTTACGGGATTGTTACAGCCTTCGGTCTCGCAATAACAAGAATTCCGTACAAACGCGTAAGTCCTGAATTTTTTAAAGATGGCAGGAATTAGCCTTGATTTGAGTCGCGAAGATATTTTACGAAATTTGAAATTATTGGACGGAAAGAATATGAAAAATGCCGGCGTATTGCTTTTCTGCAAAGAGGCATCAAAGCACTTCGGAGGCGCGGTTATTATTTGTTCGGCTTTTCAGGGCAATGACAAAGTAAAAATAGTCGACAGTAAGAAATTTGATGCGGATCTGTTCACTAATTTTGAAGAAGTATATAAATTTTTGGTTTATCGTTTGAATACGGAATATATTATTACTAGCGGTGCCAGAATCGAGAAACTTGAGTTGCCGGAAAAGGCTATTCGAGAAGCGATTTTAAACGCGATCGTCCATCGTGATTATTTCTCAAATTCCAAAATTCAAATACATATTTTTTCTGATCGCGTGGAAATAAATAATCCGGGAGGGTTGATTGGCAATATTAAGATTGAAGATTTGTATAAAAGAAGTTTTCCCAGGAACAATCTTTTGTTCGGTCTTATGCAGAGAATGGATTTAGTAGAAGAAATCGGATCGGGATTAATACGGATTAATCAAATGATGGAAGAATTTTTATTGCCGCATCCCGTGATAAAAGCCGATGACAATCTTGGCTTTGAAATTGTTTTTAAACGACCGGATTTGCAGAAAATGAGCATAGAGCAAAGAATGGAGAAATATAACAAACAGGTGACTGAAAAGGTGACTGAAAAGATGACTGAAAAGATGACTGAAAAGGTGACTGAAAAACAACAATTGATTATTAGCTATATTAAAGAAAATAAAAATATTACAATTTCAGAAATAACAAAAATACTGAATGTATCAAGAAAAACAGTCACTGCTAACATAAGACAGTTGAAAGAAAAAGGATTAATAAAAAGAATCGGTCCGGACAAGGGCGGGTATTGGGTGGTTGCATAGTGGTCGTGGATAACCATTTTACCGATATCAGTAAAATGGTCAAAATCGGTTCAGGCTCGGTAAGAAAAATTAAGGATTGGAAACTCGACAGATATGTCTGCTATCTTATTGCCTAAAATGGCGATCCGAAAAAGCCGGAAATCGCTTTGGCTCAAACCTATTTTGCAATCCAGACCCGCAGACAGGAAATATTTGAGCAAGCAAGCGAGGACCACAAGCGTTTGTTTATCCGCGGCGAAGTTAGCTTGGAAAATAAAAAATTATTTTCTACAGCTAAGCAAGATCCGTCCCTAAGGCTTCCCCTGGTTATTTGATTATTTTGTCTGATAGTTTACAAATATGAAAATTTATCATCAGAAAAACACGTCAAGGAGTTAAAGCGCGAAAAAAAAGATGCTGTTGAAAAAGAAAAATGAATTTTATCGAATTGCGAATATTTTTGATAAAATTGGATAATTAGTTTATTATATTTTTGAGCAATGAATTTATGAATAAAAATATAATAAAACAAGCATTAATGGAGCGGAAAGAGGAAATAATCGCTTATTGCTTGTAAGCACCCGGCAGCGGTTGTCGTCTTTGCCGAATTAATTTAGCTAATGTTTGGCAAGTAAGCCGATGACTTGACATATACAAAATATCTATATAATATATATATATGTATATACAAAATATCTATATAATTTAAGTAGAATAAAAATGATTTCTGCTAATATAAAAGGAAAAATTAAAAATCTAAAAACAAGAGAAATTTTTTCTAAAATTATCGATTTATTGGAATTGCCGGATATAATTATTCTGATGGGCATGCGGCAGACCGGAAAGAGCAGTCTGCTTTTTCTGACGATCAGATATCTTTTGGAAAAAATACCCCCTAAGAACTTGTTTTATTTTTCATTGGAAGACAGCCTTGTTCTGGATGGCTTTAATCGTAATCAGAAAGAGCTGGCAAAAATTATTGAAACCGGAGAAGTTGATGATGGATTCCCTTGCTACATATTTATTGACGAGATCCAGCATCTGGATGATCCGACCCGGTTTTTGAAATATTATTATGATAATTATAGTCATTTTAAATTCATAATAACCGGATCTTCCAGCTTTGAATTGCGCAAGAAATTCAAAGATTCGCTGGCTGGGAGAAAAAAGATTATTCCTATCCATCCGCTTTCCTGGAGAGAATTTTTATCTTTTAAAAATGTAGCAGCAAATCCTTTAAAAATGATATCCAGCGAAGTGGAAAGCAAAAAAATGACCGAACTTTGGGAGGAATTCATTATTTTCGGCGGTCATCCGAAGATTCCGCAGCTTATGAATAGTAATTCCAAGATCGAAGAGCTTGGTGATATTTTTAGCTCGTATCTCGAAAGAGATATCCGCGATATCGGCAATATTGAAAATATGAGCGCGTACAATAATCTGGTCAAGATGCTTGCCGTGCAATGCGGCAATCTGGTTAGTGCGAAAAATATTTCCGATAATCTAGGCCTTAATCTGATCACTTTGCGAAAATATCTTTTTCTGCTTGAAAAAAGTTTTGCCTTGTCTCTTTTAAAACCGTTTTTTAAAAATAAGATTAAGGAAGTGACCAAAATGCCAAAAGTATATTTTGAAGATATCGGCATCAGGAATTTTGCCGTATCGGATTTTCGCGCGCTTGAACAGCGGCCGGACCTTGGTGCGCTAGTTGAGAATTTCGTTTTCAACGAACTTCAGAAAAGGGTCGGGATTGGCGAAGAAATATTCTTTTGGCGCAGTGTTGCCACGCAAGTAGAAGTCGATTTTGTGCTGAAGAAGGGAAGCGATTTGCTTCCGATCGAAGTCAAATATCAGAATTATAATGAAGCAAATATCTCTCCCGGATTGAAAAAATTTATCATAGAGCATAGGCCTGAAAAAGCGATCGTCGTGACCAAAAATTTTTCTGTGGAAATTATATTCGAAAAATGTAAAGTATCCTTTGTTCCGGTCTCTGTATTTTCGGATTTCCTTTTTAAATATAGAGGTTTCAGGCAAGATACGGCAGATCAGAAACTTTCGATATGCAATACTTGACTATATTAAAAAATTCAGAATAAAAAGAATTGACAAAACTTGTAAATAATGTATAGTTAGATATATCTTTTATTACATACAATGTATTTTTAGCTATATGCAAAGGCACCTTGATTCTGTCATTAATAAGCATTTTAGTAAGTATAAGCAGGTTTTGATATTGCTTGGATCTAGACAGGTCGGTAAAACGACTATCGTAAAAAAATTGTTCCCGAATGCGGAATATTTTTTAGTTGATAATGAACCGATCCGAAAAATATTGGAAACCTATGATTTTGAAACCTACAAAACGCTGATAAAGCAGGATGCGAGGCAGATGATTATCGATGAAATCCAGCTGTTAGCCGACCCTGGGCGGGCAATAAAAATAATTTACGATCAGGCAAGCAATATTCAAATTATTATTACCGGATCTTCGTCATTTCATATCAGAAATAAAACCGGTGAAAGTTTGGCTGGCCGAAAGATTGATTACAAGATTTATCCTTTGACATTTTCAGAGTATCTACAGCAGAAAGGCATTGAAAAAGAATTGAATTATAATATTCTACAAAAAATAAGCGCAAAAAGTCCGCAAACTATGCCTGACAGGCTTTATCGCTTCGATATAGCGAGTATCCTGGAAAACGTCTTGATTTACGGTTTATATCCGCAAATGATCGAAAGTCCAAATGATGAAAAATATCTTTTGAATTTTTGCGATAGCTTGATTTTTAAGGATATTCTCGAATTAAATCTAATCGAGGACAAAAAATTGGCGTTTAATCTTTTGAAATTACTGGCTTTTCAGATTGGAAATTTGATAAATTATTCAGAGTTGGCAGTAAGTCTTGGCGCGGACCAGAGGACTGTTCGGCGTTACATGGAGATTTTTGAACAAAGTTTCATAATATTCCGACTGTACCCGTATTCCAGGAATAAGCGCGATGAAATTTCCAAGTCACCGAAAATATATTTTTTTGATACTGGTCTTCGTAACGCTTTGATTCGGGATTTTTCCGGACTTTCCGCACGGAGCGACAAAGGCGCCTTGTTTGAAAATTTTATTATCTCCGAAGCCGTAAAGCAAAACGATTATTCCGATAGCGGTTATATGCTATATTATTGGCGCACGAAACAGGGATCTGAAATCGACTTGGTGTTGGAAAAAGATGGCGCGCTTGTCGGGGCTGAGCTGAAATACGTCCGTAAAGCCGTCAATAGCGCTTTTAAAAATCGTTATCCCGATGCTGATTTAAAAATTATCACAGCCGCAAACTTTTATTAGTCCGGTTGCATATGGCATGAATTATGATCCAGTCTTGGGATAAAAAGATATAAATGTTATTAGGTGCAATATGAAAAAAATCACAAAAAAATATTATAAATTTTTTATTGCCGCCGCTTTTTTAGTTTTAGTTGTATTTTTTGTAATTTTTAAGATCGGTTCAAGACCGGAGCGTTTCAGTTTGAAGATGCCCAAGCGCTATGGCGGAGCAGTCGAGCTGGCATCGGGAATGTCCAGACTGGCTTTCTCGCCATTGGACGGATTTGAAGCACGGGCCGAAAAAGAAGACAATGGCGTTATTTTTAGAAATGCCTATGAAAAGACCGATGTAAAAAGCCGGGTTGAAAATTATTTTTTTAAAGAAGACATAGTGTTAAAAGAGCCGGGGCATCCGGCAGAGTTTCGCTTCAAAGTCAGCGCCGACGGCTTGATTGCCAAAAAAGAAGCAAACGGCGATTTGGGCTTTTATTCATCCGCGCACAAAGTGCGCGAAGCCAATGCGCCTCACCCCCTGGATCTGGTTTTTAGCATTCCGGCCGCTTTTTTAATCGATGCGGCAGGCGAAAAAAGCTCCGTGAAAGACGTGTCCATGGATTATCTTGATGGCGTTCTGTCGCTAGTGCCGTCGGCCGCCTGGCTCAGCTCGCATCCGTATCCCATTACGCTTGACCCGTCGGTCGAGATCAGCGTGCTCAACTTTTATTCGCACCCTTTTATGGGCGACGATTGGATCGTGAGTTTTGCGACTCGCGGACAGGCCGACTTGGCTATCACCCCGAACGACGCGGCAACGGTCGCGGACGACGAATTCGTATCGCTCTGGTGCGGAGAAAAACAGGTCCAGCCGCAGATTTTACCAGGGGATGTTATTTTTTATAAAAATTGGGAATGCGCCAAAACAGCCAAGATCATTCATAATACCAAAAAAGCCGGCGATCATACGCTCAAATTCCAATTCGGCGGCGAAATCGCCTACGCCTACAATCATTTTACCGGCGATCGCCGTTATGCCTGGGGCGAGAATGTCGGCTGGGTCAATGCCAGTTCGACTTATGAAAGAATAGCAGTATCCGATGCCGGCATAACCGGCTATGCCTGGGGCGAGAACATCGGCTGGATCAAATTCGACTACGATGGCGTTGCCGGCGCGGCCAACACGACCGCAACCGATTGGGGCGTTACGAATGACGGCGCCGGCAATCTTGCCGGCTATGCCTGGGGCGAGAATATCGGCTGGCTGAATTTTCATCCGGACAGCGCGCAAGTCAAAATCGACCGCGATACCGGCGATTTTACGGGCTATGCCTGGGGCGAGAATATCGGCTGGATCAATTTCGAGCATGGCTTATTCAATTATGTGATGCGCAATACCGATGTGCCGTCCGTTGTGACTTATCCGGCTGGCAATGTCGCCTCAAAATCCGTAATGGCGCGGGGAAACGCTTGGCGCCGCGGTACGGATATTACGGAAAGGGGCTTCAAATACGGACTTACCGAAACAGACACTTGGACCAAGAGCGAAGGCGGGAATTTTAATTCCGGTGATTTTGAACTGCTTTTAGAAAATCTTAGTCCCGGCATCACTTATTATGTCCGTGCTTATGCGGTAAACAGCGAAGGCGCGATTTACGGCTCTTATGTCGCTTTTACGGCCGAAGCGGAGCAGAAGAGCAACCCGATTATCCTGAAAAAAGGAATAATATTCAAGAATCCCATGATTTTGAAATAAAATTATTAATCCATAATTTGCGATCATATGCCAAGAAAACAATTCATCATTACTATCGTCTTGTCTGTCATTATGACAATGGCGGCCGTGCATTCCGCTTCCCGCGCCGGCACGCTTAATCCCGCTTCCGCACCGGCCAGCACCATGAAGACTCTGGAGGATATTTATTGCCATATTTCAGGCTGTACCGCCGGTTCATATAGCATCGATTCGCCGGGCGCGGTGAGTGCGACTATGCACGACTTGGATGACATATATGACGCCCTGGACACTTACCGCGATCAGATCGATTATTCGCTTGAAAAAAATCAGATTTGGGATGATAATAAAGGAACATCCAGCTCAACTGCCAATAACCTGTCTTATGCGTATTCCAATTTGATTGATCAGAATTTTGAAGAAGGCACCTGGACTCTTTATAATGACGCGACTTTAAACGGAGAATTGGTGGCCTCTAATGCGGTATATAAAGATGAGCGCACGGGATTATATTGGGCTGATTGTTATAGCTCGACCTCAAATGCCGGCAGCTGCAGCTCCAGATCGAATAGCTTTGCCTTGAATGGAACCGTTGATGACGCTGACGACGGACTGGATGCCGAGGCCGGCAATTCTACGAATTATTGCGAAACCCTTTCCCTGGATTCAAACGGTGACGGAACAGATGAAACCGATTGGTATTTGCCCAGCCAAAAAGAGCTGATGCAGGCATATATTAACGGTTTTGCCAACAATGTCGTCCGTCCGGATCATGCCTTTTGGTCTTCGACCGAATATCACAATGATACGGACAATGCCTGGTATGTCAGAATGTCTTATGGCTATACTTATCATGCCGCCAAGTCAACGATCAGCGGCGTTTATACCCGTTGCATCCGCCGCTGAATGATTATATAATTATAAGCGATCATGAAAAAAATCATTAAAAAATATTTTAAATTTTTTGTTGCCGCCGTTTTTTTTATTATTGTTATCTCTTTTGCATATCTAAGGATCAGTTCAAAATCCGAGAGCTTTAATCTGAAAACGCCGGGACGCTACGGCGATGCGCTTGAGCTTCGCTCCGGTTTTCTCGCCCTTTCTATCGCGCCTTTGGGCGGCAGAGAAGCACGGGCCGAAGCAGACGGAGCGGGCGCTATCTTTAAGGATGCTTATGAAAAAACAGATGTTCGGAACCGGGTTGAGAGCTATTTATTCAAGGAAGATATTATTCTAAAAGAACCGGGTCATCCGGCGCAATTTCTCTTCCGAATTGGCGCGGACGGATTGTCCGCAAAAAAAGAGCCAAACGGCGATCTTGGATTCTATTCGTCCGAGCATAAGCCGCATGGCCAAGACGATCCGCATTCCCTGGACTTGATCTTTAGCATTCCGGCCGCTTTTTTGATCGATGCCAAGGGCGGAAGAAGTTCGACCAAAGATGTGGCCATGGAATACTCCAATGGAGTCCTGACGCTTATTCCGGACAAAGCCTGGCTTTCTTCGCATCCGTATCCGATTATTCTGGATCCTTCGGTCGAGATCAGCGTGCTTAATCTGTATTCGCATCCGCTTACGGGCGATGACTGGATTGTGAGTTTTGTTACGCGCGGCCAAGCCGATTTGTCCATTGCCCCCAACGACGCGGCTACGGTAGCGGACGACGAATTCGTGTCGCTTTGGTGCGGCGAGCGGCAGATGAATCCGCAGACTTTGGCAGGGGATATTATTTTTTTTAAGAATTGGGAATGCGCCGAGCCGGCCAAAATAATCCATAATACCAAAAAAGCCGGCGACCATACTCTAAAATTCCAATTTGGCGCTGAAATCGCTTATGCCTACAATCATTTTTCCGGCGATCGGCGCTATGCCTGGAGTGAAAATTCCGGCTGGATCAATGCCAGTTCAACGCATGAAAAATTGACAATATCAAATCAAGGCGTCACCGGCTATGCCTGGGGCGAGAATATCGGCTGGATTAAATTTGATTATGACGGGACAGCAGGCGCGACCAATACTACCGCGACTGATTGGGGGGTTATTAATGACGGGTTGGGAAATCTGGGCGGCTATGCCTGGGGCGAAAATATCGGCTGGATCAATTTTCATCCTACTCACTCTCAGGTTAAGGTTGACCGCAGTACCGGAGATTTTTCCGGTTATGCCTGGGGAGGAAATGTCGGCTGGATTAATTTCGGGCATACGCTTTCAAATTACGTGATGCGCTATCAGGATCCTCCGGAGGTATTTACTAAGCCGGCCGCGAGCATCGGCTCAAAGACGGTTACCGCGCGCGGAGAATCCTGGCGCCGCGGAGCGGACATTACGGAAAGAGGATTCAAATACGGGCTTACCGAAACCGATACTTGGACCAAGAGCGAATCAGGCAGTTTTGATTCCGGAAATTTTGAATTGTTTTTGGAAAATTTGACGCCGGATTCTACCTACTATGTCCGCGCTTACGCCGTGAACAGCGAAGGAACCGTTTACGGCTCTTATGTTTCTTTTGCCACTGAAGCTTCCCAAAAAGGCAGTCCTATAATATTCAATGAAAACACTTTATTAAAAGAAGATTTGAAAATGAGATAGCATGGCTTGTCTTTGGGTTGAAATTAATGCTAATATGTTATTAGCGCCGATGGAAGATCGATAAAATATTTTTAGTAATCATAAAATATAAAACCATGAAAAAAACTATTATTTTCGGCATGCGCCAACTGATCCCATTCCCGGTAGCCGCTCAGATGATCTTTGTATTGTTTTTCAAATTCTTTGGTCGGGAGGCGCTGAGACTTTGCGATAGAAATTAGCGAGGATGGTTCCTCTTCCGCCGTCTTCTTTTAAAAAAAGAGCGAATTCATTATTTAACTGTGTGCCGGGAAAATTAAAATGAATCTCTCGTTTTAACAGTTCTGTTTGCCCCTCAACCTGCCAATATCGGCGCCTGAATGTTAGCAGGGTCCTTCTGCCTCTAATGGGAAAATCAGTGATTGTTATCTCTTTGAAACCCTTTGATGCTATTTTTTTACCTTTCATTTCCTCCGTAACCGGAGGAATATTTTTTTCTTCCAGAATTATTTTTAAATCGTTTTCATTAATATCGCCTCCGGCGATATTAAACCATTCAAAAACCCCCTCGGGAAAAATTAATTCCAAAATTGATTTTTCATTTATCATAATGATAATCATTAGTTTAATTATGATTACCATTATACCTGCTTTAGGCTAGATTTTCCAATCTAGTCCAGCAAATTGCGTATGACCCGTTTTTTGTGAAATGGGGTTTGCTTCTGCCCTGTCGATCATGCTATAATATATGCATCAAATATATTTTTTATCCTGATGTTTCGCCGCATTTAGGACGATTTTCCCCATGTTGCATATTATTTTAATATTAAATAATTTTTTGTCATTGCCATCTTTTTGGCAGTGATTTTTTTTGTTGGAAAAAGCATGAAAATGATTTTTAAGAAAAATAAAAAAATATCTCGGGTTTTCGCCATGGCGAAGAATTCTTTTGAGAGAGTGTTTTATTTTTTTAAAAAAAGCAAAAGAAAAAAAGCTTTTGCCGCAGTTTTGATTTTTGTTGTCTTGTCTTCTGTTTTTTTCGCATTTAATCCTTTTGTTGCCAAGGCGGCTTGGTGGAATGATGCTTGGGGCTATCGCCGCGCCATTCCGATTGATAATGACGGGGGAGAACAGGCAAATATCAGGGTGGGCATTAGCATTGATACCGCTTCGCTTATTGCCGAAAACAAGCTTAAAGCCGATTGTGCCGATATGCGCTTCAGTCTGCCAAGCGGAGCGCCTTTGGAATACTATTTGGAGAGCGGCTGTAATACTGCCAATACGAGCATTTGGCTCAAATATGATCTTTTACCGGACGGCGATTCTACGGTTTATTTTTATTATGGCAATCCTTTTGCCAAGAGCGCTTCCGTTTTGATGCAATTCAATATTCCTGCCGCGAACTCGGTTGATGATGGCGCTATAAAAAGTGAAGAAAAAGGTCCGGGACCTATTGCTTATTACGAATTGGATGAGGAGCAGGGAATCTCTGCCCGCGATTCTATGGGCAGATTCGACGCCTCCCTCACAGGCCCTTCCTGGCTCGCCAAAGACGCCTGTCTCTCCGGTTCTTGCCTTTCGTTTGACGGCGCGGACGATTATCTCTCTCGCACCGGCACGATCCCGGATATCCAGACTGTCCAATTCTGGGCCAAGACAGCCACAGGCTCAAATCCGTTTATTTATCTTA
>Ga0265296_1001443_pt1 | contig 27356 bp, 24 predicted proteins | sample MunlanPumphouse1_FD_189073 | JGI IMG/M metagenome (GOLD analysis project Ga0265296, IMG submission 189073) | Groundwater microbial communities from a municipal landfill in Southern Ontario, Canada - Pumphouse #1 | ecosystem: Environmental > Aquatic > Deep subsurface > Groundwater | place... | reverse complement strand
CTTAGCGGAAGGCACCGAAATAAGCAAAAAAGATGTGGTGGCCTTGGTCGAAAAACTGGTCGGCTTGGCCTACTCGGAAGTGAAGAAGAACGGCGAATTTACCTTGCATGGCGTGGGCAAGTTAGTCAAGGTTGCTCGCAAGGCGAGAGTCGGACGCAATCCGGCGACCGGCGCCACCATCCAGATTCCGGCTAAGACCGTGGTTAAATTCCGCGTTTCCAAAGCGGCCAAAGAAGCAATCCTGTAATCGCATTTTACCCTATGGAATAAAGTTTTTGCTAAAGCAAAAATTTGGGCACAGTCCTATTCCATAGGGTAAAGTTTTAAAATCCCATTTTGCTATTCGGCGAAATGGGATTTTATGTTATAATAGTATTATTATAATTTTAGTTTTAATGGATTGTTATTTATGTTAAACAAATTGCCAAAAAAGGCCTGGGTTATTACGGTTGATATGGGCTACGGCCATCAGCGCGCTTCTTATCCCTTGCGTTTTTTGGCCAAGGGCAAAGTCATTTCTGCCAATAATTATCCCGGCATCCCGGAATCGGATAAGGGCTTTTGGGTGAACGGCCGAAGTTTTTATGAATTTATTTCCCGCTTTAAAAAAGTGCCGATTATAGGCGAAAGGGCTTTTGATTTGTTTGACCGGTTACAGGCCATTCCCGCCTTTTATCCCAAAAGGGACTTATCCAAACCCAACCTCCAATTGAAAGAGGTTTATAAATTACTGGAAAATAATAATTGGGGCAGGCATTTAATGATAAAATTGGCCAAGGAAAATTTACCCCTAGTCACCACGTTTTTTATTACGGCCATGATGGCGGAATATTATAATTATCCGGGGGAAATTTATTGCGTTATTTGCGATGCCGATATCAGCCGGACTTGGGCGCCGCTCAATCCCCACTGCAGCCGGATTAATTATTTAGCGCCGTGCAAAAGGGTGGTGGAAAGATTGAAACTATATGGCGTGAGGCCGAATAAAATATTTTTAACCGGTTTTCCCCTGCCCGCAGAAAATGTCGGTGAAAATTTGAATATCTTAAAGCAAGATTTGGGCAAACGGCTGATCAATTTGGATCCGGATAAAATTTATATTTCTCAATATAGAAAAACTTTGCTCTCGTTTTTGGGTCGGGATTTAAAAATGACGCCGACCAGGCCGTTAACCATTACTTTTGTCGTGGGCGGGGCGGGCGCGCAGAGAGAGCTGGGCGCGACCATTATCGGCGGTCTGAAAAAAGAGATTTTGGCCGGCAAGGTGAGGATAAATTTAGTCGCGGGCATTCATTTAGAGATTAATAAATATTTTAAAGAGGCGATCCGAGTCCACCGATTATCAAAAAAATTAAATCAGGGGATTGAGATTATTTTTTCGCCGAACAAAATGGATTATTTCAAAAAATTTAATCAGGCGTTGAGAACCACCGATATTTTATGGACCAAGCCAAGCGAGCTGTCTTTTTATTGCGGGTTGGGTTTGCCGATAATTATGGCCCCGCCCATCGGCTCGCAGGAAATTTTCAATCAAAGATGGCTGCAATCCATCGGCGCGGGCATCAATCAGGACGATCCGCGCTATGCCAATGAGTGGCTTTCTGATTGGCTCAAATCGGGCTGGCTGGCCGAAGCGGCCATGCAGGGCTATATGGAAGCGCCGAAATATGGGACTTATAATATTGAAAAAGTGGTATTTGAAAAACCCGAGGAGGCCAAGGCGGTACAGACAGTTTTACAGTATTAAATTATGCTTAAAAATTTTTTATCATTTTTAATATTAAGCGTTTTGGGCGGGACGATTATCGGCTCGCCTGTTTTTGCCGCGGGAAATTTGATTAAAACAAAATCAAGCCCGGCGGTTTATTATTTAGCGGATAATAATCTCCGCCATCTTTTTCCCATAGCCAGCGTCTATAAAAGCTGGTATCAAGATTTTTCTGGAATAAAGGTGTTGGCGCCCAAGGAAATGGCCCAATATCCGCTGGGCAAAAATATCCCAGTCCGCCCCGGCCTCAATATCGTTTCTTTTGAGACGGATATAAATTTATACGCGGTAGAGCCGGGCGGGGTTCTGCGCCGGTTTGCCAGTCCGGAAGCCATCAAGGGGATTTATGGCCCGGGCTGGGAAAAGCGGATTATTAAATTACCCGATGTTTTATTTGGCGATTATCAAAAAGGCGAAGACATTAGGGAATTAGTGGAATTGCCCGACGGCTTAGTTTATAAACTAACCAATGATGGCAAGTATTATTATAAAAAAAATAATTTAATTTGGCCGTTTAAGGATTTAAAGGGCCTGGCGGAAAATAATTTCAAGATAGATGGGATTGTTTCCAGCAATATAGAATTTAATAAAAGAAAAAAAGAAATTTCCGGTTTTGACCAAAACATTTTTAATCCGGTGGCAGAGCCCCTTACCTCAACCGCCGACTGCGAGAATAAAAAATTCAAAGTCGCTTTTTTGTTTATTACCGACGGCGCTCAATCAACAGTGGATATGGCTAAGATTAAAATTATTAAAGAACGACTGGCGGAAAATTTTCCCTGGGCGACTGGCGGCTTGGTTTCGGCCAATGTGGATTATCCCGCGATTATTTTAAGCGGGGATGAAAAATTATTTTATAAAGACCTGAGCGGTAAAAAACAGATTGACAACGAAGCGATTAATATTTTTTATGACAAAAATCCTGATATTTTTGATTTTATAATTTTATATAATAATTTTATCGCCAATGAGCCCGATGTCGCCCATTATTTGAAAATTACTAATAATTTTACGGGAACGGGTAATGGCGAGAGGGACGCCAGCCGCTTATTCGGCAGCCGCGGGAAATTGAAAGGCGTGGCCAATATGGGCAATTTAAATAAATACAGCATTGAAAATGAGGACGCATTGAATCAATCCGTAAATTATATTTTGCACGAAATACTCCATCACTTTAGCGCCCGCGCCAGATTTAAAACCGAGGACGGGAGCATCAGCACGGCTTTATTGACGGGTGAAAATTTTGACCATTGGAGTAAATACGTTGATTTTGTTTCGCCGGTGGGCGGCGGCGGCTGGATTGACAACGGCGATGGCACTTTTACCAACGGCGCCACATTAAACACTTCGCTCAAAAAGAAATTTTCCAATTTGGATTTGTACTTTATGGGCTTATGGCCAAAAATGGCGGTCGGGCCGATAAAATATTTAGCACCCGATAAGGCCGGCGATCCGGGCAATATTATTTCGGCTAAATTAAAGGCGGTAACCATAGACCAGATTGTTAACGCCATGGGCGATTGGAATTGCCAGCTATAATTAAAAAATTTTAATCACGGGGTGTAGCTCAGTTGGCTAGAGCGCCCCGACGTTACGTCGGGGAGGTCGCCGACCAAAATAAATATGAAAGGGTTTGTTTATATAATTCAAAGCATTAAATCAGGATTATTTTATATTGGTTCTTCGGAAAATCCAGTCAAAAGATTAGAGCAACATAATTCTGGTTTGGTTGTTGCCACTAAAAATAAAGGCCATTGGGAATTAAGATTTTTTCAAGAATATGACAATATGACTGTTGCTAGGAAAATTGAATATAAATTAAAAAAATTAAAAAGAAGAGATATTTTAGAGAAAATAATAGAAGATAAAATTATAAAATTAAAAGACGGGGTGTAGCTCAGTTGGCTAGAGCGCTACGTTCGGGACGTAGAGGTCGCCCGTTCAAGTCGGGTCACCCCGAAAAATAAATAAGGTCTTTGAGAAAAATAGCTCACTGATAATTCGCGACTTGGGCGAGGGCAGGAGCGAGCCATCAGGCGAGCGTAGATGAATGCGAGCAAGTGCGAGCATTCAGCTCTGCCCGGGAACGCCCGTTCAAGTCGGGTCACCCCGAAAAATAACAAATAATAATTATAATGGTTAGAGCGCCCCGATGTGACGTCGGGGAGGTCGCCCATTCCCGCTGCGCGATATACACTGGCGCGATATTGATAATTTTTTTAAAACAGGTTATAATAATTTTTATGGTTAATTATTAATTTTATTCATGTCAAACATACAACATTTAGCGATTATTATGGATGGCAACCGCCGATGGGCCAAAGAACATGGCTTGCCATCGCTGGAAGGCCATCGTCGCGGTTATAATAAATTAAAACAAGTTGGTGAGTGGTGTCTCGCCCGAGGAATTAAATATTTTACGGTCTATGCCTTTTCCACGGAAAATTGGAACCGGGCGAAAAGAGAAGTCAATTATTTGATGAGATTATTGGAAATAGGACTGACAAAAGAACTGTCATTTTTTATGGCAAGAGGCATTAGAATCAGGGTGATAGGCCGCCGCCAAGAATTGTCCGAGCGATTGCAAAAAGCGATTATCAAAGCCGAAGAGGCGACAAAAAATAATAATAAGGGCACGCTTAATCTCGCCATTAATTATGGCGGGCGACTGGAAATCGTGGAAGCGGTTAAGAAAATTATTAAGAAAAAAATTAATCCGTCAAAAATTACCGAAAAAATGATTTCCGAAAATATTTGGACCGCGGGACAGCCGGACCCGGATTTGATTATTCGGACTTCGGGGGAACAACGCCTTTCCGGTTTTTTGACTTGGCAGTCGGTTTATTCGGAATTATATTTTGTTAAATGCCATTGGCCGGCTTTCTCGGAAAAGGACTTGGACAAAGCCATTGATGACTATAATAATCGGCACCGAAGATTTGGAGGCAATTAAAATTTTATAAAAAGAAGACCGTCCCCCACTTTATTAAAGTGGGGGGCGGTTTTTTTGTGGCGATTGTTTATTCCGCCGAAAACATATCTTTCAGCCACGCTTTACACTCTTGGGGATACTGAATGAAGTTAACAATAAATCCCAAAAGAATAAAGCCGCCGATGACGGCGAAGCCGATAAACGTGGATGTGGCCGTGGGCTCACCGTCCGGCTCAACCCGGCAGGGGAGGAAAGGAAGAATGAAAAGAGACATACACATAATACCTCGGCCCCAGTACGGAGAGCGCGGTAACTGGTCCAGAAAACGTGAAATAGCCGGCCACTTATGTTGCAGAAAGGTAATGATAATCGCGGCGGCCAAAAAGTTCGCCACAATAATGCCTTCCTGCCACATGGTTTTGGCGATCTCCGCTTCATTATCCAGGCCCACCCTCTTAACGGCGCTGAAAATCATGAGGGCGGGGATGCTCAAAAGAGCAACCACCAGCCCTGTCCACGGCGCTTTTTTAAAGGACAACATACTGCATCTCCTTTAATCAACTGGAATTGGAACAAATTACTGTAAATTTAGTATAGCACATAATTTACTGTTTGTCAAGCAATTTTGCTCGCAATTTTCTTGATTTATATTGACCGCCAGAGTAATATTCAAACATAAATATTAATAGTAATTTATGGACTTATTTGATAATTTAAATAATGAAAACGCGCCGCTGGCCGACAGAATGAGGCCGGTTGATTTAGATCGGTTTGTCGGGCAAAATGAAGTCATCGGCCCGACCAAGTTATTGCGCCGATTAATTGAGCGCGATGAAATTCCTTCAATGATTTTTTGGGGTCCGCCCGGCTCGGGCAAAACCACTTTGGCTCGCATTATCGCCAAGATGACCAACTCGGTTTTTATTTCTTTTTCGGCCGTCACCGCGGGCGTCAAGGATTTAAGGGAAATTATTGAGCAGGCCAAAGAAAGGCGGAAGTATAATAATCAAAAAACAATTTTATTTATTGATGAAATCCACCGCTGGAACAAATCCCAGCAAGACGCTTTACTGCCGTACGTGGAAAATGGCACGGTGGTCTTAATTGGCGCCACCACCGAGAATCCGAGTTTTGAGGTCAATTCGGCCTTGCTTTCCCGCAGCCGGGTTTTTGTTTTAGAACAGCTGTCGCCGGAAAATTTGGTGGATATTTTAAAGCGGGCGATAGTTGACCGCGAGCGCGGATTTGGCAATTTAAAGATAAAAATAGAAGATGAGACGTTTAATTATTTAGCCAATATAGCCAATGGCGATGCCCGCGTGGCTTTGAATGCTTTGGAGTTCGCGGTTAAGGCCACAACGGCCGATAAAAATGGTATAATAGATTTAAACAAGGACATGATCAAAGAGTCCTTGCAAAAATCAAGTTATCTGTATGATAAGAAAGGCGAAGCGCATTATAATATAATTTCCGCGCTTCATAAATCGCTTCGGGGCAGTGATGCCGATGCGTCCTTATATTGGCTCGGCCGAATGCTGGAGGCGGGTGAAGACCCTTTATATGTTGCTCGGCGATTAGTCAGGTTTGCCTGTGAAGATGTGGGCTTGGCCAATTCTCGCGCTTTAGAGCAGGCCGTGGCCGGCTATCAGGCCTGTCATTTTATCGGCTGGCCCGAATGTAATGTGATTCTGGCGCAGGTGGTGGTTTATTTAGCCAAATGTAAAAAAAGCAATAAGCTCTATGAAGCGTATAATAAGGTACAGCGGGATGTGAGAGAGACCATGGATGAGCCCGTGCCCCTGCATTTACGAAACCTGCCTCGCCTGCCGGGAGGCAAGGCGGGTGCGCCGACTAAACTGATGAAGGACTTGGGCTATGGCCGGGACTATAAATATAGCCCGGAATATGATTATAAAGAGGAACAGGAGTATATGCCGGAAAAGCTAAGAGGAAGAAAGTATTTAAAATAATTTATGATTCGTGAGAAATCAGCTGGGGTTATAGTATTTCGCCTGCACCCTAAAGAAGGGCTGCAGTATTTGGTTTTGTATCATCGGGGCGTCTATTGGAATTTTCCCAAAGGCCGGGTGGAGCCGGGCGAAACCGAGACCGAGGCGGCCTTGCGCGAATTAAAAGAAGAGGCGGGGATTGTTAATATTAAATTAATTGAGGGTTGGCGCCAGCAGACCCAGTTTTTCTTTAAAGAAAACCGTAATAATAAAATAGAATTGATAAAAAAAGATTTTATTTTATATTTAGCCAAAGCGTCCATAGGCGCGGAATTAAAAATTTCTTCAGAGCATAATGGCTACGGCTGGTTTGATTTTAAAACCGCGAGTAAATATCTGCGTTTCAAGGGATTAAAAGAAATTTTGGCCGAAGCCGAGTCCTTTATCCAGCACCATATAAATAAATTTAATCATAAAAAATAATTTTTGCCGCGTTTAAAAACGGTGGCAGAAGAAAGGGGGTGGAAAAATGGCAAATCAACAAATCGGAAAAATCACTCATTATTTTAGCAATATCGGGGTTGGCGTAATTGGCTTAATCGACGGTGGGCTGGGCGTGGGCGATATGATAAAAATAGAAGGCCATGGTGTTGATTTTGAGCAGATTGTCACTTCAATGCAAATAGATCATCAGCCCGTAGCCAAGGCCCAAGCGGGGCAGTCGGTTGGCTTAAAAACCGATCAGGCCGTAAAAGAGGGAGATATCGTTTATAAGGTATTATAGCCGTGCCAAAAGACACTAAACCAAAATTATTATTGCATATCTGCTGCGCGTCTTGCAGTGGTTTTTTGGCGTCCGAGCTGGCAAAAGATTTTACGGTTATGGCTTATTATGGCAATGCCAATATTTATCCGGAAGCCGAGTTTAAAAAACGACTGGCGGAAGCCAGAAATTTTTTCACAAAAAATGAAATAAATTTTATTGAGGCGGACTATAATCATGACCATTGGCTCGGTTTGATCGCCGGGCTGGAAAATGAGCCGGAACGCGGCAAGCGATGCATCCTGTGTTATTATAATCGCCTAAGGTCTTCGGCGGAATTTGCCCAAAAAAATAATTTTGATTATTTTGGCTCAACATTGGCTATCAGTCCGCATAAAGACGCTTTGGTGATAAATAATTTGGGGCGAGCATTAGAAAAACAAATCGGGATAAAATTTTTGGCCGGCGACTGGAAAAAGCAAGACGGCTTTAAAAAAGCCATGGCCTTCAGCCGTGAAAACGATTTTTATCGGCAAAATTATTGCGGTTGTGAGTTCAGTCATAAAAAAGTAGAATAGGTTTTTGATTTATGGTATAATATTTCCATAAGTTTAATTTATTTTATGTCTCCCGAAAAGTGGCAACAAACCAAAGGACAAATTCAAGATGCTTTTACTGATGTGGAAATTAGCCAGGGAAAATTACCCGAGCCCTATGTCGGTGAAGCGGAAATCGTCTTGTTTACCGGCCCTCTGGGCAAAATGAAATTAGAATATATTACCAAACCCGTTTTGTTAGACAAGAAAACCCATGGCTCGCGCCGCATTGGTTCGGAAACGGCCGTGGAATATATTTATTCGGATACGGAATTTACCCATCAGCTCAAGGCCCATAAATGGGACGAGGCGCAAAACGATTGGCTGGAAATTGATATGAGAGGTTCGTTTCAATTGTAGTAAATTTTATTCATAATTCCCATGCTTATGTACAAATTCAAATTCAAACCACAAAGGGACTTGCCCAAGGAGATAATTAAAAAAGCGGCCTTAGCCGGTTTAGGCGAGGTGATTTACCTTCTTTTAGTGTCTTGGTTTTTCATGGCCGGCTCGGCGGTTTTTCCCATCCAAACCAGCAACGCCATTTTGGGCATTATGGCTTTATTGATTTTGTTTGTGGCGAGCGCCGCTGTTTCCGGCGCCCTGATTTTGGGCTATCCGATTTTTTTGGCTTGGCAGAAAAAATATCGTGAAGCGATTATCGCCCTGACGGCTGCCATTCTGACGCTCTTTTTGTTTTTTATATTATTAATCATCGGCGCTTTGTTATTTTAAAATAATTTTTTTATTATGCCCAAGAAATTTTTACCCCAGAAACCGGAAATTGTTCCCAGCGAACCGGAAGTCACGGTTAAATCAATCATTTATAAAAAAATCGCGATTATTATCGTGGCCGTTTTTTTGGCTTTCGCCGCTATTTTTTTGATTTTAAATCGCGAGTATCAATGGCTGAGCAAGGAAACCGACAAGAAATTAAGCCAGCTTAATGAAAATCAAGTTGATGCCGTCCAACTGGAAAAAGATTATCGCCAAAATTTTATTCAAATTATGCGGGATTATCTGGCGAATTTTGCGGCCGGCGCCAATTTGACGAAAAGTGATTTATTAGATAAGACCAACCAAGCGCAAGAAAAGATTATGGCTTTAATTGTGCCGGCCAAGCTTAAGGACGTTCATTTGGCGGCGGTTTTACTTTTGTCGGGCCTGGAAGACAGCCTTAATAAAAATAATGAGCAGATGATTGAGTCCAAATTGAAAAATTTAAAGGACTTGCTGGCTAAATTTTAATCTAATCAGTGAGCTGGTTACAAAATTATGCTTTTTTTGCTAATTAGAATTTTTCCCGTTTTAATTCCGGTTGGTTATTTTTTTATCCTTAAATTTTTATTTGCCTTTAGTGGCGCTTGGTATTGGTTTTTAATTTTGGCGGCGGCCTTGAATTTATTTTATTTTATTTTATTAAACTGGAAACTGGGCCGGAAAAGGGTTTGGTTTTTTGCTCTTTATTCGGAAATTTTTGTCGTCCTCGGCTTGGTCAACGCCCTGCTCTTAAGCAATCAGATATTTATAAATCTATTTATTATTATTTGGTCCATAATTTATTTGATTTATTTAGAATCGGTATTTAATTATCTTTATCGGACGACAAGATTTTCCTTAATTGACTTGAAAAGCATTGCCGGTTATATCAGTTTGTTAATGTGTTTTATTATAAGCTATGCCCTGCTCAATTTTTATGTTTTTTTAAATTTTCCTTGGTGGGCTTTGATTATTATTTATTTTCCGGTCATTTTCATTTTGTTTTTTGAACGGTTTTTAGCTTATGATTTCCCTTTTAAAACAAATTTTTTATATTCGTTTTTGACGGCCCTGGTATTAATAGAAATATTAATCGTCCTGCTTTGGTGGCCGAACAGCATTTATGTTTTGGCCTTGATTTTATTGATTTTTTATTATTTATTAAGTTCAATCGCCATTTTATATTGGCAGGATAAATTAACCAAGAAATCGGCCAGACAATATCTGGTTTTTGCGGCCGTGGTTTTGGTTTTGGTTTTAATGACGGCGTCGTGGCGGTAAATGATTAAAACAGCGAGTATGAAAATTATCAGCAATAACACCATCAAGATTATGGCCTTGGCCATTGTTTTCGGTTTTTTGTCCGGCCTCCTCGGCTATGCTTTGGTTGGCCTGCCATTTTTCGGCAAGATTAATTTTTCCGACGTCAATTTAGACAGGAATATTATCATTGACCAGCCCAGAAACGTGATTGTGGAGCAGGATTTGCAGCTTAAGCAGGTGGAAAATAATCTTTTTCCCGCCCTCATTAATATATATATATCAAAAAAAGCGCCCAATCCGTTAAGCGCCGCCTATCTGCCCTCGGAAATTTTAGGCCAAGGGTTTGTTTTAACCTCCGACGGCTGGGTCGTTACCGCCAATCAGGTCTTGAGCGACCCCAAAATAAAATATTCGGCCGTGGGTTATCAGGAAAAATTATATGATTTTACAAATTTCATTGAAGATAAGGCGACCGGCGTGGTTTTTGGCAAAATGACGGCCAGCGGCTTGCCCGTGGCTTCTTTAGGCGATTCCAGTCAATTGACCATCGGGCAGACACTGATTTTAATTTATCAAAGAAAAAATATTGTCTTTGCTCATATTAAAAAAATCGGTTATGATTTTAAAAATCGCCAGGATTTAATTTTATCTTCGGATAATCCGGACAAAGAAATATTTCTTGATTTGCCGTTAGACCATGCTTTTAATGGCGGAGCAGTGGCGAATTTCAAGGGCGAAATTGTGGGCTTGGTTAATAATGGCCGAGTCATTCCGGTAAATTATTTTAAAACCGTGGTTAATCAGATTTTGGATAAACAAAAAATTGTTCGGCCGATTTTAGGCCTTAATTATATTGACCTGGCCCAGACTGAGGGCTTGATTGGCTTGAGAGATCGCGGCGCCTTAGTTTACGGCAATCCGCTAAAGGCCAGCCCGGCCTTTGAAAAACTCAAAGATGGCGATATTATTAAGAAGGTTGATGATGTGGAATTAAATTCTAATCACGGCTTGGCGGATTTGCTGAATAATTATAAAAAAGGGGATAAGGTGGAATTTTTGATTTTACGCGGTGGCAAGGAGCAGACCATTGAAATGGTGTTGAATTAAATTTTTATCTATATTTTAAAAACCGCCGTTTTTGCGATTGGCGGTTTTGATTTTGTTTTTATTTTTTGTCCGGTGTTTATTGAAATTACTCAATAATATTGGTTTGGCCTTGATGTGTGCTTCTTCTTCCCTCTCTTTTTTCCCAACCGCCGCCGTCCACCTCTTTTACTGAATGAATGTGGAACTCAATGCTGCGGGCGTAGTAATAAAGAGAACTTTTATTGAATAACTGATCCTTAGTCAGCTTCACCCATGCATCTTCGCCGGCAGAGACATCGGCTAGAAATTTTGTGGCATTGGTCTTAGTCACAATAATATGTTTCATTGCAATCTCAGATGAATTTGCCGATTTGATCATAATTGTGTATTCATCTGGTTGATGCATAAGCACCCGAACCACCCCATCCACCCTTTCCACTGTTTCGGGTGGTGTTGGCGCCATATAAAAAATTGAAATAATAGCGGTGAGCAAGAGAAGCAAGGGTAAACAAAAAACAAAGACCCACCGATTTAATTTCATGATAATTTCTCCTGTAAAGTGCGTATTTATATGATTTAAAACCATATAAAAGACATTGTGTCATATATTTATTATTTTGTCAATGGTGCATTTATATGTTCTATATTCTATAATTAACTTAAGAAACTTGTAATTTAACCCTATAAATTTAATTGGAATTTTTTTAGCTTGTAGGTTGTAGGAATTAACTTATAGGGCATATAAATTTTGATTCCTAGTTTTTACAACCTAATCTTGAATTCCTACAAGCTACCAGCTACAACCTATCACCTATTTATGTTCGTCCATCTCCATACCCATTCCCACTATTCGCTTTTAGACGGCCTCGGTAAAATTGATGATTTAATTAAAAAAGCAGTTGACAATCAAATGCCGGCTTTGGCGTTGACCGACCACGGCGTGATGTATGGCGCGGTGGAGTTTTATAAAAAAGCGAAAAAAGCGGGTATCAAACCGATTATCGGCGTGGAGGCCTATGTGGCCAGAAACGGGCATTTAAACAAAAGAGCCAAGATAGACGAAAAACCATACCATTTAATTTTATTAGCCAAAAATGAAAAGGGCTATAAAAATTTAGTAAAATTAACCACCATTGCCCACTTGGCCGGTTTTTATTATAAGCCAAGAATTGATTTTGAACTTTTAGAAAAATATCATGACGGGCTTATTTGCCTGACGGCCTGCTTGGCCGGCGAATTGGCCTCTCATATAATAAACGACAACCTCAAAGCGGCGCGCGAAATGATTGATAAGTATAAGAATTTATTCGGCGCCGGAAATTTTTATCTGGAGGTCCAGCGCCATCCGAGCATCCCCAGGCAGCACTTGGTTAATGAAAAGATTTACGAATTAAGTAGAGAAATGGACGTGCCGGTGGTCGCCACCAACGATATCCATTATCCGGATAAAGAAGATGATTACGCGCAGGATGTCTTGCTTTGCATTCAGACCAAGAAAACATTAGCCGATACGGATCGGATGACTTATGTGGGCGTTGATTTGTCCTTTAAGTCGGCCGAACAGATGAAAGAGGATTTTGCCGATTATCCCGAGGCCACGGCGAATACTTTAAAAGTGGCCGAGCAGTGCAATTTTGAGATGGCGATGGGACAGACAATTCTACCGGATTTTCCTCTGCTCCCGGGTATGACGGCCGATGATGAATTAAGGGCGCTTAGCGAAAAAGGGCTGGGAAAAAGATTTGGCGGCCGAGAAATAAGTCCGGAAATCAGGGAACGGCTAAATTATGAATTGGGAGTGGTTGCTCACACGGGTTATGCCGGTTATTTTCTGATTGTGGCCGATTTTATCAATTGGGCCAAGGATAATGGCGTGGTGGTCGGGCCGGGCCGGGGCAGCGCCGCCGGTTCCCTGGTTTCCTATTTAATCGGCATTACCAATATTGACCCGATAAAATACGATTTGGTTTTTGAAAGATTTTTAAATCCGGAAAGAATATCCATGCCCGATATTGATACGGATTTTGCCGACACCAGGCGCGATGATGTTTTATCTTATGTCACGGAAAAATACGGCCAGGACAAGGTGGCGCAGATCATTACTTTTGGGACCTTGGCGGCGCGCGCCGCCATTCGCGACGTGGGCCGGGTCATGGGCTTGCCTTATAATTATTGCGATCGGGTGGCCAAATTAATTCCCATGTTTATGAAATTGGGAGAAGCCGTAGAGGCGGTGCCGGAATTGAAAGAAATTTTAGCCGACGAAAATGGTCAGAAATTAATTAAGACCGCCATCCGGCTTGAGGGCGTGGTCCGCCACGCCTCCACTCACGCCTGCGGCGTGGTGATTACGCCCGAGTCGCTGGATAATTACAGCCCGAGGCAATACGGCAGCGGCGAAAATTCCATTGTCGTCCAATACGATGGCCATTCGGTGGAGGATTTGGGTTTGCTTAAGATGGACTTTTTGGGCTTGAGCAATTTGACGATTATTGAGCAGGCCCTGGAAATTATTGAAAAAATTCATGGCCTTAAAATTAATATTGATGATATTCCTTTAAACGACCAAAAATCGCTTAGGTTATTTCAAGAAGGCAAAACCACCGGCGTGTTTCAATTTGAGTCGTCGGGCATGAAACGTTATTTAAGGCAGCTTTTGCCAACCGACATAGAAGATATTATTGCCATGGTCGCTTTGTATCGCCCCGGCCCCATGGAATATATTCCGGATTATATCGCGGGCAAGCATGGCCGGAAAAAACCGCAATATCTGCACCCAAACCTAAAACCAATTTTAGAAAAGACCTATGGCGTGGCCGTCTATCAGGAACAATTGCTTCAGATTGCCAGAAGTTTGGCCGGCTTTAGTTATGGCGAAGCCGATATTTTGCGCAAGGCGGTCGGCAAAAAAATAAAGGAGTTGCTTAAAGAGCAGGAAACCAAAATGATTAAGGGCATGATAAACAATGGCATTAATGAGAAGGTGGCTAAAAAGATTTGGGAATTCATTCTGCCTTTTGCCTCCTATGGCTTCAATCGCTCTCATGCCGCTTGCTACGCCTTGATTGCTTATCAAACCGCTTATCTAAAAGCCAATTATTCGGCGGAATTTATGGCGGCGCTGCTTACTTCTGACCAGGGCAATGCCGACCGCATTGCGATTGAGGTGGACGAATGCCGGCAAATGGGCATCAAGGTTTTGCCGCCGGATATTAACGAAAGTTATTCCACTTTTACGGTCGTGGCCGAGAGTTTAAAGGAAAAACAGCCCCGCCTCCGTTTCGGGTTTTTGGCGATCAAGGGCTTGGGCGAAAATATCGTTAAAACCATCATTAAAGAAAGAAAAGAAAACGGCCGATTTAAAAATCTGGAAGATTTTTTGGGCCGGGTCAAGAGCAAGGACTTAAACAAAAGGTCATTAGAGTCGCTGATTAAGGCCGGCTGTCTTGATGGCTTTGAGGAGCGCAATAAAATATTAGCCAATTTGGACCTCTTGCTCACCTATATCCAGGAAGCCCATAGAAACGGCGAAAACGGCCAGGATAGCTTGTTTAATATGATGCCCCACACCAATCTTTCCAATTTAAAATTGCGTGAGGCCGAGCCGGTGAACAAAAGAGAGAAATTGAGTTGGGAAAAACAGTATTTGAATTTATACGTTTCTGAACACCCCCTTGATGAATTCAAAGAAAAAATCAGCCGGACCGTGGTTGAATGCTCTCGGCTGGAAAATTGCGTGGCCGGCGCCGAGGCGCGGGTGGCGGGCATTATCACCGCCATCAAAAGAATTTTCACCAAAAAGGGCGACGCCATGCTTTTCGTTAAAATTGAGGATAACAGCGGCGAGGTGGAATTATTGGTTTTCCCCAAGGTTTTGGAGCAAAATCCTCATTTGTGGCAGGAGGATAATATTATCATTTGTTCGGGCAAAATTTCCGATAAAGACAATGAAATAAAATTATTATGCGATAAAGCCGCCATCTTGAATTTAGATAATATAGATGAAACCGTTGATTTATTCCTCAATCATAATAATCATAAGAATTCGGAATCGCCGACCACAAAACAGGTTTCCATTATCCTTGATGAGCCGATTGACTATGAGGTTTCCAAACGACTGAAAGCGGTTTTTTATCAATGGCCGGGCAATTATGCCGTGGAATTAATCGTGAATAGGCAATCCGGAAATAATCAAAAAATCAAGACCAATTTCCGAGTTATTTATAACGATCAATTTGTTCAGGAGATAAGCGAAATTTTAGGCGATAAAAGAGTTGCGTTTAATTAGCGATATTTGGTATAATAAGTACAATGATTATTAAATAATTAAAATGCCGTTTATTATTTTGGCCTTGGTCATATTGGTTTTGGTGATTTTTTTATTTTTTTTGAACGCCGGCGGCCGGGGCGGAGCGGATATTTTTTTTGTTTCCTCGGCCTCAATACCGGTTTTATCTAAATATGCCCGTGATTTAACCAAGCTGGCCCGGGAAAATAAGCTTGACCCGGTCGTTGGCCGCGAGCCAGAAATCGCCCGCGCCATTCAAATTTTATCCCGCCGGACCAAGAATAATCCCTTGCTCATCGGCCAGGCGGGCGTGGGCAAGACCGCCATCGTTGAGGGCTTGGCCTTGTCTATTGTCAATCAGAAAGTCCCTTCGGTTTTATACGGCAAGCGGGTTTTGGCGCTGGATTTGGGCGGTTTATTGGCCGGTACAAAATACCGAGGTGAATTTGAGCAACGGCTCAAGCGAATTACCGACGAGATTATAAACGCCAAGAGAACAATAATTTTGTTCATTGATGAAATCCATATTTTGGCCGAGGCGGGGGAGGCCGAGGGCGCGATTAACGCGGCCGATATTTTGAAACCGCTTTTGGCGCGCGGCGAATTGCAGGTGGTGGGCGCCACCACCAGAGAAGATTATGATAAATACATCAAGCAGGACAAAACCCTTGACCGCCGGCTTCAGCCCATTTTTGTGGCTGAGCCGAATATGGCGCAAACGAGGAAGATTTTAGAGGGCATTAAGGCGGTTTATGAAAATTATCATAAAGTGAAAATTTTGCCTTCGGCGATTGAGGAGGCGGTCAACGCGACCAAAGAGATTACTAAAAGGTTTTATCCGGACAAAGCCATTGACGCTTTAGATGAGGCGTGCAGCAAAGTCAGAATTGACCATATTATTAAAAATAAAAAAAATAAAGGCGTGCCCTTGGTGGTTGACGGCAAGGCCATCAAGGCCATTGTTAATCAGTGGAAAAATAATTTCGCCTAAAATTATTTATAAAATTAAAAATTAAAAATTTATCTTTTATGCCCGATAAAGCGCCCAAACCAAAAATAAATTTATATCGCAACATCTCAATTTCTTTTGTGGTTTTTACCGTGATGCTGATTTTTGCCGTGGTTTTTATGTTTTTTGATAACGCCAAGATTATTGTTCAAACCGCGGTTCAGGAGGTTAATTTAGACCTTAATGTGGAGGTCAAGGAAAATCCGACCGAACAGGAATTGGCCGAGAAAGAGGTAATTTCTGGCCAAGAGGTGGTTAGAGAAAAAATCGGTAGTGGCGAATTTGAGGTTTTAAGCACCAAGTCGGGCCGTCCGGGTTTGGTGGGCCGGGTTAAAATTGTGAATAATTATAGCCGCAATCAAACATTGGTCAAAACCACCCAGCTTCAGGCGGCTAACGGCGTGATTGTCAGAACCGCTCAATCAGTGGTGGCGCCGGCGGGCGGCAGTATTATGGTTGATGTTTATCCCAAGGAACCGGAAAATTTTTCTGATATAGAACCCGGGGACTTGACGATTATTAAATTGGCCGAAGGACTGCAGGATAAAATATACGGCGTCGTTTCCCTGCCCCTGACCGGCGCGCCGCCAGAAATTAAGGTCTTGGCCGAAAGCGATATTAATCGGGCCAAGGAAAAATTATCAGCTCGTTTAGCCGAAGAGGTCAAGAAAGAATTTAATATCAGCGATAAGGACGGCGTGGCCACCGAGATTGCTGATTTTAAAACCGATAAAAAAATTGGCGAGGAAACCGACACTTTTAATTTAGAGGCGACCGTCAAAGTTAAGTCATTAGAAATGGACCAGAATCAATTAGTCGATTTGTTGGGCCGTAAAATTAAGGGTCTGAATTTGACCGATCTGGATGTTAGTCCGATTGATTTGGCGAATTTAAATTATGCCATCACGGAGCCGGATTTCGGCGGCAATATTTTAATTGAAATAAATTATACTTTAAAAACAAAATTAAACGCCAATAATTCCATATTTAATAAAAATAATTTTGCGGGCAAAGGCGTGGGCGAAGCGCGGCAATATTTTAAGCAGTTTGCCGCCATTAAGGATGTCCAGATTTTCAACTCGCCCTATTGGAAAAAAAATTTACCCAGCCAACAAAGCAAAATAGAAATAATCCTTCAATAGAATTAATTTAATCAGCTCAAATATGAAAAATAAATTAATGACCGCGATTGAAACGCGGACCAGCGTCAAAAGAGTCACGGCCATGACCGGCATGATGGTCGGGGCCAGCATAGTGATGGGCGCGATTTTAACCTGGATGGCGTTGAAATAAGTTCAACGCCTTTTTGTTTTGACGTAATGTCGGGATGAATGTAAGGTGGTCCTGCCAGAGGCAGGCAAGCGCGACCAGCGCGAGGCGGGGTCTTATTTTTCCTCCCCCTGCCCTCACCCGCCCTGCGGGCACCCTCTCCCATTAGGGAGAGGGGAATTAAGAAATTAAGGAGAGGGGAATTAAGAAGGGGGTGCGGTATTAAAAGTCCCTCGCCCCGTAATCGGGGAGAGGGGTCGTAATCGACGGGCAGGAGTGAAGCGAGCCGCCAGCTGGCGGAGAAGCTGAACGCCGATCATTGCGACCACAAGGAGCAATGAGCGCTGCCCAGGACAGGGTGAGGGGCGTTCGTATTGACAAAATATAGAAACTATAATAAAATATTAAGTTATTTAGCGGGTTTAAGATCCACCCCCTTAAATTAATAAAGCACATTGACAATTAAATCCAAAAAAACCAAATCCAAAATTGTAATCTCGGTTAGGGGCATAAGAAAAAGTGCCCAAAGAATTTAATTAAGAAAGGAAGGAAATGATCATGATTAGCAAGGTAGGACAAGTTATGGCTCTGGTGACGGCCTGTTTCCTTTGGGGTTCCCTGGCCCTGGCCGAGCCCGAGACGCCGGAATTTTTTGGTATTTACGTCAAGATGAAAGATGGACGGTTGATTGAACTTCAATCCGTTGTGCCTTTTCAATACAAGGCCTTCAACAAACACCAGGGAAAGCCCAGTTTAGAGGATAATGATATATTCCGCGCGCTTACTGCAACGGATCGCCCCCCGACGTATTATCTACATGGAGAGCCGGCATTGGCGCTGCGGGCGTCGGACATTGCGGGATTTTTTGTTTGCGGCGATTATGTAGTCAAAGATTTTTTCATCACAGAATTCGTACCATCACCGGTGAATAATCAAGAAACCATCCTGATTAAGGGTAGTGATACCGGGCCGGGAATTCGGAATTCAAATAATTTCATTGATTCCAACCGTGGCTTTTCACTTGAAAGACATTTCCGCTATGTTGAAAAAAAGCCCAAGATCTACTGGATCGTCCCGCGAGAAAACGTTGATTTGGGCGATTTAAATGGCGACTGTTTGGCGATTCGCTTCTCTAATGCCAATAATTACTGGCCTTTCAGTGCATTCAGAGATGAAAAGGATTATGTCAGGGTGGCGGAACGGTATCGTAAGGCGGCCGAGCAAGGAAACTCAACCACTCAACTCACTCTTGGTGATATGTATAGGTATGGCCAAGGGGTGGTTCCCAAGGATTATGTCAAGGCCGTGGAGTGGTATCGCAAGGCGGCCGAGCGAGGAAATATGTATGCTCAAACAAATCTTGGTGATATGTATATGTATGGCCAAGGGGTTCCCAAAGATTATGCCAAGGCGGCGGAATGGTACCAAAAAGCGGCTGAGCAAGGAGATGCATTCGTTCAACTCCTTCTTGGTCTTAGGTATGCAATAGGCCAAGGGGTTCCCAAAGATTATGCCAAGGCGGCGGAATGGTACCAAAAAGCGGCTGAGCAAGGAGATGCAACCGCTCAATTTAATCTTGGTGTTATGTATAATAATGGCCAAGGGGTTCCTAAGGATTATGCCAAGGCCGTGGAATGGTTCCAAAAGGCGGCCGAGCAGAATGATATTAGTGCATCTCATTCACTAGCTTGGCTTTATGCAACCCGTGAAGATGGTAATTTTCGAAATGGTCCCAAAGCCGTTGCATACGCCCTAAAAGCCACATCAGGGAAAATAGATTCTTGGATGTTTCTCAGTACCCTCGCGGCCGCGTACGTTCGAAATAATGAATTTGATAAAGCAATTGAAGCCGCTCAACGGTCAATCGAGCTTTTGGTAGAAGACGCCACCGTGGAAAATAAAGAAAAGTGGTTACAGGAGGCGAAATATCGCCTGGAGCTTTACCGCAAACACGAGCCGTATGTCTATCATCCGAATAAAGGGGATGAGATAGTGGCGAAGTGAATAACGAAATATGGTACCCATAAAATTTGGGTAAAAAATATTATTTCGGGCAATCAGAAAAAACTGATTGCCCGATTTTTAATTTAAGTTTGCGCTGGCGAGCGGGTGGGGGAGGAGGGTTATTCTCCTCCCCCTTACGAAGGGGGAGGTCAGGAGGGGGTTAATTTAAAACCCCTCCGAAATTTGCCTGCTGGCAAATTTGCGCCTCCCCTTCAAATAAGGGGAGGCAGAATTCTTTGACAAAATTTAGAAAGCATGGTAGTATATTAATAAAATATCAAGTTATTTAGCGGGTTTAAAATCTACCCCCTAAATCAATTAGGACATTAACAATTAAGTCCAAGAAAACTAAATCCAGAAGTTGCAATCTCGGTTAAGGGCATAAGAAAAGCGCCCAAAGAATTTAATCAAGAAAGGAAGGAAATGATCATGATTAGCAAAGCAAGACAAGTTATGGCCCTATTAGCAGCCTGTCTCCTCTGGGGTTCCCTGGCCCTGGCCGAGCCCGAGGCGCCAGAATTTTTCGGTGTTTACTTAGTCACCCAAAATGACAAGCTGATTGAGCTGTTTAGTGTGAATTCACAGAGCTGCCACTACACCAGTGTCGGGGATGGGATTCTCGGCGCACTGAAGGCCATGGACAAAAATTCCTATTATATCATCATGAGTCAGCCGCCGATCCGCCTGAACGAAAAAAACCACAAAGGGTTCATTATTTATGGCGATTACGCCATCAATAATCTGTTTATCAACCAGTACGCACGAGCCGCGCTTTACGTTCCTTCCGATGCGGTTTTCGTGGAAAGCGACCGTCGGCGGGCCCTGGCGGATAACTCCTACTTTGAAACCGACCGTGGCTGGAATCTCACTAGCCTAGTCTTTCAATATAAGGAATTAAAGCCAAAATGCTACTACATTGTTTTTCGGAGAACATCCCTTTTTCCCGAAAAGAACGTCTTATTTTTCGGCATTGGTTTGGGCGGCGGGACGCGGTGGCTTTTTCAGTATGACGTCCAGTATGATGCCATGACCGAAGCCGATAAACTCCGTAAAGCGGCCGAGCAAGGAGATGCAACCGCGCAAAAGAATCTTGGTATTATGTATGAAAGTGGCCAAGGTGTTCCCAAGGATTATGCCAAGGCCGTGGAGTGGTTTCAAAAAGCGGCTGAGCAAGGAAATCCTCATGCTCAACTCAATCTTGGTAATATGTATTATAATGGCCAAGGCGTTTCCAGGGATTATGTCAAGGCGGTGGAATGGTATCGCAAGGCGGCTGAGCAAGGAGAGGCAACCGCTCAATTCCATTTTGGTCTTATATATTATAATGGCCAAGGTGTTCCCCAGGATTATGCCAAGGCCGTGGAATGGTACCAAAAAGCGGCTGAGCAAGGGAATGCAACCGCGCAAAGCAATCTTAGTTTTATGTATGCAAGTGGCCAAGGTGTTCCCCAGGATTATGCCAAGGTCGTGGAATGGTACCAAAAAGCGGCTGAGCGAGGATGGGCTGACGCGCAAAGAGATCTTGGTTTTATGTATGAGCATGGTAGGGGTGTTCCCCAGGATTATACCAAGGCCGTGGAATGGTATCGCAAGGCGGCTGAGCAAGGGAATGCAACCGCACAAACAAATCTTGGTATGATGTATCAGGATGGCCAAGGTGTTCCCCAGGATTATACCAAGGCCGTGGAATGGTATCGCAAGGCGGCTGAGCGAGGATGGGCTGACGCGCAAAGAGATCTTGGTTTTATGTATGAGCATGGCCAAGGTGTTCCCCAGGATTATACCAAGGCCGTGGAATGGTATCGCAAGGCGGCGGAGCGAGGAGAGGTAACCGTTCAACTTAAGCTTGGTCATATGTATAATAATGGCCAAGGTGTTCCCCAGGATTATACCAAGGCCGTGGAATGGTATCGCAAGGCGGCTGAGCGAGGAGAGGTAACCGCGCAAAATTATCTTGGCGTTGCGTATGCAAATGGCCAGGGTGTTCTCCAGGATTATGCCAAGGCCATGGAATGGTACCAAAAAGCGGCTAATAACCAGAATGATATTAATGCATTTAAAGCATTAAACGGGCTGGCTTGGCTTTATGCAACTTGTGAAGACGGTAATTTTCGAAATGGTCCCAAAGCCGTTGAATACGCCCTAAAAGCCACATCAGATTATGGGGAAATTTCGTGGGCATTTTTTGGTACTCTCGCTGCCGCGTATGCTCGAAACGATGAATTTGATAAAGCAATTGAAGCCGCTCAACGGTCAATCAAGCTTTTAGTAGAAGATGCAACCGATGCCACCATGGAGAATAAAGAAAGGTGGTTACAGGAGGCGAAAGATCGCCTGGAGCTTTATCGCAAACACGAGCCGTATGCCAATCATCCAAATAAAGGGGATGAGGTAGCGGCGAAGTGAATAACAAAATATGGTACCCTTAAAATTTGGGTAAAAAATATTATTTCGGGCAATCAGAAAAAACTGATTGCCCGATTTTTAATTTAAATTTGCGCTGGCGGGGGAGGGGGGAGTTAACCCCTCCGAAATTTGCCTGTTGGCAAATTTGCGCCTCCCCTTATCAAGGGGAGGCAGGGGAGGAGTTGACCATGCGTCTCTACATATAAAAAGCATCCTTGAAAAAGGGCGGATTTTTTGTTAGAATTTTTGCATGGTGAAAATAATAAAAAATCCGCCAGAGGCGGATCCGCCTCTGGCGGAAAAAAAATATTTTATCTGGGTCTTGGGCTGTCAGATGAATAAATCCGACGGGGAGAGAATAGACGCGGTTTTATCAAGTTTGGGCTATGAAAAGACCTCACAGGAAAGCGAGGCGGATTTAATTATTGTAGTGGCCTGTTCAGTGCGCCAAAGCGCCATGGATAGAATTTATGGTAAGGCCAGGAATTGGCAGAAAAGGAGAAGCCGGGGGGACTTGATTACCATTTTAACCGGCTGTGTTTTGGATAAAGATAAAAATAAATTAAATAATAAATTTGATTTGATTTTGCCGGTAACGGAAATAAATAAAATTCCCAATAAATTAGCCAATTTAAAAATTATTGAGGTTGCAGATTATTTTCATCTTGCGCCAAAATATAATTCAAACTTTCAGGCCTATGTGCCGATTATGACGGGCTGTAATAATTTCTGCTCATATTGCGTGGTGCCTTATGTCCGAGGCAAGGAGGTGTCGCGGCCGGCCCAAGAGATTATTACTGAATGTAAAAATTTAATTAAAAGGGGATATAAAGAAATTACTTTGCTTGGGCAAAATGTGAATTCCTATAAAAATGGCAAGTATGATTTTCCAAAATTGCTTAAAAAAATTGACGATATTCCTGGCGATTGGTGGCTAAGATTTATTACCAGCCACCCCAAGGATTTGTCGGCTGATTTAATAAAAATAATGGCCAAGGGCAAGCACCTCACGCCTTATTTGCACCTGCCGATTCAATCGGGCGATAAAGATATTTTAAAAGCGATGAATCGCCAATATACGCCGGCGCATTATTTAAGATTAATTAATAAGGTGAGAAAAAATATTCCCGACGTAATGATTTCCACCGACATTATTGTCGGCTTTCCGGGAGAAACCAAAAAGCAATTTTTAAATACCGTTAAAATTTTTAAAAAAATAAAATTTGATATGGCTTATATCGCCAAATATTCGCAAAGGTCGGGGACGACGGCCGCCGAATTAAAAGATAATGTGCCGCAATTAGAAAAGGTAAGGCGCTGGCGGGAATTGACAGAAGTTTTAAAGAAAACGGCCTTGGAAAATAATAAAAGATTAATGGGCAAGACGGTTAGAGTTTTGGTGGAGCAATTTAAAAACAATAAATGCCTCGGCAAGACCCATACCTTTAAAACCGTAACTTTTGAATCCAATAAAAATTTAATCGGCAAATTTGTAAAAGTAAAAATTAATCAAGTTTATAGCTGGGGGCTTTATGGCCAAAGAAAATATGAATAAAAAATTAATTGTCATTCTCGGGCCCACGGCCTGCGGGAAAACAAAGCTGGCGGCGCGGTTGGCGGCTAAATATAATGGGGAAATTGTTTCGGCGGATAGCCGGCAGGTTTATCGCGGGATGGATATTGGCACGGGCAAAGACCTCAAGGATTATGCTGTTAAATTCAAAATTCAGATTAACCCCCTCCTGGCCTCCCCCTTCGTAAGGGGGAGGAAGATTCGTCAGGGGAGGGGGATAATAAAGAAGATTCCCCATCACTTAATAGATGTGGTAAATCCGATGACCGAATTTAATGTGGCTAAATATCAAAAAATGGCTTATCGAGCCATTGATGACATTTTAAAAAAAGGAAAACAGCCATTTTTGGTGGGTGGGACTGGGCTTTATATTGACGCGGTGGTTAAGGGATTTTGGTTTCAAAAAAACACAAAAACACTAAAACACAAAAACACTAAAACACAAAAGCAAAAAAACAAACTTATAAGAGAGGAGTTGAGCCCATTAATCTTGTCACAGCTATTGGCGCGGTTAAAGAGAATTGATTTGGCGACTTATAAAATTATAGATAAAAATAACCGAAGGCGGGTGCAGCGGGCGCTGGAAATTTATTATGAAACCGGCCGGCCAAAATCAGAATTGCCGGAAAATAAAAAGCCGCCTTATGAGATTTTAATTTTGGGTGTAAAGTTTCCACCAAAAGAGATTTATAAAAAAATTGATTCACGATTGGAATTATGGTTTAAAGAAGGAATGATAAATGAAGTTAAAAAATTAAGAAAGAGGGGAGTGAGCTGGAAACGGCTGGAGGACTTCGGTCTGGAATATCGCTGGGTCGCCAGATATTTACAGCAAAAAATAAATTATAAAGAATTGGCGGCCGCTCTAAAAAAAGCTATTCATAATTTTGCCAAGCGGCAAATTACTTGGTTTAAGAGGAATGAAGAGATAATTTGGCTTGAGAATTATCATCAGGCGGAAGAACAGATAAAATGGTTTTTAAAAAAATAGCGCCTGAAACGCTATTTTTTAAAACGGATACCGGACTGGTTTTTTCTTATTGGTCTGCGGTTGATTAATTTTGTCATTGTGACCCCGCCCCGATGGCCATCGGGGCGGGGGCAGCAATTTTTTTGACTCATTATCAAGGTCCGCCCCATTTAAGGGTTCCCGCCTCGCTTCGGCTGCCAAATTCAATGTGTGCCGGCTAAGATTGAATTTTTTCACGGCTTCCTGATGCAGATATCGGTCAACTAGAGTATTGGCTGATGATTTAAAACCGAAAATTCCTCCTTCATGGAGATGGTTAACGATTTTTTTCATCTCCATGACGGGCAGGTCTTTATTTTTGTATATTATTCTGCCAATCTCCTCTTTATTATAACCGGCCCCTGTCAATATTTTATGGGCGGATTTTTTTACCGATGCCGATGGTTCATTTATCTCGGTAGAATAAGAATAAAGATCGGCCAATCTGATGGTAGGCGGCGCGAATCGGCGGTTTAGAGTTGGCTTAAAAAAGCGCATCTTAAAATAGCTTATTTTTTAGATAATTTATTTTTTAAAATATTATTGATGATTTGCGGATTGGCTTTGCCTTTTGTTTCTCTCATAGCTTGGCCGATTAAAAATTTGAATGAATTTTTCTTGCCCGCCCGGTAATCAGCCACCGCCTTGGGATTGGCTTTAATGATTTGAACGATAATTTTTTCTAATTCGGCCTCGTCTTCCATTTGGCCAAGATTTTTTTCTGCCATAATGTCTGATGGGTCGTTGCCGGTTGCGAACATTTCTTCCAGTATTTGTTGAGCAATTAAATTGTTCACTTTATTTTTATAAATAATGGTCATTAATTCGGCAAAATTTTCCGGCGTGATTTTGCCTTGGTCAATGGATATTTTTTGTTCATTTAAATGTTTAAACAGCCGGTTAATCAGCCAATTGCCGACCATCTTCGCCAATTTTTTACCCTCTTTTTGCCAAATTTCTTCTTCGGTGCCCTCGGTTTCCGGCAATGAATGGAGCCAGCCGATTAACTCGGAAATGACTTGCTCGGCATAAGAGGCCAGATTTTTATCGCTCACAATAATTTTGGCGTCTTCAAGATCAAATCTATATTGGCTGACGAATCTTTTTAATTTTTGTTGAGGCAATTCCGGCAGAGTGGTTTTAAGCCCATCAATTAAATCATTGGCTATATCCAGTGGCGGCAAATCCGGTTCGGGAAAGTAGCGATAATCGGCCGCGGTTTCTTTGACTCTTTGAGTGAAAGTTTTTTGTTTGCTCTCATCCCAGCCGCGGGTTTCTTGGACTAATTTTTCTTTGCTTGCCAGCGCCTCGGTTTGCCTTTTTATTTCATATTCAATGGCTCGTTCAAGAGCGCGAAAAGAATTGATATTTTTTAATTCAACTTTAGGATTTAATTGATAGTCCAACAATGGTTTTACTTCGCCGCCATCAATCATAAATTTGCCGGCTTTTTGCATGGACACATTGGCCTCGCAGCGCATTTGGCCCTTTTCCATATCGGCGTCTGATATTTCCAAATAGCGAAGTATTTGCTGATAGGTCTGGCAGAATTCCTTGGCTTCTCGCGCCGATTCAATGGTCGGCTCGCTGACCAATTCCATCAGGGGCGTGCCGGCTCGGCTAAAATCAACTAGGGCGCCATCGGGAGTGTGGATTAATTTTCCCGTGTCTTCTTCCAAATGAATTCTGATGATGCCGATGTCTTTGCCGTTTATGTTTAAATAGCCACTATGGGTTAAGGGCTGGTCGTATTGCGAGATTTGATAGCCCTTGGGCAAATCCGGATAGAAATAATTTTTTCGGTCAAATTTTGATTGTTTGGCGATTTTCATATTCAAAGCCAGGCCGGTTAAAATCGTCCATTCAACCGCCTGCCGGTTAATCGCAGGCAAGGTGCCTGGCTGGCCGGCGCAAATCGGGCAGATGTTTTGGTTTGGCTTTTCCATCAGCTCATAGCCATTAAGGCAGGCGCAAAACATTTTGGTTTTGGTTTTGAGTTCGGCGTGGATTTCCATGCCGATAACGGGAATGTATTTGGGCATAGATAAAATATTGTTAATTTAACAATATAACAATTTATTCCTTGATTTTAACCGATTTTTGGGAAAAAGGCAAATTAAAAACCCCCACTTCATTGAAGGGAGGTTTAATTTTAAGTTAGTAATTTAAGTCAGGATAACAGCCGGCGCTTCATTGACAATCTTGAAATCATCAAAACAGCCGGGAAAGAGCTCCTGGAATTGGCGCAGAATTTGGATCATGCCGTTTCTGATTTCCCATTGAGCATGGGAATCGGTGCGCATCTTGAAAATTTGCCGCCATTCTTGCAGGTTGCAGGAAATGACTATTTCCGCACAGCAAGCATTAGGCAAAAGGAATCTAGCGTCTTCATTAGCTCTGCCCGTACCCGCCTCCTTAATGATTCTTTGCAATTCGCGATACCAAGAATCAATCAATTTTATCTTTTCCATATAATAATCACCGAGCCCCGCCTCCTCAATAGATGGCGGGATGACATAGTAATCATTTTCATAAATTCCAGTTTCATCGCAATATCTTTGGGATTCTTGAGAAGCGGCCATACGGCGATGCCTGACTAATTGGTGGGTGAAGGCCCTTGACCCGCCGGTTATGCGCGCGCAGGCAAACCAATGCATCAACTTCCCCGCTCGGGTATATGTC